>OFHJ01000152.1_pt1 | contig 29091 bp, 22 predicted proteins | sample 1522001 | NCBI WGS metagenome assembly OFHJ01 (sample SAMEA2464838, study PRJEB22497) | soil metagenome | biome: Grassland; feature: Farmland; material: Clay | place: Australia | collected 2013-02-01 | depth 1.2 m | reverse complement strand
TTCCTCCACTCCATCCCGCCCGCACAGCCGTTCCACGTCGCCGGGAACGTGCCGTTCGCCGTCACGACCAGAGTCGTCACCTGGTGCCTGGCCGCGCCGGCCCTCGTCTCCGCCACTCTCATCACCCAGCTGGAGTACGCGCGCAAGCGCACGGGGGACTACGGCCGCTGGAGCCTGACCACCGTGACCAGCTGGCCGACGGTGGACTGGCGGCTCGCCGGGCGCATCCCTCGAGCCGCGTTCCGCCCCGTGCCGTCGGTGGACGCCGGGGTGGTCGCGATCGCGCGGCGCACGCGCGCGGCCGGGGCGTGCGTGTTGTCGGATCCCCCCCCCAAAAACACGGACGCCCGCCCCAACGCGCGTAAACACTGGGCAGAACCCCGATTTTGATGCCGCCACAACAATTTCTTGTGGCGGCACGAAAAAGCCGGTTTCGCCCAATAAAGACGCGGGTTGTGGCGGTGTGGCGTGGCGGGATGGGGGAAACAGTAAAAACGGGGTTCAGCCGGGACTGTTCGATAGCACCGGCGAGGCCCCGGCGGCCAAGCCGAACGGGCGTGCGGCAGCCGCGGAGATGCGGCGCGTGGACCTATGACTGCGGCGCAATTACTCAATGATTTGCGGGCCATGGGCGGGCGGATTTCCTTCCGGCCGCCCGCGGGGCTGAGCATCGAGGTTCCGCTGGAGGCGGAGGCTCGATTGCTGCCCCTGCTGCGCGAGTTCAAGCCAGACATCCTGGCGCTGCTGGGGCCGCGGCCGCCAGAGGGGCCCTGCCCGGCGGGACACCCGGCGTATTGGTGGCGTCCGTGCGATAGCGAGCCGTGGCGCTGCGGGCGCGGCGAACCGGATCCACGGGCGGAACTGTGGCCGGGCGCAACCATGGCCGATCTGGGCGGCCGGGCCATTACCCTCATCGCGCCCGCCGGCCGGCCCGCCATCCGGGAATGGGTGCAAACGCCGGCCGGCTGGGCAACGGTGCTTGCCTACGCTGGCGGCGGCGCGGAATGCTTCGTGCGCTTATTAAAGCCGCCCGCCGGACGGCGGCCGTTTCTCTGGTTCCCAGTGGCGCGGCTGGTATCAGAGGCCGCGCCGGGCGGGACCGGCCGCGAGGGTGCGGCAGCGGCGCAGCAGGGGGCATCCCAATGAGGGCCGCGATCTACACCCGCGTCTCTACCGCGCAGCAATCGGACGATATGCAGAAGCGGGAGTTGCGCGCCTATGCCGCGGCCCGGCGATGGGAAATCGCCGGGGAGTTCTCCGACTTGGGCTGGAGCGGGGCCAGGCAGCACCGGCCCGGCCTGGACGCCTTAATGGCCGCGGCCCGCCGCCGGCAACTGGATTGCATCCTGGTTTGGCGCTTTGACCGCTTCGCCCGCTCCACCCGGCACCTGCTGGCGGCCCTGGAGGAATTCCGCTCCCTGGGCGTGGCGTTCAACAGCTTCGGCGAAAGCCTCGATACATCCTCGCCCCTGGGCGAGGCGATGTTTACGATCATCAGCGCCATTGCCCAACTGGAGCGCAGCTTGATTCGGGAGCGGATCATGGCGGGACTGGCCCATGCCCGCTCGAAGGGCGTGCGGGTGGGCCGGCCCCGCCGGCGGGTGGATGTGGAGCTGGCGCGGATGCTCCAGGCCGAGGGCCGCGGGCTGCGGGAGATTGCCGGACTGATGGGACTGAGCCGCAACACGCTGGCGCGGGCGCTGCGGGCCGCGGGCGGGGCCGCCGATCCCGCCAACGGCAGCGCCGCAACCGGCCTGTCCCAAAACCCCGCCGCCGCGCAACCGTCTGATCCGGCCCAAACGCCAGCTTCCGCGGGCCCGGATTTTCCCGGCCAAAACCATTAGCTTTTTGGACACCGACATGGCAGAATTCGAGCCGTTGATCGGGATACCGGAAACGGCGGCGCTTTTGGGTGTCACGCCTTGGCTAGTCGCGGATCTGGCCCGCAGGGGCGCGATTCCGGCCCACAAGATTGGCCGCTACTGGCGGTTCAGAGCGTCGGAGCTTAGCCGGTGGCTTGACGGAGGAAAAGCAGCTGAAACGCAAACGCAAGTTCCAAAACGGCAGCTTGTCTAAGCGGCGTGGTGCCCACGGAGCCTGGTGGGACTTGCGCTACTACGGCGCGGACGGGAAGCGGGCCACAAGGGTGCTGGGGAGCAGTAGGGAACTGCCTACCAAAACCGACGCAGAAAAGCGCGCGGCAGAATTCTTGTCCGCTCTAAACGGCGGCCGCGCGGTGGAGGCGGGCATTACGGTCGGCAAGATCATTGCGCGCTTCGAGTCTGAAGAGATGCCGAAGGCGAAGGCGTCAACTGTTTGCTCCTACGCGGCGAACCTCCGCAAGTGGATCGGGCCGCGATGGGGCCTGGTGGACGCTGGCGATGTGAAGCCGCTTGATGTCGAGGCGTGGCTGCGCTCGCTGCCTTTACAGCCCAAGAGCCGGGCTAACCTTCGGGGTCTGTTCCACGTGTTGTTTGAATGCGCCCGCCGGTGGGAATGGGCCGTCCAAAATCCAATTGATCTTGTCCGGCAGTCCGCCAAGCGGACCCGCCGGCTGGCCCGCATCACGCCAGCCCAGTTTCGTTCTCTCGCGGCCACGTTGATTGAGCCGCAGCGGACCCAAGTGATGATGGCCGGACTGCTCGGCTTGCGGGCGGGCGAATTGTTCGCGCTGCGATGGGCCGATATTGATTTTGAAAATCGGCTTGTTGCCGTGCGCCGGGCGGTTTGGAAGGGCCATCTTGACACGCCCAAGACCGAGGCAGGAGAGCGCAGCGTGCCCCTTCCTCCGCTACTGTGGAAGGAGCTGCTGGGCTGGCGCTCAGTCGCCCCTTTCCAAGGCGACGGCGATTACATCTTCGGGTGCCGTCCAAACCTACCGCCTTGGCCGTCCGCAGCCATGAAACAAATTCGGCCGGTGGCGCAGTCCGTCGGCATCGTCGGCGTGGGCTGGCATGGCTTCCGGCATCTGTTCCGCGCCGCCCTTGATGTGGTCGGTGCGCCCGATAAAGCACAGCAGGAGCTGATGGGCCACTCCGATCCGGCGACCACCCGAAGTTACGGGCATGGCCTGGAGGATGCCAAACGCCGCGCCATGGACGGGGTGGCGGGGCTGTTGCTCACGTAGTGCGATTCGGACGGGTTTTTGTTAACGGAACAAAACGGAACAACGCGGGTTCGGGAATTACAGCTCAAGCCATTTAGAATCGTGGACTTGTAAGCCGTGCGGGGTGTGAGGCGGCTGGGACTCGAACCCAGAACCCTTGCCTTAAAAGGGCAATGCTCTACCATTGAGCTACCGCCCCGCATGTCGGGGAATCGCGCGGCGCGAAGGCTCTGCGGCGCCGGCGTCTTTCCATCATATCGCGCCCAACCGCTGGCAGCCGAGCGCGGGCTGAAGCCGCTTCGCGCACTTCATCGCGCGCCGCCGGCCGGCGCGTCGCCGCCGGTCGCCGGCGGCAACGCGCCAAGGCGCCAAGGTGCTTGGGATTTGGCCATGGCGCCTGGTGTGGCCAAGCATAGTCCTAGGCCGCTCCCCTCCAGCTCGAAATTCAGTACGCGCCAATGTTCTACCGAAACGCGCCAAGACCCCCGCCATCATATCGGGCTGGACAGTGGGCAGGCGAGCGCGGGCAGAGGCCGATTCCAGCGCGCGTTGCGCGCCGCTGGCCGGCGCGTTGCAGCCCGTCCCCGCCGGCCAGTCGCCAAGGCGGGGGCTACCGCCGCCAGTCCGAGTGGAGTAGGCTCTGTCCAGGCGGCCCCGCCGGTGTGCGAGCCGGTAGTCCGCAAAGGTGATTCGCCCGCTGGCGCGGGGCGAGCACTGTGTGGGGGGCCGGCGAGGAGGGATGCAATGGCGATTCGCTTCACCCTGAATGGCCAGCCGCGCAGCGTGGACGTGGATCCGGAGATGCCGCTGCTCTGGGTTCTACGCGACGCGCTCAACATGACGGGCACCAAGTTCGGCTGCGGCATGTCGTACTGCGGCGCCTGCACGGTGCATTTGGACAACATGGCCGTGCGCTCCTGCATCACCCCGATCGCCGTCGCCGCCGGCCGGAAAATCACCACCATCGAAGGCCTTTCCGCGGAGAGCAATCATCCCGTGCAGCAGGCCTGGAGGGAAGTGGACGTGCCCCAGTGCGGCTATTGCCAGTCGGGGCAGCTCATGTCCGCGGCGGCGCTGCTGGCGCGGAATCCGCATCCCAGCGACGCCGACATTGATGATTTCATGTCCGGCAACATCTGCCGTTGCGGCACCTATCAGCAGATTAAAGCGGCGATTCACCGCGCCGCTGCCATCGCCGCCGGGAAGGCAAAACCCGAAAGCTCCGAGTTCGACGCGCTGCCGCCGGGAGCGCTGGCGGGAGGTGGGCGATGAGCGCGACGCGCACGGGATTGGATCGCCGCCGGTTTCTCGGCGCCGGCTTGGCGGGCGCGGCCGGATTGGTCATCGGCTTTCATCTGCCCGGGCGGCGGGAGGCACAGACCGCCGGCGCCGAGGCGGACCTGAACGCCTTCATCCACGTCAGCCCGGAAAATACGATCACGCTGATCGTCAACAAGTCGGAGATGGGCCAGGGCGTGGCCACGTCGCTGCCCATGCTGATCGCCGAAGAACTGGAATGCGATTGGCGGCAGGTCCGCTTCGTCTTCGCGCCCGCCGCGCCGGTGTACGGCCACCCGATGCAGCTCACCGGCGGCAGCAACAGCATCCATTCCAGTTGGGAGCCGATGCGCCGGGCGGGCGCGACCGCGCGCGAGATGCTGATCGCCGCGGCGGCGCAGCAATGGGGCGTGCCCGCCTCCGAGTGCCACGCGGCGGAGAGCCAGGTGATCCACGCCGGCAGCGGCCGCCGCGCCAGCTATGGCAGCCTGGCGGAGGCGGCGGCGAAACTGCCGTCTCCGGAGCGGGTCAAGCTGAAGGAGTTCGCCGATTTCAAGGTGATCGGCAAACCGTTCAAGCGGCTGGACGCGGCGGAAAAGGTGGACGGCCGGGCCCGGTTCGGCATCGATACCCGCCGCCCCGGCATGCTCCACGCCGTGGTGCTTCGCTGCCCGGTGTTCGGCGGCAAGGTTGCCCATTTCAACGCGGCCAAGGCCAAGGCGGTGCGCGGCGTCAAGGACGTGGTCGCAATTTCCACCGGCATCGCCGTGGTGGCCGACAACACCTGGAGCGCGATGCAGGGCCGCGCCGCGCTGGAGGTGCAATGGGACGAGGGGCCGAACGCCAACGTTTCCAGCGAATCCATCTTCGCTTCCTTCGCGAAGGCCCTGGAACGGCCCGGCGTCCCGGCGCGGCAAGCGGGCGATGCGGCCGCGGCTCAGGCCGGGGCGGCGCGGAAAATCTCGGCCCAATACCGCGCTCCCTACGAGCCCCACGCGACCATGGAACCCATGAACTGCACCGCGCACCTGCGCGCCGACGGCGCCGACCTGTGGGTGCCCACGCAGTTCCAGTCGCGGGCGCAGGCCACCGCGGCGAAAATCGCCGGCCTTCAGCCGGAGCAGGTGAAGGTGCACACCACCTTTCTCGGCGACGGGTTCGGCCGCCGCGCCATGGCGGATTTCGTCATCGAAGCCTGCGAGGTTTCCAAGGCCATGCGGGCTCCGGTGCAAGTCACCTGGTCGCGCGAGGACGATACCCAGCATGACTTCTACCGTCCGGCGTCCCTGGTGCATCTGTCCGCCGGCCTGGATGCGGCCGGGAAGCCGGTAGCCTTCACCGCCCACATCGCCTGCGGTTCGGTCCTCAACTGGTTTTTCCCCGGCATGGTGCGCAACGGCTTGGACCGCACCAGCGTGGAAGGGCTGGCCGATCTCCCCTACGACATTCCCAACATCCTGGTGGATTACCAGCTTGTGCCCAGCCCGATCCCGCTCGGTCCTTGGCGCTCGGTGGGCGCGTCACAGAACGGCTTTTTCCGCGAGTGCTTCATGGACGAGCTGGCCGCCGCGGCCCGAAAAGACCCCTATGAATTCCGCCGCGACCTGCTGCGGAAGAATGCGCGCAACCTAGGCGTGCTCGATCTGGCGGCGGAGAAAGCCGGCTGGGGCCGGCCCCTCCCGGCGGGCCGCCATCGCGGCATCGCCGTGGTCGAGGCGTTCCACACCTGCGTCGCGGAGGTCGCGGAGATATCCGTTGACGGCGGCAAGCATGTCAAGGTGCATCGCGTGGTCGTCGCCGTGGATCTTGGGCAGCCGGTCAATCCCGCCATCATTGAGCAGCAGGCGCGCGGGGGCGTCGTCTTCGGGCTCTCGCAGGCGCTCAAAGGCGAGGTCACGATTGACAAGGGCCGCGTCGTGCAGGGCAATTTCGATACCTTTGAGGTGCTGCGCATGAACGAGATGCCCGCGGTGGAGGTGTACATCGCCGATAATCACCGGACGCCGCCGACCGGCATGGGCGAGCCGGCGGTACCGCCGACCGCGCCGGCGGTGTTCAACGCCGTCTTCGCCGCCACCGGGAAGCGGGTCCGCAAAATGCCGCTGCGGCCGGCGGATCTAGCCTAATTCCCCCCGGCGAAGGCGCGCGGGGTCTGGGCGGTGCGACGGCGCGCGTTGCGCCTGCCAGTTCCGCCGCCCAATGCCGAGCCGCTGGTGACCCAGGGCGTGCCTGCCGCTCGATGTGGCCCGGCTGGGAATGACGGGGCGATTTGCCTGGCCGAGCCGACCGGCCCGCTCACGCTCCGATCGCGGGAGACGCCCCGCCTGTGGCGGGGCTGGGGCCCGTGCCAACCATTTGAATCCATGGATTCGATCACACGGACGCCCTTAGAGCCCGGTCATCTTGAGCGCGGCCTCGGGAAGCCGGGCGCCTTCCAGCGAGAGCCGGGAGACTGCCTCACCCAACTGACGGAGATCTTCCGCGGATAGTTCGACGCTGACGCCGCCGAGATTTTCTTCGAGGCGATGCAGTTTGGTTGTCCCAGGGATCGGCACGATCCAAGGCCTCTGGGCCAGCAACCACGCCAGCGCGATCTGCGCCGGCGTCACGCCTTGGCGCGCCGCGGCGGCTTTGACCACCTCGACCAGCGCCATGTTCGCCTTGCGCGCCTCGACCGAAAACCGCGGCACCAGGTTGCGAAAGTCGTTGGGCGCGAATGACGTGGTCGCATCAATCTTGCCGGTCAGGAATCCAGCGCCCAGCGGGCTGAATGGAACGAAGCCGATTCCCAGCTCCTCCAGCAGCGGCAGGAGCTCGCGTTCCGGCTCGCGCCAGAACAGCGAGTATTCGCTCTGGACCGCCGCCAGTGGCTGCACGGCGTGGGCGCGGCGAATCGTCTTTACGCCCGCTTCCGACAGGCCAAAGTGCTTGACCTTGCCGGCCGCGATCAGCTCCTTCACCGCTCCGGCGACGTCCTCGATGGGAACCGCGGGGTCCACCCGGTGCTGGTAGAAGAGATCAATATGGTCGGTACGCAAGTTCCGCAGCGAGGCGTCAGCCACCGCCCGGATGTGCTCGGGCCGGCTGTTGACGCCACCGCTGCGCGCGCCGGTCACGGGATCAATGTCGAACCCGAACTTCGTGGCGATCACCGTCTGCTCGCGCATCGGCTCCAGCGCCTCACCTACCAATTGCTCGTTGGTGAACGGTCCATAGGCCTCAGCGGTGTCAAAGAAGGTGACGCCCCGGTCAAATGCCGTGCGCATCAGCCGGATCATCTCGCTTTTGTCCGCCGGCGGCCCATAGCCCGAGCTCATGCTCATGCAGCCCAGTCCAAGAGCGGAAACTTCCAACCTATTTCCCAATTTGCGTTTCTGCATTTTGCAGCTTCTCCTTCTTTTTAAGCGGCAGTCCCATCACAGGGCGCCGCGCGGGCCGATAGATGCCCTGAACTGGTGACCGGGCAGCCATCCCGCAGATGGCGCGCAATCGCTCATGTCGCCCTCTGGCAGCGCGGCGGCGGCGCGCCGAGCGGTGACGCTGGTTCGGCCATCCATCGGGCCGACTCCCCCAACGTTCTTCATTCCGAACGCTCACGACGCCACCGGCACGCGGCAAGACTTGCCGGTCGCCCGCCGCCACCGGCCCGGCGGCGAACCCTCCCAGGCGCGGAAGGCGCGCACGAATGAATTGCCGTTCTCGTAACCGAGCAGGAACGCGACCTCATTGAGTTCCAGGGCGGGGTTCGACAGGTGATGGCGGGCCAACTGGCGCCGGGCGTCGTCCAGAAGTTGGTGATAGCTGTATCCCGCCGCTCGCAGCCGCCGCTGCAATGTTCGCGGGCTCTGGTGCAATTCCCGCGCCACCTCCGCAATCCCGGGTTTCCGCCCGCTCAGGCCGTCGCGAATGACATCGCGTACCAAATCCACCACGCTATCCACTCCGGCCTGGCGCTGTAGCTCGCGGTCGAAATGCGGCGACAGGATCGCTCGCAGCTCCTCATTCCTCGTCAAGAATGGCAGCCGCGCATCGCTTGCCCGGAAGACGATCACATCGGCCTTTTTGCCGCAATACACCGGGCATCCGAAGTGCCGTTCCAGCACCCCAACCTGGCCGCGCGGGCGCCGCAGCTCCACGCGCAGCGGGGAAAGATTTTGCCCGGTGCCCCGCCGTCCAATGGTCAGCACCCAGGCAAAGGAACAGTCAATGATGGCGTTTGGCTCTGGTCCTTCCGCCGCAAGCCAGCGGAAGCGTAATCTCCACTCGCGCGCTCGGACCGTTTGCACGACTTCTTCCGGGCAGGTCAGGCGCTTGTAACGCGCTAGCTGGTCAACAGCCGATCCGAAGTTCGGCGCGGCGAGCGCCGCCAGAATGGCGGCCGGGAAATGCTCGACGCGGCTCTCGCTGCCAAGTACCACCCCGATATCGGCTCTGCCGCTGATTTCGGTCAGCGCCCGCCAGAGCGCGAAAACAGCATCCGTGTTGAGCTGAGTCAGGGGCCGCTCGAACAGGTCCGACGGCAATCCGGCCCGGCGCAACACCACCGCGGGGCTGACCCCGATGGCCTCAAGGCGTGCGCCCAGGCTGGCTGGAATGCGAAATCGGTTGGTCATGGCGCCTAGTGTCGTCCAGTGTAGGCGGTTCCTCCCTGGCCCGATATACAGAACGCGCCACACTGCTAACGAAATGCGCCAAGACTCCTGCCATCACCTCGGGCTCGACGGCGGGCTACCGAGCACGGGCTGAAGCCGCTTCACGCGCTGCGTCGCGCGCCGCCGGCCGCGACGCAATCGGCGGCAATTTCCGCCGCCCAGGCCTCGATTCTGCCCCAATCGCAATAGTCGCCGTAACGGCAGCCGCAGGCACGGAAGAAGATTCGGCCCCAGCGGGACAGATGATCCGGTTGGATGACGCCGGAAAAAAGCTGGTGCCCGCGGAAGTTCATGGCCGCGCGGAACGGCGCAATGATTTTCGGGCCCTCTCCCATTGCCATGGAGCGGAACGCGCGAGGCAGCGCGGCGGGAATGCCCACGCTGAACAGCCAGACCGGCCGCCGCCCGAATTGCCCGCGCTGGCGCTCGATAAACTGCAACGCCTCGGGAAGCCATTTTTGGTTATGGACGGCGCTGCCCAGCACCAGGCCGTCGAAGCGATCCAGGTCGCCCACCGCCTGCAATGGCCGCAACTCCGCCACAATGCCGGATTGGCGCAACACCACGGCGATACGTTCGGCGATCTCGCGCGTGGAACCGTGCGCCGTGGCGTAACCGACGAGAATCTCCATATAACCTCCGTGCGGACCGGACCATCCTCCGTCTTGCACGCGCTTCGCCAGCAGCGATCTGCGGGCAAGTGGCGCCTTTGGCGGCGGGGCATTTTCCGCAGCCCCGGGGGCAGTGACCCAGCAGCGGTCGGGAATGCACGGCGCCGGCCCTAGCCCTCCGCCGCTGGCTGCGTGGGCAAACTCCGCCTAGACCGCGAACCAAAGTCGCCGGTGCGGGCCGTTCGGCAGCCCGCGGCCTGGGTACCCAGCGACGCATAAGCGGGGCCGCGCCCGGCCCGTCAATTGGAACGGCTACTGGAACGATGGATGCAAGGACAGGACTAGGCGCTTCGGTGATGCGCCGGAGGAAACGCGATGGCTGCCATGCTTTGGGTGCTGCTGTGGGGGGCGTTTTTCGCCACGATGATCACGGTCGGTTTGACCGACGGCGGGAGGTCCAGCGCTGAAAAGGCAACGGCGGAGCGCGGCGCCCAGGCTGAGCGCCGCTAGCAGGCCGTGCCTCGCCCGGGCTACGGCATCCCAGTGGTGGAGTTCGCGTTGAAGGAGGTTGCGATGAAAGCGGTACAGGGAACAGCGGCTATGCTGGCCGTTGGTCTGATGGCGTTGGGCGCTTGGGCCCAGGGCGGGCAGCCTGCGTCTCGGCCCGGCCAACCCCAAGGTCAGAGCGGAGGCATGCAGGGCGGCATGGCTGGGCACGGCATGATGGGACAGATGGGCCAGGGCATGTCTGGCCAGGGCGCCATGAGCCGGGATCAAATGATGGGCCGCATGATGACCGAGCACCAGGAGATGATGCACCTGATGTCGCGTATGCGCGCCGAAATGCGGGCCATGGAGCGCGCTTCCACGCCGGATATCCGGCGCAAGGACATGCAGAACATGCGCCACTTGATGGATGAAATGCACGCCGCCGTGATGCGCCAAGGCCGCACCATGCGCATGTACAGGCGGCAAGCGCCGGAGTCCAAGCCTCCTGGTTCGCCGCCGTCGCGCTAACGCGCTCCGCCGCGGCGAACAGTTGGCGCGGCGACTGACCGGAACCGAACTGTGGCCGACGGCGAGCGGTTGCTTTTCCTCAGTGCCGGCCGTTGAGCGGTTTGAAGATCGGATGCCGTGCGGTCCCGCTGATCTGCATTTCCACATTCGCGTGCTTGGTCTTTTCCATCAGGCGCGCTACGCTGCCGATCAGGCCGGCGAGCCCGTGGTGGTGCGGCGTGAGGATGGGATGGACCAGCACGGTGAATGCCATGGCTCCGCCTAGGCGCATGCGCCCATGCGCCTGGATCGCGCCAAAGCTGGTTTCGGCAAACAAGCGCTGGAGCCGGAGGATGCCGGGGTGGTAGGCCAACCGCGCGTGCAGGCTGGGAATCTTCACCCGCCCCGTGCCACCGCTAATGCCGAGTTGCGTCATTAGGCTGGCATCCGGCAGGCGCAGGTGCGATACTTCAAGGCCATGGCCGGATACGACCGCGGCAACGTCCGGCGCGCCGAGTCCACCCGCAACCCGCGCCGCCGTGTTCACTGTGCCGCGGGTGATAGCGAACCCATGGGGGTGATAGCCGAGAACGGCGGCCATGCGGACCAGTTCCGCCGCGGTCAAATGCCGAACGGTCGCCGTCAGCGCCGCGGTGGCGTTCCGTGCATCCAGCGGACCCACCGTGCCGGCCGCATGGATCGTCCCACCACCATTGACCGTCGCGACCCAGGTAAGCGGGAACGGGCGGTCGGGACGCACTTGACTGGCGGCTAAATGGAATGCGATGCGGACCACGTCGTGGCGATCCGGCGTCGCGGCAACCAGAATGGCGCCTTGTTCGACCTGAACCTTTTCGGCATTGAACGGGGAGGCGCGCCGGGCTGGTGGTTTCCCGGGAGGTGCGGCGGCGCGGCGGCGGCGCACCATGCTGGCCACGTTCCATTCGCCGCGGCGGTTGCGGAGCAGCCGAATCCGCGGCCGGATGATGCGAAGCGAGGAGACGACGGTGCGGCCGAACAGCAGCGGCCAAAAATGGAAATGCGCCTGAATCGCTGGGATCTCCGCAAACGGGCGGCGGCTGAAGCCCGGAGAATCGGCGATGAGAATCCGCGCCGCCCGCACGCGCCCATGCAAGACAGAGATGTCCAAACGTCCGATGCTGACTCGGCGATTGAGCCGGCGGCTGAGCGCGGACTCCAAGCGCGGCCGGATGACGCCATTGGCCACCCGCCCGGGCAGGACGATCAAGAGAACGATTAGCGCGACAGCCGCGGTCCCGCCGATCCACGCCACCCGGACCCACCGCTTTTTTTCCACCTCAGGAAGATGCTCCCTGCGACCCACGGGTGGCGCGGGCCAGCACCGCCGGAGCCGCCCAGGCGAACTGGTTCCAGGAGAGCGGGCGGGAGCGTCGCAGGCGCGCCCTGCGCCCACGCGCAGGGGCACGCCCGCCTACCCCGCCGAGGTTGCGACTGGCCGCTCGCCTACGCCCGCAGATGGCGGAGGTAGTTATAGCTGCGCCGGATGGCGGTCAAAATCGGCAGGCTGCAAAAATCCTGCTCGACGTAGATGTGCTGGGTTCCAGCCAGCTTGACATGCTGGAAAATGCGCGTCCAATCAATGCGCCCGCCACCGACGTAGTCGAAGGGAATCGTTCCCGGCTTCGGCCAGGCGTCGAAATGGTCACCCGCCGGCATGTGCTTCTTCATGTCCTTGATGTGCAGCAGCGGATACCGTCCCGGCGCGCGGCGGAACCACGCGATCGGATCCTGCTTGGCCCAGGTAAACCAAAAGATGTCCGCCTCGATTTTCAGTTGCCGCGGGGTGGTGTCCTTTAGGAAGATGTCCATCGCCGACGGGCCGCCGCCGACGTGCACGAACTCCGGCCAGTGGGGGTGGTAGCAAAGCTGGACGCCGCGCCGTGCGGCTTGGTCACCGGCCCGCGCCAGCAGCTTTGCCTGTTGCCGCCAATACGAGGCCGGTTTCAAGATCGGCTGCATGCAGACGATGTAGCTCATGCCCAGCGCTTTGGCATGACTGATGGTGGTTTCCCATTCCGCCGGGCTGCCCGGCATGGTCCAAGTGCCGCTCCATGTGACCAGTCCCGCCCGCGCCAAATCCCGCTTGGTTCCCGCGACTCCGCCCGGAAGGGCGTGCAAATCCAGCTCGACCGCCTTATAGCCGATCCCACGCACCTCGCGCAGGGTTTTCTCCGGCGCTTGGGCGAACATATGCCGCACGGTGTAGATCTCCAGCCCGATGGGGCCCGGCCAAGCCAGAGGCTCGGCGCCGAAAGCGGGCAGACGGGTCGCCGCCAACGCGGCGCCGCCGGCGGCGGTAGTGAGGGCGGTGGTGAGGAATGTGCGGCGATTGAACATGTGAGCAGATCTCCTTGGACCAGCGGTGAACGGGAACGGGTGCAGTATACCTCCCCGCCAGTCGTTTGTCTCCCGCGCCGGCCCGGGAAGCGGCACTGTAATTCGCGATACATCGCCGCCATTGCGGCCCCGTCCGTCCGGCCCTCGCCCGTGCATCGCCGAGGCGAGCGAGCTGAATGCAAGCTGCCACTGCCATCGGCGCACGCGGCGGCGTCCAGGGCGAAGCGGCGGCTCGCGGCGTTACGCAGTGGGCTTGGCCGCGGCGTCATCGGCGCCGGCGTCCAGGCGATAGCCCACGCCCCGCACGGCGACCAACAACTTCCGCCCCGCGGAGCCGGCCTCAATCTTGCCGCGCAACCGCAACATGTAGACATCCACGGTGCGCTCGGTGATGAAATGCTGCGGCGACCATACCGCATCCACGATCTCCCGCCGCGTCAGCGCGCGCCCGGGGTGCCGCAGCAGAAACGCCAGCATGCGGAACTCGGTGTCACTCAGCTCCAGCGCCTGCTCGCCGGCCGGATTGTCCGGCGCCGCCAGCCAAGCGGTGCGGGCACGCAGGTCCAGGCGGATGGGACCGGCATGCAGCTCCTCGCTGCCGCCGCTGGCTTCGCGCAGGCGCGCATGCACCCGCGCCGCCAGTTCCCGGGGGCTAAATGGTTTGGTGACGTAATCGCTGGCGCCGAGGGCGAAGCCCTTCAGGCGGTCGGCCTCCTCCGCCAGCGCGGTCAGCACGATCACCGGCAATTCCGCCGCCGCCGGGTCTTGCCGCAGTTGCCGCAGCAAGACTAGCCCGCTGCCGGCGGGCAGCATCAAATCCAGAATCAGCAGCGCCGGACGCAACGCGGCGATCTGCGCCAGCAACCCCTCTCCGGTGGCATTGACGACCGCGCGGAACCCCTCGCGCTCCAATTGCCGCCGCACCAGTTGCGCCACATCCGGGTCGTCTTCGACGACCAATATCAAAGGCCCGGCGCCCGGCCGCGCTTCCGGTCCGTCGCCGCTCACGGCTAGGCGCGCGGCGCCACCCGTCCCGCCGCGGATTCCCATTGATGGTGCCGCACGTCCACGCCTTCCACCCAAAAGATCACTTCTTCCGCGATGTTGGTGGCGTGGTCCGCCAGCCGTTCGAGATTGCGCGCGACGAAGATCAAGCTGAGCGCCCGTTCCACGATCGCCGGATCGGCGATCATGCGGCGGATCAGCTCGCGGAAAATCTGGTCCCGCGCCGCGTCCACTTCCTCGTCGGTTTCCAGCACGCGCCGCGCCTGCTCGACGTCGCGGGCCAGGAGCGCGTCCAGCGATTCCCGCACCATCATCTCCGCCCGCGCCGCCATCAGCGGCAGATCCACCAGGGGCGGCGTCACCGGCTGCGCCAGCAGGTGCGGCACCGCCTGGCAGATGTTCACCGCCAGGTCGCCCATCCGCTCCAGGTTGTTATTGATTTTCACCACCGCCGCCAAAAACCGCAGATCGGCCGCCAGCGGCTGCTGCAAGGCGAAGAGCCGCAGCGCGCGCTCGTCAATCTCCACCTCCAGGCGGTTGATCTCCGGCTCAATTTCATGCAGCACCGTCTCGCTTGCCGCCGGATCGCGTTCGCTGAGCGCCCGCATGCCGCGGTGGATGGCAGTCTCCACCAAGCCGCCCATGCGGACGACCAGCTCCTTCAACTCTTCCATTTCGTCGGCGAAATGTTTGCGCATGGGCGTGGTCCATTCCTAAGGAAAGCGTCCTAGCCAAAGCGGCCGGTCAAGTAGTCTTCGGTTTCCTTCCGGCCGGGATTGGTGAACAACTGCTGCGTCGGCGCCGTCTCCACCAGCCGCCCGGACAAAAAGAACGCTGTGCGATCGCTGATCCGCGCCGCCTGCTGGAGATTATGCGTCACGATGATGATGGTGTAACGGGTTTTTAGCTCCAGCGCCAATTCCTCGATGCGCGAGGTGGCGATGGGGTCCAGGGCCGAGGCGGGTTCGTCCATCAGCAAAATCCGCGGCTCGATGGCCAGGGCGCGGGCAATGCACAGCCGCTGTTGCTGCCCGCCGGAGAGCGCGTGCGCGGGCGTGTCCAGACGGTCCTTGACTTCGTCCCATAGCCCGGCCAGTTGCAAGCTGTGTTCCACCGCCGCGTCCCGGTCCGCCTTCCGCTTGGCTAGCCCATTGACCTTCAGGCCATAGGCGACGTTGTCCCGGATGGAAAACGGGAAGGGATTGGAGCGCTGAAAAATCAAACCGACGCGCCGCCGCAGGGCGATGGGATCAGCGCCGGGGGCGTAGATATCCTCGCCTTCCACCCGCACCACGCCGGTCAGCCGGGTGTTGGGGATGGTGTCGTTCATCCGGTTCAAGGTGCGCAGGAAGGTGCTCTTGCCGCAGCCGGAAGGCCCGATCAGCGCCAGGATTTCCCGCACTGGGGCGGTCAGGGTGATGTCGAACAGCACCTGCCGCGAGCCGTAATAAAAATTGACCTCGCGCGTGGCGACCGCTTCCCCGGGCTCCGCCGCCGGCTGCGCCACTTGCCGCGCCCGGCTGACCGCGGCGCGAAAATCAAGGTCAGGCATTCGGTTTCTCCTCCAGCATCGCCGTCCGCGGCGCCTCGTGTCGCTGCTCGCCGGGAGCCAGAGGCAGCCGTATTGTGAAGCTGCTCCCGCTGCCCAAGCGGCTGGCCATCTCCACCGTGCCGCCGTGCTCGTGGGCGATATGCTTCACCAGCGCCAGTCCCAAGCCGCTGCCACCCGGGCGGGTGTGGCTTTTGTCCGCGCGGTAAAAGCGCTCGAAGACATTCGGCTGGTCCAAGGAACTGATTCCCACCCCATTATCCCTGACCTGCAAGCGATAATCGCCGCCGCAGACCTGGCCGGTCAGTTCCACCGCCAGCGCCGCCGCCGCACCCGCTCCCTGGGTTCCGTGCACCAGGGCATTTTCTCCCAGGTTGAGCAGCGCACGGTGCAGCGCCTCGGGGTCTCCTCGCACCCAGCCGGACTCGGATGCACCCACCGTCACCGCCGCGCCCCGTTCCGCGGCCAAGGGCCGCAGCACCGCCGCCGCCGGCGCCAGCAACTCCGCGGCGTTGAGCCGCTGAAACTGGAACGGGTATTGGCCGGTCTCCATTGAACTTAACGTCACCAGGTCCGCGGCCAATTTTTCCAGCCGCCGGGCATTGTGCTGGATCACCGCCAACGGTTCGCGCCAGTCCGCTCCTCCGCCCAGCGCCGCCAAATCCTCCTGCAAGATTTCGGCGTAGCCGCGGATGGAGGTGACCGGGGTGCGCAATTCATGCGAAGCGGCGGCGATGAAGTCGCGCCGCACGGTTTCCAGCCGCGCCAACGCGGTGATGTCCCGCGCGGCCAGCACCACGCCATCCTCCGCCCAAGGCGTGACTTCGACCTGCAACACGCGGCCGTCGGCCAGCTCCAGGCGCCCGCTCTTGCGTCCGGCTTTTCCCGCCGCCAGCCACTGCGCCAGTTCGGGAACTCGCGCCAGCGTCGCCGGCCGTTCGCCGGTCCGTGTCCCGTGCAGCGGCCAGAGAGCATTGGCGGCTTGGTTGGCGAACAACAAACGACCGGCCGGATCCAGGGCGGCGACCGCCGTGTCCAGCCCATCCAAAATGCCTTGCAGGCGCGCCGACTCCGCTGCCGCGATCTCGGCTCGGCGCCGCGCGTCCTGCCACGCCGGCGCCAGGACCTCGGCGACCGGCGCCAGCGCCGACGGGGCCGCGGTTTCCGGCTGGTGAATGAACGTTCGGGCCCACTCCTGCCACTGGCGCCGGATCGCACCGCCCGCCGCCGGCCAGGGCCAGCCTCGCCATTGCGTCATTGCCGTCCCCGCCGCCCGCGGCCGTCGCCCGGACCTGGGAGTTCCGACGCAGCCGTTATTTCTGGCGCACGCCAATCACGCCATGCGACGCTGCTCGCGCCGCCCGTACGTTCCGTGCTGCCGGTATCGCGCGTCACTTTATCTATTATCGCCAGCCGCTACGGCCGGTTCAGAGCCGCCAGCAAAGGTTTCACTGAACCGTCATAATTCGCCGCCCTGCATTCAGGCTCGTTATGGCTAGGGCGGATCGTACGCAAGAAATGCCCCGGCCACACTTTTGTGGGGCCGCGAAGAGGCGTGGATTAAGACAAATCTCCCATTCATCGAACCGTCATAATTCTGCGCCGCCGATTACGGCAATCTGGTCGTGACCTGCTCGGTTCTCACAAAGCGCATATGACCAAGACATCTACCGCTTCCCTGTGCCTTGCTCTCTCCCTGGCCGCGTGGGGCGCCACCGCGCCGCGGCCCAAGCGAAAAACCACCGCTCATGTGGCGGCGGCCAAGACCGCGACTCCCGCGGCTAGCCCGGCTCCCGCCGCTCGCGCCGACCGCGGGACGGAGGCCTCCGCCGCGCGCCGGCGAACGCAAGCGCGGATTGCCGCTCAGGTGCGGGAGATCCAGAAGGAAATGGCTCGGCTTCAGCGCCACCAAGCCCAACTGGAATCCCTGGCTAACAGCCTAAAAACCGATACCGCGGAGCCGGCGCCAGAGGCGGTCCTTGGCGCGGCCGCTACGCCGCAAGCTTCCGGCGGCGCGCTGGATTTGGCCGCCGCGGCGAGTCCGGAAACCGATACGACGGGCGCTGCGCCCGCGGCCTCCGCCAAACAAAGCGATCCGTGGTACGACCACGTCAAGCTCAGCGGCCTGTTCTATGGCGACTATTCCTATTACACCAACACCGGATTCGGGCCGCAGTTCTTGACCCAGATGAACCAGGAAGGGCCGGGCAACGGCGGCTTCAATTCCTTCGACATCACCCGGACGTACCTCAATTTCTTCTTTACGCCGAACAGCGCGGTTACCCTGCGCGTCACGCCGAACATCTACCGGGAGGTCAGCCCCACCGGCGGGCAATCCTTCGGCAGCGGCGCGCAGATCGGGAATAGCTCCAACGGGAACCTCGGCTTTCGGCTGAAATACGCCAACATCACCTTCAACCATCCCTTCGCCGGCAACAGCACCTTCGGCAAGGACAAGATCACCTTCGGCCAGACCACCGACCCCTTGGTGGACTGGGAGGAAGGACTGTTCGGCTACCGCTTCATCGCGCTGACCCCGTGGAACTACCTCAGCCTCAGTTCCACCTACGTTGGCGCGGACGTGCACGGCCCGATCATGCTGAACGGCCGGGAATATTTCGATTACATGGTCGGCGTCTACAACGAGACTAGCTTCCACCATATCGAGGCCTCGCAGAGCAAGTCGGTGATGGGCCGCATCAGTTGGTATCCGATGGGCACCGACAAGGATCGCACCGGCTTGGCGCTGACGCTCTTCGACGCCGCCGGCGACAGCAACGCGCCGCCGGACGCCAGCCATCAGCCCAACAACACGTTTGCCGGCATCGTCTCCTACCAGACCCACGACAAGGGTTATCTGGTGGCGGGCGAATTTGATTTGGGCGAAAACGCCTTCGGCGCCGGAAACCTGTACTCCGGCGTTGGACCGGCGGCCGGCGGGCCCTATGCGGACTGGAACACGCAAGTGGTTGGGACCATTCTTTCCGGCCAGACGCGGCAGCGCGGCTATGACTTCTTCGGCCATGCCCGGATTGGGCACACGCCCTTCACGCTGGTGGGTTTCTTCCAGGAATTCCAACCCAACATCCACGTCAGCAACGATCCCATTGACTTCCAGCGGATCGTTGGCGCGCTGGCGTACAAGTACAACAAGAACCTGACCCTGGCGTTCTCCAGCCAGAACCTGGTCTACACCCAGACCCAGGGTGCCTTCAACGGCGTGGCCAACGCCGTTCCGACCAATACCAATGCGCTGATGCTGAACGTACAGTACGGCTTCTAGCGGCGGCCGGGCGGCGCGACCGCCCGGCCCATGATCTCCCCTTCCGCCGTGCGGCGACCCGTTTCGTTTCAGCCGCCGCACGGCGGAATTTTGTTGTCCTCGGTCCGCGGCGGGAACCGTGGGGCCAATCTCTTCGTAACCACTAATCGGTGCTAACCTGATTGGCGCCAGGCGGGAGGCGAAGTTTTGTCGGCGACCATTGCGGGACGGGCGGAGCAGCGAGCGGCCGGAACGGCGGAGTCGCCCCGCAGCGTCCTGTACCTGGCGCTGGGCTTCGGGCTGCTGAAGGCGTTGCTGCAAACCGTGGCCCAGGTGGCTATGCAGCACGCCGGCTACGGCATCTTCCGCGACGAGCTGTATTTTCTGGTTTGCGGCCGCCATCTGGCCTGGGGATATGTGGATCTGCCGCCCATCGTCCCGCTGGTGGAACGCTGCACGCAGTGGTTGTTCGGGCTGCATTCGCTGCCGCTATTTCATCTGATTCCTTCCTTGGCCGGCGGGGCCGAGGTAGCGCTGACGGGCATATTGGCGTGGCGGCTGGGCGGCACGCGCTGGGCGCAGGCGCTGGCCATGATTGCGGTGCTGCTGGCGCCGATCGCCACCGCCCTGGCGGCAACGCTCTCGACCAACAGCTTCGAGCCGATCTTTTGGATGCTGGTGGCGCTGGCGCTGATCGAGCTGGCCCGCCTGGCCGGGCGCGGCATCACCTCCGGACCGGTGGTGGCGCGATGGTGGATCTTCCTCGGCGTGGTGGCGGGCCTGGGGCTGGAAAACAAATGGAATGAGTTTTTCTTTCTCGCCTGCGTGCTGGCGGCCCTGCTGCTGACCGCGCAGCGGAAAATGCTGGCGACCCGATGGTTCGCCGTCAGCGTGGGGCTGATGGTGCTGCTGATCCTGCCGAACATCATCTGGGAAATGCAGCACCACTGGGCGACGCTGCAACTGCTGTGGAACGACCAGGGCGACGGCAAAAACGTCCACGTTGGCGCGGTGACGTTCGTGATCAACCAAATCATAGCTTGGGGCGCGCTGATGGCGCCGCTTTGGATCGCCGGAGTGGGCTGGCTGCTGGCCAGCCGCCGGGTCCGGCCATGGCGGTTTTTGGGGCTGACCTACGCTCTCTATTTGCCGCTGATGATCCTGCTGCACGCCAAGGTCTATTACCTGGCGCCAATCTATCCTTTGTACTTCGCCGCCGGCGCAACGGCGTGGGATGGCTGGCTGCGCCGGGCGTGGCAGCGGCGCCGGTTGGTTCCCGGCTATGTGGGGCTGCACGTTCTGGGCGTCGCCATCACTCTGCCGGTCGTCTTGCCGGTGCTGCGGCCGGCGGCGGAGATCGCCTACATGCAGCGGCTGCACCTGCGACCGCCCCGGCTGGAGACCGGCGCCACTGCGGCGCTGCCGCAGTATTTCGCCGACATGCTCGATTGGCGGCACAAGGCGAATTTGTTGGCCGACGCTTACTGGTCCCTGCCGCCGGCGGAGCGCGCCGAGGCGGCCATCTTCACCAAGAATTACGGCGACGCCAGCGCGGTCAACGTCTACCGTCCGGATGTTCCCACCGCGATCAGCGGCCATCAGAACTATTTCTTGTGGGGGCCGCGCGGCCATTCCGGGCAAGTGATGATCGTCATTGGCGAGAGCCAGCAGGCGCTGGAGCGCGAATTCGATTCGGTGCGGATTTATGCCCGGGACACGAATCCCTATGTCGAGCCGTATGAGCGCGGGCCGATTTTCATCTGCCGCGGTTTGCATGGCACTCTCCAGCAGCTGTGGCCCAAGGTGAAGTTTTGGTACTAGCCGCCCGCCGGTTCCAGCGCGCCCGCGCCCGCGCGCAAACGGGCTGGGCCGCGCCTAAGCCGGGCCCCCAACGGACCCGATCACCCGCGGCGCGGAACTGAGTTAGTATCCGAGTCATGTCCGACTGGCCCCGCCGCAGCTTCCTGAAAACCACCGCCGCCGCTTCGCTGGCTCCCGCCCTGCCCGCCGCCGCTCTCGTGCCGTCGGCGCGGGGTTTGTCGCCCACAGCCGAGGCGCCGCCGGACGCGGAAGCGGCCTCGCCACGGCGCCGCGAGCTGCTGGACTTCGGGTGGCATTTTCATTTCGGCAATGCCGACAAGCCGAAGCTGGACTTCGGTTTCGGCCGCGGCCAAGCCTACTCCAAGACCGGCCGGCTCTTTGCGCCGTCCCACCTGAAATTCTCGGTCGCCGATTGGGAGGCGATTGATCTGCCTCATGACTGGGCGGTGGCTTTGCCATTCGTCAACGATCCCGAACTGACCACCTACGGGTTCAAGCCGCTGGGCCGCAAATATCCGGCGACCAGCATCGGCTGGTACCGCCGCGTCTTCGACGTGCCGGCCGCGGCGCGCGGGCGGCGGCTGGGGCTGGAATTCGACGGCGTCTTCCGGGATTCGATCGCCGCGCTCAACGGCAATTACCTGGGCAGAAATTTCAGCGGTTACGCCCCGTTCCGTTACGACATCACCGACTGCGTGCGCTACGGCCATCCCAACGTGCTGGTGCTGCGCGTCAACGCCACGGAGCATGAGGGCTGGTTCTATGAGGGCGCGGGCATCTACCGCCACGTTTGGCTGGTGGAGACCGAGCCGCTGCACATCGCCCCGCAGGGTGTCTACATCACCGCCGAGCCCGACGCCGCTCATCGCCACGCCGCCGTCGCCGTGGCCACGGAATTGGACAACGACCAAGATGCCGCCGTGCGGTGCCGCGTGGTTTCCACCATCCACGATGCTAAAGGCCGGGAGGTGCTGCGCCTGCGCTCGCCGCAACTGACGCTCGGCCCGTGGTCCCGCCGCGGCTTCCGGCAGACCGCCAGGTTGGACCATCCGGAGCTTTGGTCGCCGGACCATCCCTATCTGTACCGCATCGTCACCCGCGTCGAGACGGACGCAGGCGAAGCCGACCGCGAAGAAGCGGAGTTCGGCGTCCGCTCCATCCGCTTCACCGCCGATCACGGATTTTTCCTGAACGGCGAGCGCACCGAGATCCACGGGACCTGCAACCACCAAGATCACGCCGGCGTCGGCATCGCCGTTCCCGACCGCATCCAGTACTACCGCGTCAGCCGCCTCAAGGCGATGGGCGTCAACGCCTATCGCACCAGCCACAACCCGCCCACGCCGGCGGTGCTGGACGCCTGCGACCGCTTGGGCATGATGGTGATGGATGAGACGCGGATGTTTTCCTCCGAGCCCGAAGGCCTGAGCCAACTGGCGCGCCTGATCCGCCGGGACCGCAACCGCGCCTGCGTGGTGCTGTGGTCCATCGGCAATGAGGAGCCAGAGCAGGGCACGCCGCGCGGCGCGCGCATCGCCGCCAGCATGAAGCGCCTGGCCCGCCGCCTGGATCCCAGCCGCCCGGTCACCGAAGCCATGAACTATGGCTGGGGGTACGGCCTTTCGGAGGTGGTGGACGTGCAGGGATTCAACTACGGCTTGGGCCCCCGCATTGACGCCTACCATCGTAAATTTCCGGAAAAGCCGTGTTTCGGCTCCGAGACGGCGAGCACGTTTGCCACCCGCGGCATCTACACCTATCAGCCGACGCGCGGCTGGCTGAGCGCCTACGACGTCAACAATCCGCGCTGGGGCGCGACCGCCGAGGAATGGTGGCAGGTGTACGCCAACCGTCCTTATCTTGCCGGCGGCTTCGTCTGGACCGGTTTCGACTACCGCGGCGAGCCGACGCCCTACGCCTGGCCGTGCATCAGTTCGCAGTTCGGCAACATTGACACCTGCGGTTTTCCCAAGGACAACTTCTATTACTACCGCGCTTGGTGGACCGATCACCCGGTGCTGCACATTTTGCCGCATTGGAATTGGCTGCAATGGCCGGGGCAGGAGGGCCGCCCGATTGACGTTTGGTGCCACACCAACATGGAGCGCGTCGAGCTGTTTCTGAACGGGAAATCGCAGGGCGCGCGCCGCGTGCCGCGCAACGGCCATGCGCAATGGTCGGTGAAGTTCGAACCGGGAACGCTGGAAGCCCGCGGTTATCGCGGCGGCAAACTGATCCTGACCGCGCGGCGGGAAACCACCGGCCATCCCGCCGCCGTACATGCCGCCGCGGATTTGAGTTCTCTGGCGGCCGATGGCCAGGACGCCGCGGTGGTCGCCGTGTCGATCTTGGATGACAAGGGACGCGTGGTGCCCACGGCATTTGACGAGGTCGAGTTCTCGCTCACCGGCGCCGGGCGCATTATCGGCGTCGGCAACGGCGACCCCAGCAGCCATGAGGCCGACAAGCCCGACCCGAAGGCGCAGGGCCTTACCGCCCGCCGGCGCGCCTTCAACGGCTGGTGCTGCGCCATCGTCCAGTCGCTGCGCCATCAGCCGGGCAGCATGACGCTCACCGCCGCGGCGAAGGGCCTGACCAGCGCCACCACAACCGTCACCACCAGTTAGGGCCACGAAACGCCGCGCGGCATTGATGGGCGCGGGCGCCGGCCCCGCCGTGGAAGGGGCGTCCGGCATTCTCTAGGGGTGGGACTGACCCGCGCTTACGCGCCGGGCTGGGCCGGGGCCGCCGGTCCAGGCTACTGGTTACTTGGCGCGGGGCCTGCCTTCCCTGCTTAGGCGAGCCGCGGTCTTCTTCCATAGGCGCGCAGGGCTTGCGGGGCCTTCCCTCGCCTGCTTCACCGCCCGGAAAACGGCGCGGCCCCCGCGAGCGGCGCTGCGAGCCGGCGGCGAGCGTCAGCATCCACCCCGAAGCCGCGGAGGGCTCCGGGCCCGGTTTGCGTGCCGGGTGTTTGCAAGTTGCGGCGAACTCGGCCCGGCGGGCGGCACGGTTGCCGCGGGGCGACATCCCCGCCCCATCGGCCTACATCCGAATAACCAGGAGGCGGGGATGAGGACTAGGAACACGGTGGCGTGGACGATGGCACTGGCGGGCGGGGTGCCCGCGTGGCTGACCTATCGCGCCTATCGGCGGGAAATCGGAGAAGCCGAGCGGCGGATCGCCAGCGGCAGCGAATTGGCCCTGACGCGCCGCGGTCCGATCGAGTACGCGGACGACGGCGATGGTTTTCCGCTGCTGGTCATCCATGGCGCGGGCGGCGGCTTCGATCAACTCCTCGAACTTGATCGCGACTCCGCGCTGCGGCGAGCGGGATTTCGGCGCATCTTTATTTCCCGCCTCGGCTACCTGCGGACGCCCTTGCCCGCGGACGGTTCCCCGCGGGCGCAAGCCGCCGCGTATGCCGCGTTGCTGCATACCATGGGCGTGAAGCGTTGCGCCGTGATCGCGGTTTCGGCGGGATCGCCTTCAGCGCTGGAGTTCGCGGCCCACGATCCGGACCGGTGCGCCGCGCTGGTGCTGCTGGCGCCGGCAGCGTATGCGCCCGGCGCCGGAGTGACGGCGGCGCCGGAAGCGCCACGGATAATGAACCTTTTGCGCAACCTGCTGCTGACTTCCGATTTTGCTTTTTGGCTGACGACGAAGCTAGGGCGGAGCATGCTGGTCCGGACGATTCTCGGCACGCCGCCAGCGATTGCCGAGCAGGCCAGCCCCGCCGAGCAACGCCGGATCACGGCGATCCTGGCGGGCATTCTGCCGGTCCGCCGCCGGCGCGCTGGCCTGCTCAACGACAGCCGGATGATGGCGCGGCTACAACCAGCCAACTTGCGCGCCATCCAGGCCCCGACGCTGGTGGTCAGCGTGAATGACGATCTGTATGGGACCTATCGGAGCGCCCGGTATATCGCCGGGAAAATTCCCCATGCGCGGCTGGTGATGTACCAGAACGGCGGGCATCTGTGGGTCGGACACGATGACGAACTGCGGCGGGAGTTGAGCGACTTCTTGCGCCCCATCGCCGCCGCGGCGCTGCGGCCCGCGGCCTAACCAATTTTCCCCCGGGGCAAAAGAGGCGGCCCCCGCGACCGGAAGGTCGCGGCCGCGGCGTGGGCGGCGCCGGCCGGCGAGCGGGCCTTTGCGGGGCGGCGCGGTGCTCCAAGGCCCAAGGTCGCGGGGATAGCGCTGCGCGGATAATACAAGCATGCGTTGGGTCGTGGTCGGCGGGCAGTCGCGCAGCGTGGGAAAGACCGCCGCGGTCTGCGGCCTGATCGCCGCCCTCAACGACCGCCGCTGGACTGCGGTCAAAATCACGCAATTCGGCCATGGCATTTGCAGCCGCAGCGGCCATGCCTGCGACTGTGCCTGCGAAGAAGGCGATTGGGCGCTGAGCGCGGAGCGCAACTCCGCCGGCCGAAAAGACACGGCCCGCTTTCTGCGCGCCGGGGCTCGGCGCGTGTGGTGGCTGCGCGCGCGGATAGGCGCATTGGCCGGGGCCCTCCCGGCGTTGGAGGATCAGTTGGCGGCGGAGATGGCGGCGGATTCTGGCGGCGAGGAATGGGTGATTTGCGAAAGCAACAGCCTGGTCGCGCTGCGCCGCCCGGAACTGTATCTGACGCTGCTGGATCCCGCGATCGCCGACGTCAAGGACTCCGCCCGCGCGCTGCTGCCCCGCGCCGACGCCCGGTTGATTGTCGGCGGCGGATCCGGCGGCGACGCGAAGAGCCTGAACGATTGGCGCGGGCCCCAGCGCGGCGACGCCGCGCGTCCCGTGCGAGCAGTGGAAACGCGCGCTCCCGCCGACGATGCGGCGCGGACCGGCGCCGGCGCGACCAACGCCATTCGCGCATTTGCCGTCGCCCCGCCAACCTATCTGAGTCCCGCCGTCATCGCCTTCGTCCGCTCCCGTTTGGCGACTCCAGCGGTGGCGTAAGGTTCCGATGGCTGGTCGTCGCCGAGTGCGGACCAGCCGATCGCGCCTCCAGGTCGGCTGCCCGATGCAAGAGCATTCCCCTGGCGCGGCGGCGCGGCTAGCTATTCCTGGCGCAGGGCTTGGATGGGGTCCACCGCCGCCGCGCGGCGGGCGGGCAGCCAGCAGGCGGCCGCCGCCACCGCCAGCAGGGTCACCGCGGCGGCGACAAGAATAGGCGGATCGCTGGGCTGCACGTGATAGAGCAGGCTGGCCAGCAGCCGCCCGCCGGCGATCGCGCCGGCGATGCCAATGGCGATGCCGATCAGCGCGAGCGTCACGCCCTGGCGCAGAATCAGGCGCAACACCTGGCCCCGCTCCGCGCCGAGGGAAATGCGGATGCCGATTTCCCGCGTCCGCTGCGCCACCAAGTACGACATGACGCCGTAGATGCCCACCGCCGCCAGCGCCAGCGCCAGGGCGGCGAAGATGCCGAGCAGCATGGTTTGAAACTGGGCGAAGCCGGTGAGGCTGTCCAACAGGCCGCGCAACGTCACGGTGGCAAACAGCGGCAGGCTGGGGTCCACCGCCGCCAAGGTGCGGCGCACGGGTGCGATCTGCTCCGCCGGCGGCAGCGTGGTGTGGAGAACCAAGATCGTGCCGCCGAAGTTAGCGCCGTCAAAGGGCTGATATTCCTCGGGAACCGTCGGATGCTCCACGCCCCATTCGCGGACATTGCTGACCACGCCGACCACCTGCATCCAGGGGCCGCTCGCGCTCCAATAGGAGAACTTCTGTCCGATGGGATTTCGATGCGGCCAGAAATGGCGCACCATCGCCTGGTTCACGTCCACGGGATAGACCATGTCGCGGGTCAGCGCCGCGCTGGGCTGGGCCGAGGTGAGCATATAAGGCAGCATCGCGGTATCCAGCTTCAGGGCGCGCGCGGTGTCGGCGCGGTTCAGCTTCCGGCCGCGCAGCAGACGGATGCCCATGACGCGGAAATAGTCCGGCGTGATGCCGTGCATCTCGACCAACTGACCGGCGCTGTTGTGGTTGGTGGGATGGCCGAACAGGGTAATGACGCCGTTGGTCCCGCCTTGCATCGGCAGCAGATCGGTCATCGCCGCCGCGGTCACGCCGGGAAGGGCGCGGACCTTTGCCAGCCAGCGGCGGGAGAAAGCCAAGATAGGTTGCGGCTGGGAGAACTGCGCGCGGGGCAGGCTGACGCGCGCGGTCAGCACGCCGCTTTCGCGCACGCCGATGTCGGTATTGCGCAGGCGCAGGAAGCTGGTCAGCAGCAATCCGGCCGCGGCGAGGAGAATGAGCGACAGGCTCATCTCCGCGATCACCAGAGCGTGGCTCAAGCGGCGGCGCTTGCGGCTGGCGCTGCTGCCGCCGCCGGCCGCGCCCTTCAATTCATCACTCGCTTCGGGGCGCGACAACTGCCATGCCGGCGCCAGGCCGAAGATGAGGCCGGTGAGGACCGCCACCGCGAAGGTGAACAGCAAGACCGTGGCGTTGACGTGGATGGCCTGGGGCGCGGGCAGATTGACGGACGGCAGCGCCGCCAGGGCGCGCACACCCACTTCAGCCAGTCCCGCGCCGAGCGCGCCGCCGGCCAGAGCCAGGATCATGCTCTCGGTCAGCAATTGCCGGATCAGGCGGCCGCGGCTGGCGCCCAAGGCGCTGCGCACGGCGATTTCCTTTTGCCGCGCCGCCGCCCGCGCCAGCAGCAGATTGGCGACGTTGGCGCAGGCGATCAGCAGGACCAATCCGACCGCGGCCAGCATCATCAGCAGGGAAGTGCGCGCCCCGCCGACCAGCTCGCGGTGCAGGGAAAAGACGTCCGCGCCGACGTTGGTATTGCTGTCGGGATGCTGGCGCTGGAGCTGGCGGGCGATCAAGGCGAGGTCGGCATGCGCCTGTGCGATAGTGACGCCTGGCTTCATGCGGCCAATCACATTGAATTGGTGCGAGCCGGCATTGGCCATCGCCTGCGGGCTCATATTTTCCGGCGTCCAAATTTGGAAGCTGCGCAGCAAGCGAAAAGCCCGCGGCATCACGCCGATGACGGTGTAGGCGCGGTCATTGAGTTGGATGCTGCGGCCCAAGATGTCCCGGCGCCCGGCGAACTGGCTCCGCCAGAGCCCGTAACCGAGCACGGCGACGCGGTCATGGCCTGGCTGGTCCTCGCCCGGCGCGAAGGTCCTGCCGATGAGCGGGTGCGCGCCGAGCAGGGAAAAAAAGTTGGCCGAGGTTTGGAGCCCTTGCACATGCACCGGCCGGCCGCCGCCGGTCAGGTTATAGCTGGCGTTGGCGAGGAGCGCCATGCCTTGCAGCGTGTGGTTGCGTTTTCGCCAGGCGAGGAAATCCGGCCCGGTGAACGGGCCGGGAAAGCCCATATCCTCCCGCAGCCAGACCAGTTGCTGCGGATGGGGAAACGGCAGCGGCCGCAGCAGGACGGCGTCAATGACGCTGAAAATGGCCGTGTTGGCGCCGATGCCCAGCGCCAGCGCGAGAATCGCCACCAAGGCGAAGCCCGGCGACCGGCGCAACTGGCGCCATCCGTAGCGCAAATCTTGTCCCAACGTTCCTTGGCCCACCATACTGATTACGGTCGTACCTGCAAAGTAAGACGCAGCCGGCGGCAAAAAGTTCAGCCGCAGGCGATGGAGCGGCGGGCAGCCGCACCATCCGCCCGGCCGATTTGTGGAGCGGGCGGGGACGAATGATTGGCACCAGGGCGAGGCGGCGGAATACGGTACGCGGCCGCTGACGATCCACGCAGGAATGCTGTCATTCGCCGGCGCGGCATGCAAGTCCCGCCGAGCGTCGTGCGGCGGGGCGGGGGGCGGGCGCGGGGCGGGCGTCCGGAGGCCGGCCCCGAGGGGCCCGGGCGAAACACGGCGACCGCGGCGGCGATGAAACCAATCGTGGCAGCGGTCTTGAGTCGGGAGTGGAATCGCATATCGACACCGTAACAGCCGCAGGGCACCAGAACGTCACGCGCTCCTGCGACGCCGTGCCCCTGCCCGCATAGCCGTCGGCCGCGATCGTGGCGCCGCACCGGCGGCACGGCCTGCCGGACCGGCCGTAGACCCAGGTCTGACAGCCGCGCGCGGTATCACCGGTCGTGACCTGGCCGATCCGCTCCTTGTTCGCATCCAGAAGTCGCCGGGCGAATTCGACGACAGCCTGCAGATCACCGACATAGGCGACTGGCCGCCAGGGACTGATCCCGCGCAGGTACAGCACCTCACACTTGTACAGGTTGCCGATGCCAGCCAGATTCCGCTGGTCCAGCAGGGCCTCGCCCACGGGGCGTTCCGGCTTGGCTCGCAGTCGGCGGACGGCCTCGGCCGCGTCCCAGTCCGGGCCGAGCAGATCCGGGCCCAGGTGGCCCACGACGCTGTCTTCTCGGTCGGTCGGCACCACCTCGACGACTCCGAGCAGGTAGCCGAGTGCCTGCCAGCGCTGGTTCGCGAGCACCAGGCGGAGGCGGTGA
>OFHJ01000151.1_pt1 | contig 29176 bp, 23 predicted proteins | sample 1522001 | NCBI WGS metagenome assembly OFHJ01 (sample SAMEA2464838, study PRJEB22497) | soil metagenome | biome: Grassland; feature: Farmland; material: Clay | place: Australia | collected 2013-02-01 | depth 1.2 m | reverse complement strand
CAATCACGGCTTTGCCTACTGGGTGTACAGCGCCTGCTCGCTGCTCGCGGCGGTGTTCGTGCTGCGCTTCGTGCCCGAGACCAAGGGCCGCTCGCTGGAGTCGATCCAGGAGCTGTGGCACAACCCTGGCGCCTCCGCTGACCTCGCTTCCGCGCAAGCGGCCGACTGACCGCGCTGCGGCGCGCGAGCGAGCGAGGCGCGGTCAGAGCGGGCACGGGCGCAGCGCAACAGTCCCGCCCGGCGCCCCGGCTGCAATTGCACCTCATCGGCAGCGCAAGCGGCGCTAGAATGCGACCCTTTGGGTCAACGGATCCGAGAGGCCGCCAAAATGCAGCGTCGCGAATTCCTGCAAGATTCCCTTACATTCGGCGCCGCCGCGATGAGCTGGATGCTGCTGCCGCCGATGAGCGCGCAGGCTGCCGACCGTGATCTGGTCGAAGTGACGCTAAAGGCTGGACCGTACCGCTACCCCGCGGCGAGCGGCGCGCGATTCACGGGCTTGGCGTACAACGGCCAGGTGCCGGGGCCCGTGCTGCGCGTGCGATACGGACAGACGTTCCGGGCCCGATTCATCAATCACACGGGCGGACCGAGCACCATCCATTGGCACGGCATGATCCTGCCGAACGACATGGATGGCGTGCCGTACGTCACCCAGTTGCCGGTGCCCAACGGCGGCGAATTCATCTATACGTACAAGCCGGATCCGCCCGGCTTTCGCTGGTATCACTCTCACGTGGGGGACCAGCTCGCGCTCGGCTTGTTCGGGGCATTCCTGGTCGAGGATCCGCGCGAGCCGCGCGCCGACGTCGAGGTGGTGCTGGTGCTGCACGACGTGCCGGACATGCACAGTTTCTGGGCGGCCGTGGCCGGCAAGAGCGGGGCGACGATGGGTATGCCGCCGGGCCTGAACATGGACGGGATGCGGGCGCTGCCGGCCACTGGCGCAATGGGCGGCATGAAGGGCATGGGCGGCCGGGGCGGCATGCCCAAGGCCATGAAGGCGATGCCCATGGGCGATGAGGTGTCTTACCTGTCGCATTGCATCAGCGGCGCGGCCTATCCACACACGCGCCCGATCATCGTCAAGGTCGGACAGACCGTCAGGCTGCGGATCCTCAACGCAAGTCCCACCCTCACGCACTACGTACGGCTGGCGGGGCACAGGCTGCGTGTCACGCACAGCGACGGCAACCCCATGCCCCGCGCCGTGACGGTCGACGCGCTGCGCATCGGGGTGGCGGAGCGGTATGACGCCTGGTTTGAGGTGACACGCCCGGGCGCCTGGCTGCTGACGAGCCTCATGGGCGATACACACGATCAGCGCCAGTCGGTACTGATCCGCACCGCCGACGCAGCCCGCCACGCCCCCGAGATTCCCCCGCCCTCGCTCGAGGGCGCGGAGCTGTTCACCTATCTGCTGGCCGGACTCGGCACGCCGCTGGCGCCCGATGCGCACGACCCGTACGGTCCGGCGAACGTGCGCAAGACTCTGCTGCTGGGCGGCGGCAAGCCGGGCCATCGGCACTGGACGATCGACGGGAAGACCTGGCCGAACACACCCAAGATCGACGTGCGTCACGGCGATCGCGTGCTCATTCACTTCAAGAATCCGACCGACATGGATCATCCGATGCATCTGCACGGGCATGTGTTCGAGCTGGTGGAGCAATCCGGACAGCGGCTGCGCTATCCCCTGCCGAAGGATACGACCCTGGTGCCCGCTGGCGGCACGACCACGTGGCGCTTCCTCGCCGACTCACCGACGGGGCGTTGGGTGCTGCACTGCCACGACCTCGTGCATCTGATGGATGGCATGATGACCGAGGTCGACTACGTGCCGGCTTGAGGGGGCTGCGCCGCGGGCGCCTGCGCCCGGACGCGCCGGGGACTCAGAGGCGTCCACCGACCTCGTCGATGTGGCGCAGCAGGTCCGCGGGGTCCTCGTAGACGCGGATCGCCCCGGCGCGCTCGAGCTCATCCTGGCCATAGCCGCCGGAGAGCAGTCCCACGCCCAGTCCGTGGGCGCGCCGCGCCGCGAGAATGTCCCAGATGCTGTCCCCGACGATGGCTGCGGAGTGGATGTCGACGCCCAGCCGCGCGGCCGCCGCGAGGAACAGGTCCGGGTCGGGCTTGGCATGGCGCACCTGGTCGCGGGTGACCACCACCGCCTGCGCCGGATCGACCCCCAGGATCTCGAGATTGTATTTCGCGGAGTCCATCCTGCCGCTGGTCGCGATCGCCCAGGGAATCCGGGCCGTGCCGAGGTAGTCCAGCAATTCCTTCGCTCCGGGCAGCGGTCTGACCCATTGGACCAGGCTCGCGTACGCCTCGGCGTGGCGACGTTGCAGCGTCTCCAGAAGGTCGGGAGTGATCTCGGCATCCACCTCCCGAAGCAGCATCTCCGTGAACAGGCCACCGCTCATGCCGATGCGCCGGTGAATGCGCCACACCGACAGCTCGATGCCCGCGGCGTGCAGCGCCTGCTGCCAGGCGAGCACATGCTGATAGACGCTGTCGACCAGCGTGCCGTCCATGTCGAACAGGAAACTGGACTCGGTGCGACTCATCGGCCCTCTCGTCGCGCCGCTCGCGGGCGCGCCGATTATGCTCTGCCTCGCGTGCGGCATTCGACTGACATCGAAGGCATGGTATCGACGCCATTTCCGGGCCGCAAGGCCCGCGCGGTGTCGGGCGTTTCCCGGGGGGCGCTCAGCGCCCGCGCGCCAGCTCTTTCTCGAGCTCGAGGACGTTGAGCGTCGTCTTGATGATCACGTCGGGATTCAGACTGATCGAGTCGATCCCGAGGCGCACGAGTTCGGCGGCGATCTCGGGGTAGTCGGAGGGCGCCTGGCCGCAGATCCCGGAGTGGCGCCCGTTGCGCCGGCTGCCCTCGACGGCGAGCTTCAGCATGCGCCGCACGCCGGGGTCGCGCTCGTCGAATTCGAAGGCGACCAGCGCCGAGTCGCGATCCACCCCCAGGGTGAGCTGGGTGAGATCGTTCGAGCCGATCGAAAACCCGTCGAAGATGCGGCTGAACTCGTCGATCAGCAGCACGTTGTTCGGGATCTCGCACATGACGTAGATTTCCAGTCCGTCCCGGCCCCGTACGAGACCCAACTCCGCCATGCGCTTGACGACGGCCTCGCCCTCCTCGAGACGCCGGCAGAAGGGGATCATCAGCTTGATGTTGGTGAGTCCGAGCACCTCGCGCGCCCGCTTCATCGCCGCGCATTCGAGCGCGAAGCCCTCGGCGTAGGCCGGGTGGGTGTAGCGCGAGGCGCCGCGGAAGCCGAGCATGGGGTTGTCCTCCTTCGGCTCGAATCCGCGACCGCCGAGCAGCCCGGCGTACTCGTTGCTCTTGAAGTCCGACATGCGCACGATGACCGGCTTCGGATGGAACGCCGCGGCGATCGTGCCGATGCCTTCGGCGAGGCGCTCGATGAAAAAGTCCCTCGGCTGCGCATAGCCGCGGGTGAGCTCGGCGAGCTCGCCGCGCTCGGCCGCGTCCTCGACGCGCTCCGGATGCAGCAGCGCCATGGGGTGCGCCTTGATGTACGAGGTGACGATGAACTCCATGCGCGCCAGTCCCACCCCGTCGTTCGGCAGGAAGCTCGTCTGGAAGGCAATCTCGGGGTTGGCGAGGATCAGCATGATCTTCGTGCGCGGCCGTTCGATGTGCGCGAGGTCGGTGCGGCGCACTTCGAAGGGCACCTTGCCGGGGTAGACCCTGCCGGTGTCCCCCTCGGCGCAGGAGACGGTCACCAGCTCCCCGGTGCTCAGCCGCTCGGTGGCGTGTTCGGTTCCGACGATCGCGGGAATGCCGAATTCGCGCGCCACGATGGCGGCATGGCAGACGCGACCGCCACGGTTGGTGACGATGGCTGCGGCCTGGCGCATGATCGGCTCCCAGTCGGGCGTGGTGCTGTCGGTGACCAGCACCTCCCCGGCGTGAAACTGACCGATCTGCGTGCTGTTGGCGATGATGCGCACTGCGCCGCTGGCGATGCGATTGCCCACGGCCCGGCCGCTCACCAACGGCTCGAGCGTCGGGGCGATGAGGTGTTCCTCGAGCACGGTGCCGCTCTTGCGCGAGGCGCTCGTCTCGGGGCGCGCCTGCACGACGTAGAGCTTGCCGTCGGTCCCGTCTTTCGCCCACTCGATATCCATCGGCATCGGCCGATGCTCCCGCTCGCTGTAATGCCGCTCGATCTCGATCGCGTAGCCGGCGAGCACCAGCGCGTCCTCGTCGGTGAGACAGAACCGCTCCCGATCGGCCTGCGGCGTCGGCACGTTGCGGGTCGCCTCGCGCGTGCCGCCTTGCGAGTAGACCATCTTGATTTTCTTGCTGCCCAACGCGCGCCGCAGCACCGCGCGGTGTCCCTGTGCGAACGTAGGCTTGAACACCATCCACTCGTCGGGCTCCACCGTGCCCTGCACGATGTTCTCCCCGAGCCCGTAGCTGCCCGTGATCAGCACCACGTCGCGAAAGCCGCTCTCGGTGTCGATCGTGAACATGACGCCGCTCGAGGCGAGGTCCGAGCGCGCCATCTTCTGCACCGCGATCGACAGGGAGACCTTGAAGTGGTCGAACCCGTTGTCGCAGCGATAGTGGATGGCGCGATCCGTGAACAGGCTGGCGAAGCAGCGCTTGCACGCGTCGAGGAGCTTCTCCGCTCCACGCACGTTGAGAAAGGAGTCCTGTTGCCCGGCGAAGCTCGCCGTCGGCAGGTCCTCGGCGGTCGCGGAGCTGCGAACGGCCAGGCTCACATCGGCGCCGTACTCCTGCTGCAGGTCCGTGTAGGCGGAGAGGATCTCGCGCTTCAGCGCCTCCGGCAGCCCCGCGCCGTAGACGATCTCCCGGGCCGCCTGGCCCCGCCGCGCCAAGTCCTGCGCGTCATCGATGCGCACGCCCTCGAGCGCCTCGCGCAGCGGCTCCCAGGCATGTGCCGCATCGAGCATGCCGCGGTAGGCCTCGGCGGTGATGGCAAAGCCGTTGGGGATCAGAATGCCGCGGGGCCGCAGTGCGCCGTACATCTCCCCGAGCGATGCGGTCTTGCCTCCGACCTGGGCCACATCGGCCGCGGTGATCTGCTCGAAGAGGCGGATGTAGCGTCTCTGAGTCGGCATCTTGGGTTCTCCTCGCGCCCCGCGTCGGGCCGCGGCGCTCATGCCTGGCGCGCGGCTTGGGCGTGCATCACTTCGATCTGCATGGTGCGCGTGCCGCGCAGCGAGTTGGTCACGAGACAGTCTCGCTCGGCCTTCTCGAGCAGCTTGCGCGCCTTGCCTTCGTCGGCGCCGGCCGGGAGCGTCAGCCGCGCAACGGTGGCGAAGCTCGTGAACTGTGCGGCGCCTTCGATGCGATCGAGCACGCTCTCGGTCCAGCACTCGAGCGCGAGCCACTCAAAATGCGAAGCCCTCGCGACCGCGCGAAAGGTGAGGACGATGCAGTTGGCGATGGCCGCGGTGAGCAGCGTCTCGGGGCTCCAAAGGCCGGCCGGACCGTCGAACTGCGGCGGTGGCGCCGTGGCGATCGGCGGCAGGGACGGCGAGGTGAGCGTCACGTCGCCGTCCGTACGGCCCGCAGCCGAGGCGATGTAGCGATGCGGGTAGGGCTTCATGGCGAGAAGCTATCGTGACGGCACGGCTGCGGAAATCAGGACTACTGCATACGGCGGATAGGTACATCTGCGGACGACGGTGCTGGCATCGGAGTTCTAGCTTTCTGCTGATGAATGTCCGGCATCCCGATCTCACACCTGACGTCGATCTCGTCGTCGAGCTGGGCGCCGGACCGGTGCGCTCGCGCAGGCCGGTGTACCGGGATTTCCTGCCGCCTTGCAACGAGGCGTGTCCGGCCGGGGAGAGCATCCAGGCGTGGCTCGCCCACGCGGCCGCGGGCCGCTACCGAGAGGCGTGGGAGACGCTGGTGCGCGACAATCCCCTGCCCGCGGTGCACGGTCGAGTGTGCTATCACCCCTGCGAGACAGCCTGCAACCGCGCCGAGCTCGAGAGCGCGGTGTCCATTCACGCGGTGGAGCGCACGCTCGGCGATCTGGCGATCGGTGAAGGCTGGCCGCTTCCCTCCGGCGCCGCGCCGAGCGGGCGCCGAGTGCTGATCGTCGGGGCGGGGCCGGCGGGACTGAGTGCCGGCTATCACTTGGCGCGGCTGGGTCATGCGGTCGAGATCCACGATGCCGAGTCCCGCGCCGGCGGTATGATGTGCTTTGGGATCCCGGCCTATCGGCTGCCGCGGGACGTGCTCGAGCAGGAAGTGCTCCGCCTGAGGGCATTCGGCGCCAAGTTGATGCTCGGCCGGCGCATCGAGGACCTGCTCGAGGCGAAGGCCGCCGGCGGCTTCGATGCCGTCTTCGTCGCCATCGGGGCGCACCTCTCGCAGCGCATAGACATTCCCGCGAGCGATGCCACCCGTCTGCTGGATGCGCTCTCCCTCCTGAAGGACGTGAGCACCGGCGGGCGGCCGCAGCTCGGCCGGCGCGTCGTGGTTTACGGCGGCGGCAACACCGCGCTCGATGCCGCGCGGACCGTCAAGCGCCTGGGCGCGACCGACCCGCTCATCGTCTATCGGCGCGACCGTGCGCACATGCCCGCCCACGAGCTCGAGACCCGGGAAGCCGAGGAAGAGGGCGTGCGCTTCAAGTGGTTGACCACCATCCGCGAGGTCGCGGGCGAGGGGCTCGAGGTCGAGCAGATGACCCTCGATGCCGAGGCACGCCCGCAGCCGACGGGGCGCTTCGAGCGCATCGAGGCCGACGCGGTGGTGCTCGCGGTCGGCCAGCAGAGCGAGAGCGCCTTTCTCGGGCGCGTCCCGGGCATCGAGATCACGGCCGGCGGCACGGTGAAGGTCGGCTCGAACCTGATGACCGGATCCCCGGGCATCTTCGCCGGCGGCGATCTGGTGCCCGGGGAGCGCACCGTGACCGCGGCGGTCGGTCATGGCAAGCGCGCCGCCCGCCACATCGATGCGTGGTTGCGGGGAACGGTTTATGCCGCGCCGCCAGCGCCGCCGCGCGTCTCCTTTTCCATGCTGCATCTGCCGTTGTTCACCGATGTGTTGCGCTCCCTGGAGCCGAAGCTTGCAGCCGACACGCGCACCCGCGACTTCTCGGAAGTGATGTCGGGACTGGGCCCGTCAGAGGCGATGCGCGAGGCAAAACGGTGTCTGTCCTGCGGCAACTGCTACGAATGCGACATCTGTCATGCGGCCTGCCCGGAGCAGGCGATCGTGAAGCTGGGACCGGGGCGGGGGTACCGGGTCGACTGCGATCGCTGCACCGGATGCGCCGTGTGCTTCGAGACCTGTCCCTGCCATGCCATCGAGATGATCGATGAGCGCCGATAACGAGCGGACGACCGATGTGATGGACGGCAACACGGCCGTCGCGCACGTCGCGTACCGGGTGAACGACGGCTGCGCGATCTATCCGATCACGCCCGCCTCGCCGATGGCCGAGCTCGCCGACGAATGGGCCGCGCGGGGCGAGACCAACCTGTTCGGCCGGGTGCCTTTCGTCGCGGAGCTGCAGAGCGAGGCCGGCGCGGCCGGAGCCGTGCACGGCGCGCTGCAGTCGGGCGCGCTCACGACGACGTTCACCGCATCGCAGGGACTGCTGCTGATGCTGCCGAACATGTACAAGATCGCCGGCGAGCTCACCTGTACGGTGTTCCACGTCGCCGCGCGGGTCGTGGCCACCCAGGCGCTCTCGATCTTCGGCGATCACTCCGACGTGATGGCCACCCGCGCCACGGGCTTCGCGCTGCTCTCGTCCGCCTCGGTACAGGAGGCCCACGACGCGGCGCTCATCGCGCAGGCCGCGACGCTGGCTTCGCGCGTTCCCTTCCTGCATTTCTTCGACGGCTTTCGCACTTCGCACCAGATCGACAAGATCACGGTCCTGTCGCAGCGGCAGATGCGCGCCATGATCGATCCGCGGCTCGTGCGCGAGCATCGAGCGCGCGGGCTCTCGCCGGAGCATCCGGTATTGCGCGGCACTTCGCACAATCCGGACACATTCTTCCAGGCGCGCGAGGCCGTCAATCCCTACTACGCCCGTACACCGCAGGTCGTGGAGGAGACCCTGGCGCACTTTGCCGAGCTGACCGGCCGGCGCTACCGGCTGTTCGAATTCGATGGGGCGCACGATGCTGAGCGGGTCATCGTCGTCATGGGCTCCGCCGCGCAGACTGTCCGGGCGGTCGCGCAGGTGTTGCAGGCCCAGGGAGAGAAGGTCGGAGTCGTTCAGGTCCGCCTGTACCGGCCGTTCTCGGCCCGGCATTTCCTCGGCGCGCTGCCCGCGTCCTGCCGCGCGGTCGCGGTGCTCGAGCGCACGAAGGAGCCGGGCGCCTGCGGCGAGCCGCTGTATCTCGATGTGGTCGCGACGCTCGCCGAGGCGCTCTCGCGCGGCGAGCGCCCGCGCCTCCCACGGGTGGTCGGCGGACGCTATGGGCTCGGCTCGAAGAACTTCAGTCCCGCGCAGGCAAAGGCCGTGTTCGACGCGCTGAAGCAGGCCGATCCCCGGCACGGCTTCACGGTCGGCATCGAGGACGACGTGTCCCACACCAGTCTCGAGGTGGACCCCGCGTTCACGCTCGAGCCCGAGGGCACGGTGCGGGCGATGTTCTTCGGCCTGGGCTCCGACGGGACGGTGGGCGCGAACAAGAACAGCGCGAAGATCCTCGCGCAGGACCCGGAGCGCTTCGCGCAGGCTTACTTCGTCTACGACTCTCACAAAGCCGGCGCGCAGACCGTCTCGCATCTGCGCTTCGGCTCACGCCCGATCCACGCTCCCTATCTCATCGAGTCGGCGAGCTTCATCGCCTGCCACAATCCGGCATTTCTCGAGCGCATCGACGTGCTGCGCGAGGCGGCCGACGGCGCCACGTTTCTGCTGAATACCCCACACGAACCGAAGCAGGTGTGGGGCCATCTGCCGCGGCCGCTGCAGCGCCGGATCCTCGACAGACACCTGCGTCTGTACGTGATCGACGCCTCGCGTGTGGCACGCGAAGCCGGCCTCGGCACGCACGTCAACACCGTGCTGCAGGTGTGTTTCTTTGCGATCTCCGGCGTCCTGCCGCGGGAGGAAGCGATCCGGCGTATCAAACAGGCCATCGAGCACAGCTACCACGATCAGGGCGAGGAGGTCGTGCGGCGCAACTTCGCGGCCGTCGATCACACCCTCGAGGCGCTGTTCGAGGTGGCGATCCCCGCCGCGCAGACCAATCGGCCCGAGCCCGCGCCGCTCGTCCCGCCCGATGCGCCGCGCTTCGTGCGAGAGGTCACCGCCGAGCTGATGGCGGGGCGGGGCGATGCGCTCCAGGTGAGCCCGCTTCCCCCCGATGGCACGTTCCCCACCGGCACCGCGGTGTACGAGAAGCGCAATGTCTCGGAAATCGTCGCGGCGTGGATTCCCGAGCGCTGCGTGCAGTGCGGCGAATGCAGCTTCGTGTGCCCGCACAGCGCGATCCGGGCGAAGTATTTCGACGAGGCGCGGCTGGCGGAGGCGCCCGCGGGCTTTGAGTCCGTGCCGGTCAACGTGCGCGGCTTTCCGAGCGTGCGCTTCGCACTGCAGTTCTATCCAGAGGATTGCACCGGGTGCGGGCTGTGCGTCGAGGCCTGTCCGGCCGGCGCCGATTCCGGGCCGCCCTCGGCCGACCCGGCCGCCGCGGAGGCGGCGAAGGCGATCCGGCTGACGGCCAAGGCGCCGCTGCTTGCGTCGGAGCGGGCCAACATCGCCTTCTTCGAGACGCTCGACCTGAACGACCGCTCGCGGGTCGATTTCGCGAACGTGCGCGGCGTGCAGTTCCTGCAGCCGCTGTTCGAGTTCTCCGGCGCCTGTGCGGGGTGTGGCGAGACCCCGTATCTGAAGCTTCTCTCGCAGCTGTTCGGCGATCGGGCGCAAATCGCCAACGCCACCGGCTGCTCCTCGATCTACGGGGGCAACCTCCCGGTGACGCCCTGGGCCAAAGGGCCCGACGGCCGCGGACCGGCCTGGTCGAACTCGCTATTCGAGGACAACGCCGAGTTCGGGCTGGGTTTCAGGCTTGCGGCCGACCAGCAGCTCGGCCAGGCGAGCGCGCTGCTGCGCGAGCTCGCTCCGGTGCTCGGTGAGGCCTTCGCGCGCTCGATTCTCGAGGCGCCGCAGGTGCGCGAGTCGCAGCTGCGCGCGCAGCGGGAGCGGGTCGAGGCGCTCAAGGGCAGGCTTCAGGGGCTCGAGGAGGAGCGGGCGAGGGAGCTGCTCTCGCTCGCCGATCATTTCGTCCGGCGCAGCATCTGGATCGTCGGCGGCGACGGCTGGGCCTATGACATCGGCTCTGCCGGACTCGACCATGTCCTGGCCAGCGGCCGTGACGTGAACATCCTGGTGCTCGACACCGAGGTGTACTCCAACACCGGCGGGCAGGCCTCGAAGGCCACGCCGCTCGGGGCCGTCGCGAGATTCGCCGCTGCGGGCAAGCGCACCGCGCGGCGGGACGTCGCGTTGCAGGCCATCGCCTACGGCAACGTCTACGTCGCACAGGTTGCGACAGGCGCCAATCCGCAGCAGACCCTGCTCGCCTTCCGGGAGGCGGAAGCCTACCCCGGCACTTCGCTCATTCTCGCCTACAGCCCCTGCATCGCTCATGGCTTCGATCTGCGCTTCGGGCTGCGCCAGCAGCGCCTCGCGGCCGCGAGCGGCTACTGGCCGCTGTTTCGCTTCAATCCGGCGATGCGCGCCGTGGGCGAGCGGCCCTTCCGCCTCGACTCGAGGCGGCCGGCGATCCCGTTCAAGGACTACGCCTACCGGGAGCTGCGCTACCGCGAGCTCGCCGAGACCGACCCGCGCTGCGCCGGGGAGCTGCTCGCGCAGGCTCAGCAGGTGGTGCTGGAGAAATACCGCCAGTACGAGGAGCTCGCGACCCGCGGCGGGGAGAGCTTCCATCCGGCGCAGGGCGCACCCGGGCGAGCCGGAGGTGTCCCTTGAAGCGCAGGCATCGAGCCGGCCCATCCCGCCGCGGCGCATCGGCCCATGGGCATTCATAATGCGGACGTTGCCGATGCTTTCGATGAGCTCGGCGATCTGCTCGCCATCGAAGGCGAGAACCCGTTTCGCATTCGTGCGTATCGGCGGGCGGCGCGGATCGTACGGAGCCTGCCGCGGGAGCTCGCCGAAATGCGCGGCGCTGAGGAGTACGACGCGATACCGGGCATCGGCAAGGACCTCGCCGGCAAGATCGCCGAGCTGATCGGCACCGGGCGCCTGGAGGCGCTCGAGAAGCTGCGCCGGGAAGTGCCGCCGCAGACGCGGGAGCTGCTCGACCTGCCCGGTCTGGGGCCGGTGCGGGTGCGCGCGTTGATGACGCAGCTGAAAGTCAGGAATCGGGCGGATCTTTCTCGCGCGCTCGACGCCGGCCGGGTCGTCACGGTGGCCGGGTTCGGAGCCGGCATCGAGGCGCGGCTCAAGGCCGCGTTGGCCAAGAGCGAGTCCGCGGCGCCCCGACGAGTGCAGCGGTCGGTGGCCGCGCAGTACGCCGGGCCGCTGCGGGAGTACCTGGCCGCTCTTCCCGGTGTCTCGCGGGTGGAGGTCGCGGGGAGTTTTCGCCGGGGGCGCGATACCGTCGGTGATCTGGATGTGCTCGTGAGCGCGGCCTCGGGCGCAAAGCTCTTCGCGGCGCTCGAGCGCTATCCCGATCTGCGCGAGCTGTCGGCCTCCGGCACGACCAAGGCGTCCGGCGTCCTTCGCAACGGACTTCAGCTCGATGTGCGGGTAATCGCGCCGCAAAGCTTCGGGGCGGCGCTGCATTACTTCACCGGCAGCAAGGATCACAACATCCACACGCGGCGCCTCGCCCAGGAGCGCGGCCTGAAGCTCAGCGAGTACGGCCTGTTCCGCGGTTCCCGGCGACTGGCCGGCGAGACCGAAGAGGGCGTGTATCGCACCCTGGGCCTGAGCTTCATCGCGCCGGAGCTGCGCGAGGACCGGGGCGAGATCGAAGCGGCGGCCCGGGACGCGTTGCCGACGCTCATCGAGCGGTCGGATCTGAAGGGCGACCTGCACGTGCACACCCATGCTTCCGACGGTGTGGACACGCTCGAGCGGATGGTCGCGGCGGCCCAGGCTCAGGGGCTCTCCTACATCGCGATCACCGATCACGTCAAACATCTGGGCATCGTCCACGGACTCGACGCGCAGCGCCTGGGGCGCCAAGGGGAGGCGATCGACGCTCTGAACGCGACGTTGCGTGGTTTCACGATCCTCAAGGGCGCGGAAGTGGACATTCTCGAGGACGGCCGGCTCGCGCTGCCCCAGGACGCGCTCGATCGGCTCGATGTGGTCGTGGCGGCCGTGCACGATCACTTCGGGCTCTCCGAGCAGAAGCAGACGGGGCGGATCCTGCGCGCGCTCGAGCGTCCGTGCGTGTCGATCCTCGCCCATCCGAGCGGCCGGCTGATCGGCGAGCGCGAGCCGTACGCTTTCGATTTCGAGAAGGTGTTGGACGCGGTGAGCGAACGGGGCGGGTGCCTGGAAGTGAACGGTCAGCCGTCGCGGCTGGACCTCGATGATGGCCGCATCAAGGCGGCGATCGAGCGCGGAGTCCTGCTGTCCATCGCAAGCGACGCGCATTCGGCCGACCAACTCGCCAATCTCGACGGCGGGGTGCGCCAGGCTCGGCGCGGCTGGGCGCGCAGGCAGGATGTGCTCAACACTCGCACCCTGTCCGAGCTGCGTGCGCTGCTGCGCAAGCGGCAGGCTCGCCGCGCTTGAGCGGGCGGACGATGGCGCTCAGTGCAAAGCCGCCTGCCGTGACTGTTCGCCGCCGAGGCGGGGGCGACACGGTCACGGTGAGCGTGCACGTGCGCAACCTGGCGCAGATGTTCAACTTGCTCGACCCTTCCCCATTCTGGGACCGCGACCTGGATCGGGAAGCGGCCAGGTTCATCGAAGAGGAGTTCAGCGACATGCGCGCCGCCGGGCGCTGGCACCTTCGCGTGCACGCGAGCGAGGGCGAGGCCCTGGCTGCGGACCTGCGCAGCGCCGTGGCGCGCTACTACCAGCGGCTGGCGGGCTCCGCCCGCCACCGCCAGCGCGAGCGGACGCGGTTGGGACAGCTTTCCCTGCTCGGCGGCACGGTGATTTTTCTGCTGAGCATGAGCGCACGTGCGATTCTCGTCAGGCTTTTCCCGCACGGCGGCCCGCCGCTGATCGGCGAAGGACTGATCATCCTCGCCTGGCTCGCGCTGTGGCGTCCCGCCGAGTCGCTGGTGTATGGATGGGTGCCGTTGTTCCGCGAACGACGGCTGTACGAGCGGCTGGCGGCGATGCGCGTGAGCGTGCGCATCGATGTTAGCGCTCCCGGGCCGGCGCAAGCGTCACCGCCGGGCGGCGCCTCTGCCGGCGGTCATGCGGCGGCTCAGCAGCAGCAGCAGCAGCAGCAGACGCAGACGCAGCAGCAGACGCATCCGGTGTAGATTTCGGCCAAGCTGGCCAAGCCGCGGCAATCGCTGTAGGGTAAAGACAGACGGGATCCGCGGGAAGTTGGATTCCAACGCAAGTCTGTATTTTCCCCTACGGCAGCGCTCGTCGTCGAGGGAGTATGCTCGCCGTCGTCCCGTCGAGGTGAACTGCACGCTGTCGCGGCGGTCTGATTATTGGGACTGTGACGATTGAGGAGACTGCATGAGCGACTCCAAGAGCAACACGTGGGCCCTGGTGCTCGCGGCCGGAGAGGGCACGCGGCTGAGAGGACTGACCACCACCCGCAGCGGCCTGGCCATACCGAAGCAGTTCTGTTCGCTCGATCGGGGACCTTCGCTGCTGCAGGAGGCGCTCGAGCGGGCCGCGGGCGTCGCGCAGCGCCAGCGCATCTGTACGATCGTGGCCTCGCAGCATCGGCGCTGGTGGAGCAGCCAGCTCGAAGGCGTTGCACCGGAGAACATCATCGTTCAGCCTGGCAATCGCGGTACCGCCAATGGTGTTCTGCTGCCGCTGCTCATCATCCTGGAACGCGATCCCCGGGCGCGCGTGGTCGTGCTGCCCTCGGACCACCACGTACGCGATGAATGGCTGCTCGCGCGCGCGTTGCGTTGCGCGGCAGCGCCGCAGGAGACCGATCCGGCCGAGATCGTTCTGCTCGGGCTCGAGCCGCGAACCGCCGACACGCAGTTGGGATATATCGTGCCGAACCGCGAGGAAGGGAACATGTACCATCGCGTCGGGCGCTTCGTAGAGAAGCCGGATGCCGCGCATGCCGCAGCGCTCGTGTACGAAGGCTCACTGTGGAACACCTTCATCATCGCCGCGGATGCCTCGGCGCTGCTTGCGCTGTATGAGCGGCGCTGCCCGGAGATCGTCGCGGCCATGCGCGGGATCATCCGGCGTGCGACGGGCGGTTCGATGTTCGATGAGGCGGCGCTGGCCGGGCTCTATGAGGTGCTGCCGGATCTCGATTTCTCGCGTGCCATCCTGGAGCAACAGGAGCGGCAGCTGCGCGTGCTGCCCGTGCCGGAGTGCGGCTGGAGCGACCTCGGGACCCCCGACCGGGTCGCCGAGGCGGTCGATGCGCTGCGCCGGCGCGGTCGCGCGGAGAATCGCGATGGCGCCCGGGCCCCTCTGGGGCGGGCTTTGCTGAGCCTCGCGGCTCAACATCGCCAGTTGCACGGCGCGGCATCGGCCGCGCAATAACTCCGCGCCCCTTCCGCCGCCCGGCCGGCGAGCGCTCAGCCGTTCTCGGCGTGCGCCTGCCGCGAGACGATCCCCGCCAGGCCCGCGATCTCGCCGGCCAGGTGCCCCAGCAGATCGTCGCTGGAGATGACGCCGATGAGGGCTCCGTCTTCAGCCACTACGGGCGCCCGCCGAACGCCGCGCGCTCGCAGATGCGCCACGGCCGCGCCGACCGAGTCCTGCTCGGAGATCACCAGCGGATGCGCCGTCATGGTCTCTGCGGCGCTGATGCTCGAGAGGTCCGCGGCCCGGGTGATCCGCGCGCACACGATGTCCCGGTCCGTGATGATGCCCGCCACCTGCGGGCGGGCCGGATCGCCGTCGGTGACCACGACCGCGCCGACGTGCCGCTCGCGCATCAGCCGGGCGACTTCCGAAAGCGGCGCGCCGACCGCCACGGCAACCGGAGGGCGAGTGCAGAAGCTTCCGACGTTCATGTACGACTCCCAACAGCAGCTGTTCCCATGCAAGTTCGACACAGGTCGCCTCGCGCGCCAATGCGTATCAATGCGGATGGCGCCCGGTGTCGGTTGCGGCTATGTTCTCAACCGTGAAAGTACGGGACCTGTACACGCCTCAGCCGCAGACCGCATTCCGCGACGAACCGCTCGCCGATGCGGCGCGGACTTTGTGCCATCGTCATGTCGGCGCACTCGTCGTCCTCAAGCGAGGCGACCCGGTGCGCCGGCCGATCGGCATCCTGACGGACCGCGACATCGTGCGCGGGGAGTTTCGGCGAGGAACGGACCTGTACCTGCTGACGGTGGGGGAGGTAATGACGCCGGACCCGTTGGTGCTGCATACCGATCTCGGTCTGACCGAGGCGGTCGAGGCCCTGCGTACGCGTTCCGTCCGTCGCGCTCCGGTCGTCGATGCCTCCGGTGCGCTTCTCGGTGTCATCACGCTCGATGACCTCCTGCCCGCGCTCGCGCGCGAGCTGATGACGCTCGCCAGTCTCATGGGCGCCCAGGCGGGCCGCGAGGGCCGCCACTGACGGCCGAGGGTTTCGAGGCTCCGGGTGTTTTCGTATCATACGAAGCTTCGGGTCCGGACTCTCGCGGGGCAACATGGAGACAACGCTCGAGGCGCGCCGGCCTCGTTCGCTCAGGCGGCTCGCGCCCGTCAGGTTGCTCGCATTCTTCTGTATTCTGGTAGGCGGTGACTGGGCCGCGCAGCTGCTGTGCGGCTGGTCGATCCGGCACGCGCCGGGAGCCCGGGCCGGGGCGGCCCTGGGCGCGGCTCTCGTGCTCGGTGCGGCGTTGGTCGCGCTCTATTTCGCCCTGGTGTGGGCCATGGAGCGGCGCAAGGCTCGCGAGCTGATACCCGGGGCCCGCCAGGCGCTCGCGGGAGTGGTCCTCGGCTTCGGGCTCTTTTCGGCGGTCTTCGTCCTGCTGTACGCGGTGGGCGTTGCGCACTGGCACGGTCTTACCGGGCACTTCGATGCCGTCCCGGTGGCGGCGGCCTCGATTCTGGCTGCGATCGGCGAGGAGCTCGCGTTCCGCGGCGGCGTTTTCCGCGTTCTCGAGGACACCTTCGGCACCGGCGCGGCGCTGGCGCTCTCGGCGGCGGTGTTCGGTCTGCTGCACGCGCTCAATCCGGGGGCCACGGCCGTCTCGACCCTGGCCATCGCACTGGAGGGCGGCCTGCTGCTCGGCGCCGCCTATGCCTTCACCGGCAATCTGTGGCTGCCCATCGGTATCCATCTGGCCTGGAATGTCACCGAAGGCGGGGTGTTCGGGGTCTCCGTGTCAGGCTTTTCGCCCGCCAGGGGGCTGTTTGCGGTCTCGCTCGCCGGCCCAACCTCGCTCACCGGAGGCAGGTTCGGTCCCGAGGCCTCGGCGGTGGCGGTTGCCGTGTGCCTCGCGGCGGCGGTCGTGCTGATCGTGCTCACGGTCCGCAAAGGCCGCTGGGTTCCCGGGCGTGCCCGGATGGTGCTCGAGTGACCATCCATGCGCCGTGCGAATAGTCCGAGTATTCAGCATGGCGTTGGTCTCCAGGCGAGGTCCGAGAACATCCCGGCATGAGCGGATCAAGCCCCACTCGGCACCTACCTCGAGCTCACACGGCGGTGGCGTGCGAGCGCTACACGGTCTATTTCGACGACCTCGCCGAGGAGCGCGGCCGCTAGGCCTGCGCCGATCGGGCGCGCGCGCCGCCCACCCAGAGGAACAGGAGCGGGATCAGATAGATCAGGACATTGCCTAGGACATTGCCGCGCACCCCGGTGCCGGCTGCCGAGTAAGGCCCGCCGAAAGCCTCCGCGGTACACCAGACCGCCAGCGAGTACAGCAGGGCGAACGGAACGGCGATGCGCAGCCACCTGTCGCTCAGCAGGGCGGCGGCGATCGCGGTCTCGGAAAGGCCCACGAGAACGGCGACCGGGACCGGTCCGATCGCATGAACGATCTCGGCCACGAATCCGAGCCAAAGGGCGACCCACTGCGGCTGACCGGGGATCACCGAGGTGATCTGGCTGCTGAAATGCAATAGGAACGCCGGCAGCCACTTCAAGGCGGCATCGAACAGCCACAGCAGGCCGAAGCTGATCCGGGCCGCATGCCAGAGCCCGTTCCCGACCTCGGGCGCATCCTCGCCCCGGCCCTCCAGAGCGGGCGCCACCGACAGTACGAACAGGAAGGCGATCGCATAGGCCACGAAAACGCCGGGGTCGGTCTGGCCGCCGCTGTAGGGGAATCCGAAGCCGTTCAGGAACACCCAGCAGATCGCGCTGTAGGCGATGCCGGCGCGCGCCGCGAGCGCGACTTTCCTGCGCGTCAACAGCGCAACGCCGAGCAGAACGGCAATCACGACCATGCAGCCGGCGACGAGCTGCGGACCGAGCGCCTTCACCCCGTGCAGCTCCGCCAGCAGCAGCGGCCGGATCCATCCCGGCACCTTCGATGCGGGCTTGGCGAGCGCGTGGAGGAAATTGGCCCTGGCGGAGGCAACGGCGAGCCATGCCACGCCCTGGAAGAGCGCGTTGACCAGCCAGACCACGCCAAACACCCCCGTCAGCATGCGCAGCGCCGGGCCCGGCGCGCCGTCAAATCGAGCCGCCAATTTCATAAGAGAACTCCGCGGGTTTGAAACTTGCGCGAGCCGCGTCGAAAACGCCTAGCCGTGAGTCTCAGGGACTGTCAATTCCTCAAAGAGTTCCTTCACGTAGTGGTATCCCTCCGCGAGCGCCCGGCGCCCTTTGGCCGTCGCGTAGTAGCGCCGCCGGCGTCCGCCCCCTTTGGCGCGCTCCTGGAGGTATCCCCGCTCGGCCAAGCGGTGCAGCAGCGGGTAGAGCGTGCCCGGGCCGATCGAGTAGCCGTGCCGGCGAAGCTCCTCGATGAGGCCAAGCCCGTAGACCTCTTCCTCGGCCGCGTGATGCAGCACGTGAAGCTGTATCAGGCCGCGCCAGAGGTCGCCATGATTGCTTCTGGGACGGGCGCACATCACCGGAAGCATATATCAAGGCGCGAAAGAAAGGAGCGGTTCGCCGCCCGGGCCGCGGCGGACTTTCCAGCGGCCGATTCGCACCGCCCCCGCCCCTCGCGCCCGTCAGAAGCTGAACATAACGCGAATTAGGCCGAGCAGCGTGGCGGGCGTATCGCCCCCGCCGGGATGGCGCCAGTACTCCAGGTCCGGCTGCACGGTCCAGCCGTGCGAGGCGTCGAATTGATAGTAGGCCTCGATCTCGCTCTCGAATCCGTGAGTGAAGCCGGCGTGGGCGGCAAGCCGGCTGTCGCTGTAGGCGATGCCGAGCTCATCGTGCGGGCGCGCCGCCCAGGGGCCGGTCCACACCACGCCTGCGCCGAAGTGCTCCTGCACCGCCGCGACGGCGGCCGGCGCCGTTCCATACTGCACGAATGCGCCAATTCCCCGGTCGCCTCCGCCGGCGGGCCGCCAGAGCTTGCCGCTCGCGACCAGGTAGGCCCCCGCCGCCGAGCGGCCAACGCCGCCCTGGAATCGCCGGAAACGGCCGGTGTCGATCCAGCCGCCCACCTGCAGCTTCACCGGCAGTCCGTTCAAGCGGCTGCGCAATGCCTCCTCGGAGACGATCAACCTGCCGCCGGGGTCGTAGGGGAGCTCGGTTTCGTGATCGCGGAAAACTCCTATCGAAAAAGACACGCTGCGACTCGGATACGCGAACATGTCTGCGCCCCAGGCGCCTTTCGGATAGGTCGGCAGCACGAACGTGCTGATCGATGCATCCGAGGAGAAGTCGAGAGAGAGGAAATTCTGGGCAAAGGGGACGGTGAAGAACTGGTCATCGACGTACATCAGACCGAGCCGCACCCGGACCTCGCGCCCAAGCAGGTCCTGCTGGAACCAGGCGCGGTCGAGCGAGGTCTCAGAATACGCATCCATGTTGTCGGGATCGGCGATTGCGGGCACCTGATGGGTGACCACGCTTGCGCCGCTGTGGCTTTGTGCATCGAGAAACAGCGTACCGCCCAGCCAGCCGAGGAGCTTGTGCGTGTCGATGAGGACGAACAGATCGAGCAGGCGCTGCGCGTCGAAGCCGAGGGGGTGGGGCAGCCCGCCCGAGAGCACGTGCGACCCGTCGAGCTGCAGAAAGCCACCGGGCGAGATGCCGCGCTTGCCCAGAGCGGAGCGGACCGCGCCCACGGTGGCGAGCGCCGCCGCGGCGCCGGCGGCCGGCGCCCTCGGGCCCGCGTGCGCACCGGCGGTGAGCGCCAACGCGCCCGACAGCGCAATGATCGAGGCGTGGTGGGCGCGCCGGTGAGGCGTGCTCATCTGCCCGGGGGAAGGCTGCGGATCCGGCCGCAGCCCCCGGGCGCGCAATGGTATCCTCCGCCCCGACCCTGTGCGCGGCCGACCGTGAGTCCCGCGCGGCCGAGACCGGGAAGGCCGGTGTTTTCAAGGGGCTGGCGAGCCATGGTCGGTCCTTTGGAACTTGGCACCACATTATCGGAATCCGATAATCAGTCGTCAACTCCTCAGCCACCATAGGACAGAATATTGAACAAACAGAAGGGTTTGATCGTGCTGGCGCTCGCCGCATTGGCGCCGGCGTCGTTTCCCGCGGCCCGCGCCGCCCCGGCGCTTCCCTGCAGCGGGCCGTCGGGCCTGCTCGGGCAGCTCGACCGGCCGACGATCGGCGATTCGAGCTGCGTGGTCCCTGAGGGGATGACCGTCATCGAGGCGGGCGCGACGGCCGGCAACCTGTACGGCTTACCGGGCGGCGAGGTCGACACACTGCCGAATCTCGAGCTGCGCTGGGGCCTGTCGGGAAATTCGGAGCTCGTGTGGCTGCCGCCGAACTTCCAGTACGAGTCGGTCAATGCCGGGTACGGCGGTCCGGCGGCGACGATACGCGGCTTCGGCCCGACGACCGTCGGCATCAAACACCTGTTTGGCTATACCGAGCACTGGCAGTGGGCCGCCGAGACGCTGGCGACGCTCCCTTCGGGCGACAGCACGTTCGGCAGCCACGGACTCGGCGGCGCGGTCAATGCCATCGTCAGCTACGGCAACGGCCCGCTTGGGGTGTCGCTCATGGTCGGGATGACCTCGCAGACCGAGCCCACCGCCGCCGGCGGCCGGCGATTCCAGAGCTTCAATCCCGATCTGGTGGTGACGTGGGAGACGAGCTCGCGGCTGCAGCTCTACGGCGAGATCTACGGACAGTCGCACTCCGGATACGGGTGGGGGTGGGGAACCGATGCCGACGGCGGGCTGCAATACCTCGTCAATCCGGATTTCGAGGTGGATCTGGAGGAGGGCGTGCGCATTCAGGGCGATCTCGGCGGGTTCTCGAACTACACCGGGGTCGGGCTCGGACTGATGTTCTGAGGGCCGCCGCCGCTCATCGCGGCGCGGGCCCGTGCACGGCGATGGGCCGCGCCGCGGTCAGCAGTCGCGCCACGAGGCGGTCCAGCTCGGGCACGTCGACCGCAAAGACGACGTGGACCGGCCGCTCGCCCAGGTGCGGTCCGCCGCCGAGCGGCCAACTCAGGGTGGCGCCGTAGTTTGCGGTGAAACTGGTATCCACGTCGACCAGCAGCGTCTTCGAGCGCGTAACCAGCGATGGGTCCAACCACACGGCCACGGCCGTCTCGTCCCACAGCGGGTACTCCTGGCCGAACCGGCCGAGGTAGTGGTCGAACGGAGCCCTGCCCCGGGCCACCTCGCGAAGGAGCTTGCGCGACATCAGCGTCGGGCTCGTGGCGTCCACCGGCACTTCGGTGATCCTCTTCCACGGCTGGTGAAGGACGATCGAGGCGGCCTCCGGATCGAACATCATGTTGAACTCGAGCCGCGGCGAGCTCTCATAGGCGGCCGCGTGCGCGAACGGCGTATCGGCCGGCATGGGATTGAAGCTGCCGCCCATGAACACCAGCTGTCTGGCGAGCGAGGCGAAGCGCGGATCGAGCTTCGCGGCAAGCGCCAGGTCGGTCATCGGGCCGGCGGCGATGATCGTGACCTGGTGCGGGTACTCGTGCACCATGCGTAACATGAAGGCGACGGCGCTTTCCCTGGCCGCATGAATCCCGGGCCGGCCTTCCGGCAGTGGAGGAACCCAGTATGGTCTGCCCGGATGAAGCGGCGTCCAGTCCGCCGTGCCCTCCGACGGCCAGCGGCTCATGAATGCTCCGTCGTAGAACAGTTTGCCGTACAGTTTCTCCCACGCCAGGGTGCGCGCCCGGGAGTTCAGCAGCGGGAACACCGCGCCGGGGTAGACCGGTATCGAGGCCCGATGGGCGATTTCCAACGCCCTGAGCATGTGGGCCACCTCCTCGTTGCGCCAGCCGTCGCCGGTCGGGACGGTGATGCCGAGCACGTTGACGTCCTTGTCCTGCAGCAGCATCAATACCGACTGGATGTCCGTGCCGGCCGGACCCATCGTGTCCTGATCGATGATGACTTTCGGACGCGCATCCGCGCCCGCCGCGTGCGCCGGCCTCGCCAGTGCCGCCGGCAGCTGCGCCAGGAGGAGCGCGGCGAGCACGGCGATCGTTCGCGGGATACACGAAGAGCATCTGTTCATGTTTCACACTCCAGAGAGTCGCTCGAGGGCCGGTGCGGGCGAAGGCGGGCTTTGCGGGCCGCGCGCGTCCGCCAGGCGCTTCGGGGCGGTCGGCTCCACCGGCACGCGGGTCAAATCGTCCGGGCGAGCACGATCAGTCCCAGGCCGGCGATGAAGCTGAGGAACATCGCCGCGAGCAGACCAGGCACCCCTTTGCGGGGATTTCGAAACTCCCTCCAGATGAACACGCCCCACAGCGCCGCAATCAGGGTCGCGCCCTGTCCCAGGCCGTAGGAGATGGCAAATCCCGCGCGGCCGGATGCGATGAGGTTGAGCGACATGCCGATCCCCCATATCACACCGCCGAGCACGCCGATCAGGTGGGTCGTCCACCGCCCGCGCCAATAGTGGCCGAAGGGTACGGGAGCGCCGGCGACCGGCACTTTCATGGCGAGCGTGTTCCATACGAAGGTGCTGAGGAACACCCCGACCGAAAACACGAAGACCGCCGCATAACTGCCCATCAGCCCGGCGACCGGATGCATCGGGTCCGGGTACATCGAGGCGGCGACGAAGCGGTAGAACACGCCCATGAAGACGCCGCAGGCGAGCGAGAGCAGCAGGCCTTTCGCACTCACGTGCATCTGGCTGGCCGACTGCCGGCGGTAGGCGAGCGCGTCGAGGAGGATCGCCAGGGTGACCAGGGCAACCCCCGCCGCGAGCAGAGCGGGGTTGCCGACCGGGACCGCGACGTAATTGAGGACGACCCCGAGCACCAGCGCCAGGCCGATGCCGACCGGAAACGCCACGGCCATGCCGGCGACCTCGATGGCGGCGACGAGCAGGATGTTGGCCAGGTTGAATACCGCGCCGCCGAGCAGCGCGTGCCACACGCTCGGGCCGCTCGCCTGGGCCAGGTCGGCGAAGAACGGGCGCCCGCCGCCGCCGGTCGCGCCGAGCGTGGCGCCCAGAATGAACGTGATCAGCAGCACGCCGAGCGCATAATCCCAGTAGAAGAGCTCGAAGCGCCAGCCAGCCGGGGCGAGCTTGCGCGTATTGGCCCAAGAGCCCCAGCAGAGCATCGTGAGGACGCACAAGAGGACGGCCAGGGAATAACTGTGCACGATGAACATCGGGTAAGGCCTCTCGAATGGGCTTTCAGTCGGGCACGCGCGACGGACGGATCACCGGTTTCGCCCGGGACGGCGCCGGATCAGCTCGGCGTCGAGCTCCGACCTCGCCGCAAAGGACTTCTGCGTTCCGATCCGGGTCGCGGACAGCGCCGCATACAAACTGGCCCGGGTCACCGCCTCCCGGTCGGACATCCCCTCCGACACGAACACGGCCAGGCTGCCGATGAATGCATCGCCCGCCCCCGTCGTATCGACGGCGGAGACCGCAAACGGTGCCACTCGCACGCGCTCGGAGTGCGAGGCGAGCATCGCCCCTTGGGCGCCCAGCGTGAGGATGACCCGCTGAAAGCCGCGGCCCAGCAGAGCGTCGACGCAGGCATCGAGATCGCCGTCGGAGCGAACAGGCCGTCCCGTGATCCCCTCGGCCTCCGTCTCGTTGAGGATCAGATAGTCGGCGGCGGCGAGCTCAGCGAGGTCGGCCGGCAGCGCCGGCGCCGGATTGACCATGCAGCGCACCTCGTGCGCCTTCGCCCAGCGAATCGTGTGATAGACGGTCTCGAGGGGAATCTCGAACTGCAGGAGAATCATATCGACGGTGGCAAGCCGCGGCGCCGCGGCGTCGACGTCGGCCGGCCTCAGCAGATCATTGGCGCCGCTCACGACGATGATACGGTTCTCGCCGTCCGGCTCGACCAGGATCAGCGCGGCACCGGTGGGCGCGCCGGCCACCACCCGCACGTCCTCGGTCCGAACGCCGAGCGATTCGAAGTTGCGCAGGGTCTCGGTGCCGAACAGATCGCCGCCCACGGCGGCCACCATCTGCACGTGCGCGCCGCACAGCGCCGCGGCGACCGCCTGATTGGCGCCCTTGCCGCCGAATCCCAGGGCGAACCCCGAGCCGAATACCGTTTCTCCGCCCCGGGGGACGACCTTGCTCAAGAATTGAAGATCGGTGTTGCAGCTGCCGACGACGGCGATGACCGGTCTGTTGGCCACGATGGAATCTCCCGCAGGCGCTGGCGCGCCGGTCACAGCCCCTTGACGGAATCGCGCTCGACGAGCGCCACGTCGAACACCGTAGCCTGGGCGGGAACGGTCGCGCCGGACATGCGGTCCCGCAGCAGCTCCACAGCCCGAGTGCCGATGGCCGAGAGCGGCTGGGCGATCGTCGTCAAGCGGGGGCTGACGATCTTCGCCCAGCTTATGTCGTCGAACCCTGTGATCGACACGTCGCCTGGAACATTGACGTCGTGTTGCGCGAGGAAATGGATGGAGTTTATGGCAATCAGGTCGTTGCCTGCGACGATCAGCGTGGCCCGCTGCCGGTGCAGCAGCGCCTGCCTGGCCTCAGCGGTGAGCGCGCCGTCGAACCCGACGCGCACTTCCCATGCGACGGCCAGGCGCTCGGGGAAGGCGCAGAGGAAGCCGTTGCGCCGTTGCTGGGCGCTTTCCAGGTTGCGCGGCCCGGACAGCAGTCCAACCCTGGTGTGTCCCCGCCGAAATGCGTACTCGGCCAGCAGTTGTCCACCCAGGAGGTAGTTTGAATGAACGGCGGCGAATTCCGGCAGGGGCCGGTCGATCAGCACGACGGGCCGCTCCAGGGCTCGCAACCGCGGTGGAATGCCCGGGCCAACCGGGCACCAGATGATTCCATCCACGCCGTGCTGCGAGAGCAGGGTCAGCCCGTCGATTTCTCCCCGGGCAGCGCCCTGGCTGTCGATGAGGCAGACCAGCAGGCCGAGCCTGCGGGCGGTGTTCTCCACCGCCTGGGCAAGCTGAGGGAAGAAGGGATTGGTCAGATCGGGCAATACCAGGCCGATCGAGCGCGTGCGGCCCTGGCGCATCGCCTGCGCGGCCCGATGCGGCCGATAGCCGAGCTGCTTGGCGGCGCGCAGCACCTTCTGCCGGACGTCGGTGCCGACGTTCGGCTTGTTGTTCAAGGCGTTGGAAACGGTGGCAACTGACACGCCGACTTTGCGGGCGACGTCTTTTATGGTCGCCATGGAGCATCCGTGGCCGGCATCGGGCGGCTTCCCCCTCTTACAGCAGTTGGACGCGGAGTATACACTCCATCAGGATGTTTTAAAACGTTTAACCTGGGCGGCCTCGCAACACCGGGACGGCAGCCGCCCGCCGGGCGCCGCGCTCGTCACTCGAGTCCGTCCCCTGCGGCATCGGCGTGCGCGTTGCGCCCGATGTGATCGCCGCGGCGACGAGCGCCCGACGACGCCGTCCGGCGCTGAGCCCGCCGCCGCGCGGCGCGCAGCCCCAGATAGTAGATCACCGTAACGATGAGCGCGGAGCACACCTGCCAGGGCAGGATGTCAGCGGCGGCCTTCGGCAGCAGGCGGCCCGATTCGCCGAGCGCCACCCCGGATATCAACATCGCGAGCGCCCAGGGCGCCGGCCACAGAAACCATTCCGAGAAACGGCCCGCCGTCCTGTAGAAGAGGGACACGGGATCTTTGTGGTAGCGGCCATGAAACCAGTCGACGATCAGGATGAAGCTGAACGGAAACAGCAGCGACCCCAGCAGCGAGAGGAATCCCTCGATGAACCCGAGGATGCCGAGGATCGCCAGGGCGGTGGCGAAGACGCCAAGGATGACCACCATCGAGGGCTGCAGCATCCGGTGTGGCTTGCGCTCGGCGACATTGACCACGGCGAGAAAGGTGGTCACGGCGGGATAGAGATTCATGGCATTGGTGTGCGCGATCGCCAGGATCACGCCGACGGCGGATATTTCCCCCCATACGGGCAGGCTTTTGCCGAGCATGGCGACGTTCCATTCGCCCGTCATCCGCAGCGCGACCAGCCCGAGAGCGCCCATCAGCAGCACGGCGGACATGACGCCGACGCCCGGCGCCAACATGTACCAGGCCCTGTCGCCGAGTGTTTCCCCGCGGGAAGGCGCAGGGCAGAAGCGGGTGACCGTCGGGAAAATGTACGCCCACGCCAGGAGGCTGAAGCTCAGAATCAGGTCGATGTCCTTGCCCCAGGACACCGGGCCTTTCGCGAGCGGCGTGACGAAGCGATACCGGGTGAACAGGTAATACGAGAGCACGCCGTAACACAGAAGAAACACCAGTGCGGTGTACTTGTAGAACTTCTCCAGCACCTGCATGCCGAACAGCACCAGCGCGATCTGGATCGCTCCCAGCATCACGTACCACGTCACGCCGTATCCGGGAAACAGGGCCTGCAGGATTCGTCCGCCCACGTCCGTGTTCAGGCCGAACCATCCCGCTCCGACGATCGTGTACAGCACCGCGAGGATCGTCGCCCCGCCGATGCCGTAGGTCCGGCGGGCCATCACCATGGATATGACCGGCACCTGCCGGCCCATGTGCGACAGAAGCATCGCCGGCACGAGACCGGCGAGCAGGGAGAGCAGATTGATCCAGAGAAAATTCAACAGGCCTATGCCATGCAGCACGAGCCCTATGACCGGTGTCGTCGCGGAAGCGGACGCCAGCGCCCAGATCACGAAAAGCGAGCCCGGTCGCATGGTTCTCGCGGAATCGGGCACCGGGGCGATGCCCAGGGTCTCGAAATGGTGCGCTTCCCGCTCTACCGGCTCATTCATGAATCACTCCGGGCGCCACGGCTGCCGTTTCTGTGGTGCACGCGCCAGGCGTGCCGGCGGGCGTGCGCAATTACTGTCTGTTTCGCGTTCGAGGTGATGCGGCCGCCGGCTCGGGCGGTCGTGCGCGGATTATTGCGCATGGCATGGTCTGCCAAAGTGTTTTTTTGGCTCCGCGCAACCGGGCGGACCGGACGTGGTAACGGCGCCCGGGCGCGGATCGAGCCTTAAAGGAACGACAGTCCGTGGCCGAGCGGCGCTACCCCGAGGTGCCCCGCCAGGCTCTGGCCGATATCCGCGAAGCTGGTGCGCCGACCGATCCAGCCCGGACGGACCGTCCGGCCGAACGCGAGCACCGGAACGTATTCGCGGGTGTGGTCCGTGCCCGGAAAAGTTGGATCACAGCCGTGGTCCGCGGTAATGACCACGACATCTTCCGGGCGAATCGATTCCCAAAGGCGGGGCACGAATCGGTCGAATTGCTCGAGCGCGTGCGCGTATCCGCCGACGTCGCGGCGGTGCCCGAAATTCGTGTCGAAGTCCACGCAGTTTGCGAACAGCAGACTGCGATCCGGCGCGTCGCGCATCGCATGGAGGAGGCTGTCCAACACCGCCGGGTTGCCGTGCGCTTTGATGGTGCGCGTCACGCCTCGATGGGCGAAGATGTCGCCTACCTTGCCGATGCAGATGACGTCCCGGCCGGCGGCTTTCACAATGTCGAGCAGCGTCGGACCGTGGGGAGGTATCGTCAGGTCACGGCGGTTGCCCGTCCGGGTGAACGTTGTGCCGGATTCTCCGACGAAGGGCCGGGCGATGACTCGTCCGATCCGGCAGGCGTCAACCAGTTCGCGCGCGACCGCGCAGAGCCCATAGAGCCTCTGCAGTCCGAATCGTTCCTCGTGGGCGGCGATCTGCAGCACCGAATCCGTCGAGGTATACACGATCGGGTCACCGGTGCGCAGGTGCTCTTCGCCGAGCTGCGCGAGGATCTGCGTGCCCGAGGCGTGCCGGTCGCCGAGTATGCCGCCGATCCCGCCCCGCTCGATCAGGGCATCGGTCAAGTCGCGTGGGAAGCAGGGCTGTGTGTCGGGAAAGTAACCCCAGTCGAATTCGACCGGCAGGCCCACCATTTCCCAGTGGCCGCTGGGGGTGTCCTTGCCCCGGCTGCGCTCGGCAGCGTAACCAAACCGGCCGCTCACGGCCGCAGGGCGCGCGCCGGGCAATGGGCTTTCGCGGGCGGCTTCGGCGGCGTCGAGCAGGCCGAGGGAGGCCAGGTTGGGAATCCGCAGCGGCCCTGAGCGGTGAGCGCCGTCGGCGCCTCCGGCCGCACAGGCCTGCACGATGTGGCCGAGCGTGTCGGCGCCCGCATCGCCGTACGCCTGCGCGTCGGCGGCCGCTCCGATGCCCAGGGAATCCAGAACGACGACAATTGCGCGTCCCATCATCTGATCACATTCGTCCGCACGACTGGCCCGTTGCACCGTCGCGCAGCCCGGTCCCCGCCGGATCGGCGGCCGGGCGGCGCACGGGGAATTCACTCATGCGAAAGTCTAGTAGCGAGTTGACCGAGCAGTCAAATTCGGCCCGCGGCCGCCTCGAGCGGAAGAGACGGACGGATCGGGCCGCAAGAGAAGCATTGGGGACGAAGATGAAAGTTTGATGACAGGAATGATCCGGCAAGAGAGAAAGGACGAATAATCGAGCGAAGACAAGAAGTTAAAGATCAAGACAGAAAATTAAAGATTGCTAAAGACTACAGGGGCGCCGTGTATTTGGTCCGGCTGCGGATCGGGCTCGCCGTTCACCGCTTGCCGAAGCGCGCCGCAGGCCGGCCGCTCGGCGCGACTCGTCCGTGGTGGCGGTCTCTCCCGCTGTTGTTGACTGGATGCACCGCAATCGGCCTGCACGGTCGATTGACTTGAATACCCCGCTTCGGTACCGTATTTGACCAATTGGTCCACATCCGGCGTCTCGCAAGAGACCGCTCCGCACCGGGCCCCACATGAGTTCGACTGGCGGCACTGACCCGAACGCGTTTCCGCGGCTGGTATCCGGCCGGGCGCATCCCGAGCGCAACAGCCCGCCCGCGGCGCGGCGCGGGCTCGGGATCGAATTTGACCAGGGCTGGCTCGAGCGCGTCCATGTGAACCTCTCGGCCGTGGAGCGCCGCGCGTCGGCGTTTCCCGCACGTCGCGCCGTGAAGAAGACCTGGCAGGCCGCGTGGCTGCTCAAGGCCGTGACGCTCATGGACCTGACAACGCTGTCCGCGGACGACACGCCGGGCCGGGTGGCGCGCCTGTGCGCCAAGGCGCGCGCTCCTGTGCGGACCGATCTGTTGGATGCCCTGGGTTGGGATGGGCGCGCGCGCACACCCGCAGCCGACGCGGGCGAGTCATGATCTACCGATCGGATCAACACGCCTTTTCCCGGGGGCAGATGATAAAATCGGCTCAATCCCAGCATGGGTTCAAGCTCCAAACCGATATAACTGCGAGACACTTTACCGTCCTTCAACAATGACGGAATAACACGGCGCGCCACATTGATCGGGATGGCAAAGCCAAGGTTGTTGGCCGTCGGATCACCGCGGGTATTAATGCCAATGACATGGCCGCGCAGATTAATCAGCGGTCCTCCGGAATTTCCGGGGTTAATGGCGGCGTCCGTCTGGAGCCAGTTGTTAAACCAGCCGGTCTCGTATCCGTCAATGGTTGTGGCAGTAAAAAATCTGTCGGGGTTGGGGGTGATTCCGCGGGTG
>OFHJ01000148.1_pt1 | contig 29322 bp, 24 predicted proteins | sample 1522001 | NCBI WGS metagenome assembly OFHJ01 (sample SAMEA2464838, study PRJEB22497) | soil metagenome | biome: Grassland; feature: Farmland; material: Clay | place: Australia | collected 2013-02-01 | depth 1.2 m | reverse complement strand
AAGCTGCCCTTAGGGAAACACTCGAAGAAACTGCATGGCACGTCAAACTGACCGCGTTGCTTGGGATCTACTCCTACACGCCTGCACGACTCAACTACGGTTTTCTCCGGTTCGCCTTCCTGGCTCATCCGATAAAACAGGAATCAGGACGGTCGCTGGATCCTGACATCGAGCGGGCACTGTGGCTTACCCCGGACGAATTGGCTGAAAAACGGAGTCATCACCGCAGCCCGATGGTGCAGCGCTGCGTCGAAGATGCCCTCGCGGGGCAAGCGTATCCGTTGAACATGATACAAACACTGAACGTTTCATGATGGCGTCTACAGACATCACCTGATTCATTAGCCCGACATGCAGGCGTTGGCTTGCGCATGGAACTGATCCAAGGGGTGCGCGCTCACCGTTCATCCATTATCATTTTAAACAGGTCCTGCCATGCCGATTCTGTCAGCACCTACCACGTGTCAGTCGGTAAAATCCCCTGCGGGCAACCTACAGCAGAAACAGGAAGGCCCATCGCTCGTCCACACATCCAGATAGACCATGAGTCATGAACATGTAATTGTCGGCATGTCAGGCGGTATTGATTCCGCTGTTGCAGCCTGGAAACTACGGCAAGACGGATACCGGGTATCGGGGCTGTTTATGTTCAACTGGACGGCCGACGAAGAAGGGTACTGTAATGCCGCCGATGACTTCCATTCCGCCAAAGCCGTCTGTGATGAACTGGACATTGCATTGCATCGCGCAGATTTTTCCATTCATTACCGACAGCGGGTTTTCAATCATTTCCTTGAGGGTTACAAAGCCGGGAAGACACCTAATCCCGACCTTCTATGCAATCGTGAAATAAAGTTCCAGCCATTTCGTGATTATGCCTTTCGATTGGGTGCTGACCTGATCGCAACTGGACACTACGCCCAGATTGAATACAAAGGGGATCATGGCCCTCAGTTAATACGGGCGGTAGACGAAAACAAGGATCAGACCTACTTTCTGGCATCCGTACGGCGTGAATGCTTTGATCGGGTTCTTTTCCCCATCGGCCATCTAACCAAACCTCAGGTACGAGAGATAGGTCGTCGAGCCGGATTGCCCAATCATGCACGTCGTGATTCTACCGGTATCTGTTTTATTGGCGAACGACAGTTCCGTGACTTCCTTGGGACTTACATCGCTACACAACCCGGGCCAATCGAGGACGAGACAGGGCAATATCTTGGACAGCATCCAGGCTTGCCATACTACACTCTTGGGCAACGCCGTGGACTGGCCATAGGAGGCATTCGCAACGCCAAGGAAGGCCCGTGGTACGTCATCGCAAAAGACCATTCAAGGAATGCGCTGATTGTTTCCCAAGACCCCCGACACCCCCGTCTGCTGTCACGACATGTCACGGTATCAGCCTTCAACTGGCTAAAACCGCAAGACTTCAGGTCGGGAACAATGCACGCCAGAATCCGTCATCGTCAGGATCTTCAAAGATGCCAGGTGACGGTGACCGATGATCCAGGCCGTTTGTGCATCACCTTTGAGCAACCGCAACGAGCCGCGGTACCTGGCCAATACGCCGTACTTTACGATGATCGACGTTGCATAGGTGCAGGGGAAATTGAGGACGCGCACTGACGACGAAGGCTGCTTGAATCAAGGGGCGGGACCTGCGACCCGCCGGGACCTGTGACGAGGGTCCGTTATAATCGCCGAAAACCCGCCTTAGCTGGATGAGAACGTCATGCAGGCCTTTGACCTTTTGCCACCTTGCGTCTCTTAAAGGAGAGACTGCTTATGTCTGATGTCTTCAATACAAGATCCAGCCTGGCTGTCGGCCACCGAAAATATACCTACTACCGACTGCCGGCTCTTGAAACTAAATACAGGATTTCGCGCTTACCTTATTCGCTCAAGATACTTCTGGAAAATCTGCTGCGAACGCAAGATAAGACGGGCGCCTCCACCAACGATATCGAAGCGCTGCTTCAATGGGAACCGTCAACTGGAAAACCTCGCGAGGTCGCATTCACCCCTGCACGAACCATTCTTCAGGACTTCACCGGTGTACCCTGCGTTGTCGATCTCGCGGCGATGCGCGACGCGATGAAGGTGCTGGGTGGCAATCCAGACCGCATCAATCCGCTATCACCCGTTGAACTCGTTATTGATCATTCCGTCCAGGTAGACCGATTCGGCAGCTCCGACGCCTTCGACCTCAATGCCCAAATCGAATTCACAAGAAATAAGGAGCGCTATGCATTCCTTCGATGGGGTCAGGACGTTTTTTCCAATTTCAAGGTAGTGCCTCCGGACACGGGAATCGTTCACCAGGTGAATCTGGAATATCTGGCGCGTGTTGTCTTCGAGAAGAACGGGGTCCTCTATCCGGATACTTTGGTCGGGACCGACTCGCATACAACGATGGTCAATGGACTGGGTGTCCTGGGCTGGGGGGTTGGAGGCATTGAAGCGGAAGCTGTGATGCTGGGTCAGGCAATCACGATGCTGATTCCCCAAGTCATTGGCTTCAGGTTCAGTGGAACGTTGAAGGAAGGAGTCACCGCAACCGACCTGGTCCTGACGGTTACCGAAATCCTCCGAAAAAAGGGGGTTGTTGGAAAATTCGTGGAATTTTTTGGTAACGGATTAACGGGATTGCCATTGGCTGATCGCGCCACGATAGCGAATATGGCGCCCGAATATGGTGCTACGTGCGGGATCTTTCCGATTGACCAGGAAACATTGGCCTATCTGCGACTGACGGGACGGGAAGAAGCGCAGATCTCACTGATTGAATCGTACGCAAAAGCGCAAGGCTTATGGCGATACGATGATGCAGTTGACGCAGACTACACTGATATCATCGAGCTTGATCTGGGTGCCGTTCAGCCATCAATCGCCGGCCCCCGACGCCCGCAGGACCGGATCTTGCTAGGTGAAATGCAGCGAGGATATCAACGGGAGATCGAAAGCCTTCGCGCGACGAATGTCCCGACATCAGATCGCGGACAACAGGAACCCGCGACGAAATCGTCGTCTCAAGTCAAGGATGGATCGGTCGTAATTGCAGCAATTACCTCGTGCACCAACACCTCAAATCCGGCAGTTCTTGTGGCCGCCGGTCTTCTCGCACGAAACGCCGTAAAAAGGGGGCTTCGATCCAAGCCATGGGTCAAGACATCCCTGGCTCCCGGATCACAGGTAGTGACCGCATATCTTGAAAAAGCAGGCTTGATTCAGGATCTTGAGGCGCTTGGCTTTAACCTGGTCGGATACGGGTGCACAACATGTATCGGCAACTCTGGCCCGTTACCCACTAACGTATCAGCGGCCATTACTCAGGGCAATCTGGCAGTTGCAGCCGTCTTGTCCGGTAACCGCAATTTCGAGGGTCGCGTACATCCGGAAGTTAAACTGAATTATCTGGCATCGCCACCCCTGGTAGTGGCGTATGCATTAACGGGAACGGTAGATGTGGATCTCACTCATGACGCCATTGGCAAGGATGCCGACGGAAGCCCTGTCTATCTCAGGGAGATCTGGCCCACCCAAGCCGATATTCAGGCAACCGTCGAAAAATCGATAAACGGCGGCATGTACCGTCGGGCCTATCAGGACATCTTCGAAGGCGACGACCGGTGGCGAAGCCTTCAGGTTCCTGAAGGCGAATTGTATGCATGGAATTCCCGCTCAACTTATATCGCTAAACCTCCATACTTTGATGGGATGCCGGAAAAACCGACAGGCTTACGGCCTATATCGGGCGCCCGCTGTCTGGTTCTTTTGGGGGACTCCATCACGACTGACCATATTTCACCTGCCGGATCGATCAAAAAGGAATCTCCCGCTGGTCGTTATCTGATAAGTCAGGGGGTCCAGCCGAATGAATTCAATAGCTATGGATCTCGGCGTGGAAATCACGAAGTGATGGTACGAGGCACGTTTGCCAATATCAGGATTCGCAACCAGTTGGCACCTGGAACGGAAGGCGGCATCACACGCCACCTTCCAGGCAACGAACAGATGCCGATCTTTGACGCCGCAATGCGTTATCGTGATGAGAATGTTCCACTGATCGTCATTGCAGGAAAGGAATATGGAACTGGGTCCTCCCGCGACTGGGCAGCCAAGGGAACCTTGCTTCTTGGCGTCCGTGCGGTCATTGCAGAGAGCTTTGAACGGATCCATCGATCCAATCTCATTGGCATGGGTGTACTCCCATTGTGTTTTTCGACTGGCGAGAATGCATCGGCGCTCCAGATCGATGGCACGGAAGTGTTCGACATTGAAGGATTTGAAAAAGGCGTTGAGACGGTCTCTGTATCGGCGTCAAGGTCGGATGGCAGTCGTCGTTCATTTGTGGCACACGTCCGTATCGATACCCCCAAGGAGTGGGAGTACTATCTTCACGGAGGGATTCTTCAGTATGTACTGCGAAGCTTGGCGGGCAGCACGGGAAACCGAAAGGTTGGCGATTGATCGTCTAGCCCGTTGATGGTGTCACATGAGGCCAGGAAGCAGACGATCTTTGAACGGACGCGCCCCATGAATTCCGTAAACAGCTGTTGCATGAAGCGCCACCATTAAATAGTGTCAGCAGAGAGGTTCTCTCCCGTCCGGCCGAGCGGTCTGATCAGAACGATTGCTAGCCTTTTCGATTCGCTTGGCTTCCTGCCAGCGGGCCTCCATAGCGTCCAGACGCGCCGGGTCCCCTTTCGGCGGAAGCGTTTCCGCACTCTGGCACACGTATGCGAATCGTCGTTTAAACCGGATGTTGGCTGCCTCAAGAGCGGCTTCTGGATCAATATTGAGAAGCCTTGCCAGATTGACAACGGTGAACAGTACATCGCCCATCTCGCTTGCTTTTTCATCCACGGTTTTTGCCAACTCAAGCTCCTTGAGCTCCTCCGACAGCTTTTCCCAAACCATGGCCTCTTCCGGCCAGTCGAAGCCAAACTGGGCAGCGGCATGTTGCAACGCCATGGCTTGATTCAGGGAGGACTTAGACATGGCGGCGGGCAACCCGGCAGCAAAGGTTTCTGAGTATTGCCGCAGTTGCCCCCCAGATCCGGTAGCCCTCATGGGAAATCGCGAAATAGGGTACGATCATGCCACGCCGTTCGTACGTCTCTTGCTGATAATTCTCAGGCAAAAGCATCACTGAGAGCGGGATCTCAAACACCTCCGCAACCTCTGCCGAGGAAACGATTCGCGGCCTGTAGGCTTCAGACACCGATGCAACAACGGGCGTGATCCGATAACCGGTCACCGTCAGATATTCCTCAAGATAACCGAGGATTGTGACCAACTGCGGATCGAGGCCAACCTCTTCGCGACTTTCACGAAGCGCAGTAGCAGCGGCATCCACATCACTGGCATCACGGGCGCCGCCCGGAAAGCTGATTTGTCCGCCATGTTGCCGCAGGCCTTCGGCGCGACGTGTCAGTAACAATGTAGGGCCAGCTGGTAGACGAATGATGGGGAGTAGGACTGCTGCTGAACGGAAGTGCACAGTTTCTGAACCGTCGGAGAAACCGGCTAATTCAGGTGGAAGGTATTCTCCTGAAAGATGCGATCCGTGCACCGGTTCCTTCAAAAGGGCGTCGCGCAGATAGGTTTCGATCTCCGCCCTGCACAAGACGATGTCGTTCGGCCTGACATTGCTCATCACGGCAAACCACGAGAAAGATCCGCAATAAGATCATCCACGTGTTCAAGGCCGACCGACAGGCGTACTAGGCCATCATTGATCCCCGCCGCGTGGCGAACTTCCTCTGGAACACGACCGTGCGTTGTGCTGGCCGGATGCGTGACGGTACTTCGGGTATCACCAAGATTGGCGGTTATCGAAAACAATTGGCAACGGTCGACAAGAGCCCAAGCCGCATCCCTTCCGCCGCGGACCTCGAAAGATACGATTCCTCCGAACCCGGACTGTTGACGCTTTGCCAACTGATGCTGCGGGTGATCTTCCAATCCCGGGTATAGAACCCGAGTTACCCCGGACTGTTCTCGAAGCCATTCCGCAATCTTTTGCGCTCCCGCACAATGGGCACGCATACGCAATCCCAAGGTTTCCAGTCCCTTAAGAAATACCCATGCATTAAAAGGACTCATACTGGGTCCGGCCGTTCGCAGGAAACCGAATACCTCCTTGCCAACGCGCTCTGAATCTCCGATCACGGCCCCGCCAACACAACGTCCCTGTCCATCCAGATATTTCGTTGCGGAATGGACCACGATATCGGCGCCAAGCGCAAGAGGCTTTTGAAGAATCGGCGTCAAAAAACAGTTATCGACAACAAGTTGGGCTCCCGCGTCATGTGCAATATCGGCAAGCAATGCAATATCGATCACCTCAGTGAGCGGATTGGTTGGTGTTTCGACAAACAAAAGACGGGTGTTTGGTTTTAATCCACTTTTCCACGCGTCCGGATCACAAGGATCGACGTACGATACTTCGACTGCAAAGCGATCGAGCACATTATTGAAGAGGCTGATTGTGGATCCGAATAACGTCCGCGAAGCCAAGAGATGATCGCCTGCGCGCAACTGCGAAAGGCACACAGCAAGAATTGCCGACATGCCACTTGCGGTCGCAACGCCGGCCTCGCCCCCCTCCATCGACGCAATCCGCTGTTCGAACGCGCGCACAGTCGGATTGCTGAACCGTGAGTAAATAAATCCGGGTTGATCGCCTGCAAAAACGGCTGCGGCCTGTGCGGCACTTTCAAAACAAAAGGATGATGTTGATTGGATAGCCGCAGAATGCTCATTCGACGCAGCATGCGGTTCGAATGCCCTGATTCCCAGTGTGTCTGGATGCCAGCTTTCATCGAACGCCCTTCGCGCCGATTTGGGGTTGTCAGTCGGATTCATGGCCTTGGGATCACGTATCAGGCTGTATTGGGCAATTCAATCACATTCCTGCCATTGCTTCGTCGACGACGCGCGGCCTTTGCGGCATCTGACCTGAATAATTCAAGTTGTTTCAGGTATTCCGTGCTTACATCCTGCGTCACATACTCGCCTGTAAATACTGAGGTATCGAAACGCTGAATTTTAGAATTCTTGTGTCGGACTGCTTCAATGAGGTCCTCGAGGTCTTGAAAAATCAACCAGTCTGAACCCAGAAGCTGCTCGAGCTGCTCGATTGATCGGCCATGCGCCACCAGTTCGCTCGATGTCGGCATGTCGATTCCGTACACATTCGGATAGCGCACCGGCGGCGCCGCGGACGCAAAGTAGACTTTTCGAGCGCCAGCCTCCCTCGCCATCTCAATAATTTCACGGCTTGTCGTCCCCCGGACGACAGAATCGTCCACAAGCAGCACATTCTTGTCATGAAATTCAAGATCAATGGCGTTGAGCTTCTGGCGCACCGAACGCTCCCGTTGCGCCTGCCCGGGCATGATGAAGGTGCGTCCGATATAGCGATTCTTGATAAAGCCTTCCCGGTATTTGACACCCAAACGGTTTGCTAATTCCGCCCCCGCAACCCGCGACGTATCGGGAATCGGAATGACGACATCAATATCGTGATCAGGTCTCTCACGTTGAATCTTTTCAGCGAGCTTCTCGCCCATGCGGAGTCGGGCCTTGTACACATAAATGTCGTCAATTACCGAATCAGGCCGAGCAAGGTACACATATTCGAAAATACACGGGGAGTAAAATGGTCTGGCCGCGCACTGTCTGACATGAATACGACCATCGACAGTAATGTAAATCGCCTCTCCAGGAGCAATATCACCGATCACTTCAAAGCCCAGCGCGTCAAGCGCTACCGACTCTGACGCAATCATATAATCAATTCCGTGACCGCCAATCCGCCGGCCGTAGATCACTGGCCGGATGCCATGCGGATCGCGAAAACCAACGATGCCGTAGCCGGCGATCAAACCCACACATGCATATGCTCCACGAACACGACGATGTGTGCGACTCACGGCAGCAAATACGTCTTCCGGCATCAGTCGTGGTGAATCATTGGCCATCAGCTCGTGGGCCAGGATGTTGAGCAGGACCTCCGAATCCGAATCCGTATTGATGTGCCGACGATCCTCCGCGAACAGCGCCTGTCTGAGTTCCTCCGCGTTCGTCAGGTTGCCATTGTGTGCCAACGCCAGTCCGTACGGCGCATTGGTGTACAGAGGCTGCGCTTCTGCCGTCACCGTGTCGCCTGCAGTCGGATAACGTACATGCCCAATCCCCAACGTACCGCGAAGGGAAATCATGTCCTCATCACGACTGAACACATCCCGCACCAGACCGGCGTCCTTATGGAGGTGCAGGCGACTGCCTTCGTTGGTCATGATGCCTGCAGCATCCTGTCCACGATGCTGCAACATGGTCAGGGCATCGTAAAGATCCTGATTAACAGGCCTGTTTGAGACAATTCCAACGATTCCACACATATCAGTGATCCGTATGATGTGAAGATAATGAAACAGGCTTACTCGAAACAAATGACTTCAGCCAAACCCCGGGAATCAAGCTTTGCACGCCATTTGCCAGCGGGACCAACCGCGGCACGATCAAAGAATTGCGCCATGAGGGAGTTGCTTGCGCCCCGTTAATGCTCGCCAACATGATCGCGGCAATTACCAGGACAAAACCGCGCAACAACCCCACCATCGCTCCAATTGTTCGGTCGGTTCCGGCCAGAACAGATGACCGGATCAATCTGGCAATCACGGCCGACACCACCGAACCCACCAATACTGTAATCAGAAATACACCCGCATAGCCGATGTACAATCGTACTGCCGAACTTGAGATCCACTTGGCAAGGAGTGGTGCCACCTGAGGTCCGAACCGCCAAGCCAGCCAAAAACCTGCTATCCAGACAACGAGGCTGAGAACCTCCCCGGTCGCGCCGCGCACCACGCCCACGATCGTTGAGACCGCCAGCACTACACAGATCAAGATGTCCACCCAGTTCATGCACGGCGCCAAGCCTTCATGTTGTTAAGTCTAACACTTATGACGTCAGGTTTCGGCGGGATAACCCCCAGAATTTCAGGAACTGTTAAGGGTCGAAATGTAACAATGGGCGTCAGCTAAACTTGGTCACGGCGATGAAGATCTTCCCGGTTGCTTTGACATGTGCATTTTTTACAATGTCTGCGTTTGCCGGCCAGCGGTTCGTCGAAGAAAATCTGCCAAATCTCGGCGAACCCTCTGAAGCAGCCCTATCACCCTCACAGGCTAGAATTCTTGGCCAGAAGGCAGTGTCACAGCTGTACACAGCTCACTACATCGTAAGCGACCCGCAACTGGAAAATTTTTTGGATCGAATCGGATGGCGCCTAGCCTATTATGGTAGCCGCAACCCTCCGAATTTCCACTTCTACCCCATCGCCAACCGGGCAGTGAATGCCTTCGCCATGCCGGGAGCAAACATCGGGGTCAATACCGGAACCATTGTCGCCGCGAGGACAGAAAGTGAACTTGCTGCTGTAATGGCGCATGAAGAAGCGCACGTCACCCAACACCATATTGCCCGCGAAGCCAATCGTAGTCCGTTTTCGGACATAGCGACATGGGCCATTGCGCTGGCCGGGATGGCTGCATCCCAGGGTGACCCCAATACAATTATTGGGAGCGTCCTCGCAGCTGAGTCTGCCAACGCACAGCGTCAGATCAACTATTCGCGCAGCATTGAAATGGAAGCAGACAACATCGGAATTCGCACGCTAGCAAGAGCAGGTTTCAACCCGATGGCCATGGCCGACTTTTTCGGTCGTATGCAACAGAATGTTCGCCTTTACGGTTACATTCCACCATTACTAATGAATCACCCCGTCGATAGCACTCGCATTGCCGAGGCGACTGCGCGCGCAAAGCAGTATCCGCCGCGTCACCCAAAGAAGTCGCTTACTTTCGAACTGATGCGGGCCCGAGCACGGGTTCTCCAAGCCGATTTGCCCAGCGATGCAATTACCTTTTACTCGCGTGAACTGGCAGCAGGCCACCACACAGCCGGAATCCTTTACGGAGATGCCTTGGCACTTCAACAAAACGGGCAATATGCCAACGCACTTCATGTCGTAAAGACGCTGATAAAAACCCACCCGCATCAGAGGGATATTATCCTGCTTCAGGCTGATCTTCTCTTCGAAACGCACCATGTAGGGTCCGCTCTGAGTCTCGATCAGCATGTACTTTCCAGTAATCCGCAATACGAGCCGGCAATTCTCCAAACCGCTCGCCAACTGATTGCTTCCGGAAAGCCGCAACGAGCCCGTCAACTCCTGCTGACAAGTAACCCGTCCTTCGGCGCAATCCCTGAAACCTATCGTCTTCTAGCTAGAGCGGCTGACCAGAAACACAACACTGCCGAAGCGGCATATGAAATGGCCAATTATCACGCTGCCCGTTACAACTATGTTGCCGCGGTGGAAACCCTGAACGCCGCTTTGCTGGACAGCAGCCTAAGCGCGGACGGCAGCGCTCGACTTCGTGCCAGACGCAAACAGCTGCTCGCCAATGTCCCGGCGGACCAAATCAGGCGCCTGAAAAAAGCCGTTCCATAGACCCAAACAGGAAGCCAATGGATTACGTGAGGGGCTATAGAAGATCGTCTGACGGAAGGATCGAATCCCAATGTTTGCAGCTTGGACACTGCCAGAACAGAAGATTCGAAGCCAATCCGCAATCACTGCACCGGTACGCAGGACGCATTTTCAAACGCTGATCAAGCGTCTCTCGTAGAGCCACCAAATCAGATTCGACAGCGTTGTTGGCGATCTGGACTTCGATCCACGTTAGCAGGCCGGACCAGTGCGGATGCTGAGCCAACCTCGACATCAGGTAGCGGCCCGGATCTCCTCCATTTTCGCTGATCAAGCGGGCACGTGTCTTGACGATGGCTCCGGACGGAGGATATTGCTCTTCAGCCTCCTCGATGAACTCCACGAACATCTCCGGATGACCGATCGCATGAGCACATCGTTCCAGCGGCGCAAGAACCTCTGGGATAAATCGTGCGTCTTGGGTGGGAACTCTGCGATAAGCTCGCAACGCAGCAACTGGATCACCCTCCTTCTCCCCCATCGATCCGATCATCAGACTCGACCGGACGCTTCGTGGATTGAGGTCAAGCGCTCTACGGGCCAGCCTTTTTGCACCCGACTTGTCTTCCTCCGCAAGCAGTTGCTCTGCAAGTTCGCAGTGATAATTGGCAAGTATCTTGCCAAGGTCCTTCGCCTGCACGGCCTGAAGCTTTTCAGCCGCGGCGATGGCAAGTCGCCAATCTCGCGCCTGTTCATGTATCGACAGCAGCGACTCCAGTACCGGAGCGGTATTCAGTCCTGAGTCAATTAGATCGCTAAGTAGTTCTTCGGCACGATCCATGAGTCCTGCCTGTTGGAAATCTCGTGCCAATTCGTACTGCGCCCGACTCTGCAGCGTCTCGTCGAGTTCAGCATTGGACAGCAGGCTCTGATGAATGCCGATTGCCCGATCGACTTCTCCCCGTCGACGAAATACGGCGCCAAGTGTGAGCTGGAGTTCTGCCAGAGCCGGTTGCTGCTCTGTCGCGTGAATAATCGCTAGTACAGCGTCATCCGAAAGATTGTCCAGCGGAATCCCCGAGGATGACTCGGGGTCGAGAGACACGCCGCCGCGACTGTCTCCGCGCAATTTCACTGCCAGAACCCAACCGAACACGACACCTAGCAGCAGAAGAAGCCACGATAAGGTGCCCGCATCAAGCATTGAACCTCACTGATCCCGGAGAGGCAGATTGCGCAGATTCTTCAGTTCCGTATCGGATTCCTTCAACTGCCGTCGCAATCGCCGAATCTGTGACCGTTGCGAAATCAATCGTGTGCTGCACAATAGAATCGCCAATAAAACCGCAGCTGCAAAATCGATCAGGAGCAGCACTACCAAGCGTACCTTGACAGTACCGGCAAGGTAGTTGAAGACAACAGGGTCGGCATTGTAATAACCGATCAGAACGCCGATTACAAAGATTGCGATAAGAAGTAGCAAACCAAGCGTTTTGAGCATCGCTTATTCAAGACCCATTAATCAAAGGAATCCGGATTGTTCAGGCGACCGCACTCTGCCGAAAGACCCAACAGACCAAAAGATACCACTCAAACGATCGTGTTGGCGTTTCACAGCGTCAACAAGTGTTCCCCACAGATACCTGCAAGCCATGATACCGTCTACTACGACGCTGCGTCGGAACGTTCACCCCACTCGCCGGGGGCTGGATCTGGCGAAGGAGCTAAAGAAAGGCTCATGTCATTGGTCTCGAGCCTTGCCAATATCAGACTATCGCAGTGCCCCCAGCACTGACTTCTCCATGCATCATCGATCAGATGCTTTCCAAACCACAATCGACTCAGGAAATCGCGATCTCGGCTTCGACCCCGGTTAATTGTTTGTGCGACACTGACTACAACCGACCCGCCGCATTATTGACCCTCTCGCGCATTTCCTTCCCGGGCTTGAAGTGAGGCACTCGTTTGGCCTTTGCATGAACCGCCGCGCCGGTCTTCGGATTTCTGGCTACTCGAGCTGGTCGGTGATGCAATGAAAAACTTCCAAAGCCTCTAATTTCGATTCGTTCATCACGAACCAGCGACTCCGACATTTGATCAAGCACCAGACGCACCGAAAGCTCGACATCCTTCGGGCTTAGATGATTCTGCTTGAGAGTAAGTGCATGAATGAGCTCAGATTTTGTCATTTTTTAACCTCATTCGTTGAATGTGGAACAATAACGAAAAAGAACGAACCGTGCAAGCCGGCCCGTTCTTTTTAATCGACACCAATTCACAATGCGGGTCAGCTACTCATCATTATTTGGATTCTGGATCTGTTCCTTCAGGATGTCTCCCAAACTGGTTTTTCCAGAAACAGCTGACGCCTTTGAATACTCGGCTACTGCCTCATCCTCCTCCTGAATCTCCTTGGCGCGCACGGATAGTCCGATCACCCGATTCTTACGGTCCACTGCCACAAACCGTGCTTCGATGGTATCACCTTCATTCACAATCTTGGTTGCATCATCAACACGCTCGCGAGACAGGTCGGCGGCCTTGATGTAGCCTTCGACCCCAACCGCCAATTCGACCTTTGCACCGCGGGCATCAACCTCCCTGATCGTTCCCTTGATCATTGTGCCTCGGGAATTCTCCGCGAGAAATTGAGTCAGCGGATCCTGTTCGAGCTGCTTCACGCCCAGCGAGATCCGTTCACGGGCTGCATCGATTGATAGCACCACCGCTTCGACTTCCTGGCCTTTCGTGAAGTTGTGCATCGCCTGTTCGCCATTTTCATTCCAGTCAAGATCGGAAAGATGCACGAGGCCATCAATCCCGCCGTCAAGGCCGATAAATATGCCGAAATCAGTGATCGACTTGATGGTTCCTTTGACGCGATCGCCTTTTTGATAATTCTGTGCAAACTCTTCCCAAGGGTTTGGCTGGCACTGCTTCATGCCAAGTGATATGCGGCGACGTTCCTCATCGATATCAAGGATCATCACCTCGACCTCGTCTCCCAGCTGAACCAATTTCCCTGGATTCACATTCTTGTTAGTCCAGTCCATTTCCGAAACGTGCACCAATCCCTCTACACCTGCCTCAATCTCGACAAACGCACCATAGTCAGTAATGTTGGTGACCTTGCCAAATAACCGGGTCTTCTCCGGATAGCGGCGGGCGATATCAACCCATGGATCTGCTCCCAGCTGCTTGAGGCCCAGACTGACCCTGCGACGGTCACGATCATACTTAAGAACCTTGACTTCGATCTCGTCACCGACCTGTACTGCTTCAGATGGATCCTTGATGCGCTTCCAGGTCATGTCAGTGATGTGGAGCAAGCCATCGATCCCGCCGAGATCCACGAACGCGCCATACTCCACCAAGTTTTTCACGACACCCTTGAGAATTGCACCCTCCTGAAGATTCTCCAACAGCGCATCACGTTCTGCGCTGTATTCAGCTTCAAGGACTTCGCGACGGGATACGACCACGTTGTTGCGGATGCGGTCCAGCTTGATAACCTTGAATTCCAGAGGTTTCCCTTCCAGATAGGCAGTATCCCTGACTGGCCGTATATCAACCAGAGAGCCGGGTAAAAAGGCGCGGATATTGCCCACTTCGACTGTAAAGCCGCCTTTCACCTTGCCAGTGATGGCGCCCACAATGGTTTCCTTGTCTTCAAACGCTCGGGTCAACCGGTCCCATGTCCGGATCCGCTCTGCCTTTTCCTTGCTGAACCGCGTCTCGCCAAAACCGTCCTCTACTGTTTCGAGTGCGACTTCAATCTCGTCACCCACCTCGACCTTTGGTTCACCGCCACCTTCAGGTGCGAATTCCGAAATCGGAATCACGCCTTCGGATTTCAGTCCCGCATCAACAACCCTCACTGCCTTTGCGCCCGCGAGACCGCCCGCGGGGCAAATTGTCGCTGCCTACATCGATGTCCCGTTGTTCGGCTTTCTTTCAAACATTCCCGCGCATCTTTCCCCCATTCACCCCACCCTAAGGTTAGAGGATGGTTCCGCGGGCCTCTCGGCCGAGCAGAACGACGAAAAAAAAGACATCTTTAAACATTTTGCCAACCGCCGGTATTCCTCGCTCAGTGAGCAGTGCGTCGATTCTGCGCTTCACCGCATCAATCGACATCTCACTGGTATCGATCACCACCGCATCGTCGGCCGGGCGCAGCGGCGACACCTTTCGGTGGCGGTCGCGTGCATCACGCTCGGTAACTTCTGCGCGAAGAACGGAAAGTCTAACATTTACGCCAGCCTGCCTCAACTGCGACCAGCGTCGGTTTGCTCGCACGTCGGCCGTTGCATCCAAAAAAATCTTTAGACAGGCATCAGGGAACACAACCGTGCCCATGTCGCGTCCATCGGCAACGAGTCCGGGCAGCCTACGACACTGACGTTGACGCTTCAGTAATTCGGACCGAACCACCGCATGGGCCGACAGGACTGACGCCCTGACCCCGGTGGACTCCAGCCTGATTCGATCGCCGATCTCCTTGCCGCCGAGCCAGATCCGTATTGGCTCCACATCTTCGTCGAACCGAAAATCCAGATGCCGGCAAAGACGTGAGATCTCAGTCGCGTCTTCTGGGGCAATGCCTGTATCGAGACTTGCAATCGCGGCGATCCGGTACAGCACCCCGCTGTCAAGACGGTGCCAACCCAATTTTTGAGCTAGCCAACGACTTATCGTTCCCTTTCCGACACCGCTGGGTCCATCAACCGTAATGACCGGAATCATCTCGCCCTGACGTTTCACTGGCTTGGAGCTGGAGGAATCAACGATCATGCAGGATTGGGATCGCTCCCCATGTATTGTCGAATCTTCAGTCCGGCTTGTCGGGCCAGATCAGCAAACCCTGGAAACGATGTTGAGACATTTGCGCAATCCAGAATTTCAACACTTCCAGCTGCGCGCAGAGCTGCGATTGAGAACGCCATGGCAACCCGGTGATCACCGAATGAATGAATTGTCCCCATACCGATCTTTCCGCCAACGATGCGAGCGCCGTCAGGCCGCGGTTGCACGTCGATACCCAAACTTTGCAGTCCCTCGCACATCGCTTGAATGCGGTCGCTTTCCTTGACGCGCAATTCAGCTGCGTCACTGATAACCGTTTCGCCATCTGCGCATGCGGCTGCAATAAAAACGGCCGGCATCTCGTCAATCGCCAATGTCACCAGCTCGCGGCCAATTTGAATGCCATGCAGTCGAGACCCACGCACTCGCAGATCTGCGACGGGTTCTGCGCCCAGCATGCGCTTATTCATCACCGAGATGTCCGCGCCCATCTGTTCAAGGATCTCGATGATACCGCACCGGGTTGGATTGAGACCGACCGACTCCAGAACGATATCGCTCCCCGGAGCAATGGCAGCACCAACCATAAAAAACGCAGCTGAGGATATATCCGCGGGAATGGGAATCCGACTGCCCTTGAGCCGATGACCGCCTTGCAATTCTGCAAAATCCTGGCCGATTCTGACTTCGACCCCAAAAGCCTGCAGCATGCGTTCAGTGTGGTCCCGGCTGACACCCGGCTCAATGACACGCGTCGTACCCGTGGCGTAGAGGCCCGCTAGCAAAATGCCTGACTTTATCTGGGCACTCGCAACCGGCGAATGATAGGTGATACCGCGAAGACTGACACCGCCCCGAATGCGAATCGGGGCGGTGTCAGTATCGGTTAGTTCGATTTCAGCCCCCATTAACCGAAGCGGTTCGGCGATGCGCCGCATCGGGCGTCTCGACAACGATTCGTCGCCAACGAGCACCGACTCGAAATGCTGTCCGGCCATCAGGCCCGCAAGAAGCCGCATTGAAGTGCCGGAGTTCCCAAGGTCAAGAGCCTTCCGTGGCGGTTGCAACCCATTGAGTCCTACTCCGTGAATACGAAAAGCATCCGATGCGGTCGGCTCGATCTTCACTCCCATTTCCTGAAATGCTCTGAGTGTACTGTGACAGTCCTGCCCTGCAAGGAAACCGGTGACTTCGGTCATGCCGTCGGCTATCGCACCAAACATCACAGCACGATGCGAAATTGATTTATCGCCGGGCATCCGGAATGCTCCACAAAGGATTCCTCCGGCCTCAAGCCGAAAAATGCACGAACTGGAATTCATCTAGGATAAGGGTCTGTTACTGGAAGCCAGTCGATCGTGTCGATCGGGAATAACGAATCGTGCGCGGGCATCACGCGCACGCTGTAGAAACTTGAGAACATCGTCACGGTCACCGGCTGCCACCGCCTCACGAATCGAAGCCAATGTCGCGATGTACTGATCAACCAGCGGAATAATCGAATCCCGGTTGGCCATCAGAATGTCATGCCACATTCGTGGGCTACTGCCGGCGATCCGAGTAAAATCCCGAAAACCACCGGCTGCATATTTGAACAGCTCCGGACATGGTTGCAACCGATTCAGTGATTCTACCAACGTATAAGCCAGAAGATGCGGAAGATGGCTGGTTGCTGCAAGAACTTCATCATGTTGTTCGGGCGACATTCGTTCAACCGTGGCGCCGACCGCCTTCCACATTTGCTCAATGCGATGCGCCGCCTTCTCATCCATTTCCGCATGTGGAGTAAGAATGACGCAGCGACCTTCAAACAAACTGGCTATGGACGCGGCAACGCCATTCTTTTCGGTGCCGGCAATCGGATGACCCGGGACAAACATCGGCGGGACGGATCCAAATTGGGCCCGGATGCTATCGACCACGGAGGACTTTGTGCTACCGACGTCGGTCACCACGGCCTCACCCGAAAGCCCGGGACGTATCATTCCGAGCACGGAAGCCGTCTCCAGCACCGGGACTGAAAGGACAATGATCTCGGCGCCAGCAACTGCCGAGATCGGATCAGTTGCCGCATGATCAATGACGTTTAACTCGAGTGCCCTTTTGAGTTGCTCCGCGTCCTGATCCCAGGCACTGATGGTTTCCACTTCATCGGCAGCCCGCAGCGCCCGCGCCAAGGAACCTCCGATCAGTCCAATGCCAACAATGGAAAGATGGCGTGCGATCACCTGTCAAGCACTTCAGTCAATGCATCCAATAGGCGATCATTCTGACTCTGGGTGCCGATTGTGATACGAAGATGTTCCGGGAGCCCGTAGGAGCCCATGGGCCGAACGATGACCCCACGTTCAAGAAGAGAACGATGCAGCGATCCGCAATCACGCCCGAAACCAGCGGTCAGAAAGTTGGTCTGCGACGGTAGCAACTGAATGCCATACTGTATCAACCGCTTGCTCAAACGGTCCTTCTCCGACACGTTCATCGCCACACTCTGCCGTACAAAATTCTGATCATCCAATGCGACTTCAGCAGCAAAAAGCGCAATCGCATTCATGTTGAATGGCTGTCGGACCCGGTTAAACAAATTCGCAATTGCCGGGTTCGATAAACTGTAACCGACGCGTAAGCCAGCCAGCCCGTAAACTTTTGAAAACGTCCGGGTCACGACAAGATTAGGAAAGCGCTCCAGCAACTGCCGGCTATCTACGCGTAAAGCCGGATCCTGATAATCGTGATAAGCCTCGTCAAGAACGACAATTGCCTGAGTCGGAACGCGTTCGAGAAATACTTCGAGGTCGGATGGTTGCACCCACGTTCCTGTGGGGTTGTTCGGGTTGGCAATAAACACTACGGATACGTTTTCCGTCTCATCCAGTGCCTTGGAAAATCCGTCGAGGTCATGGCCGAAAGCCTGCGCGTCATGACTGGGGCGTGCCCCAATAACCAAGGCCCGTGCACCTTGCGCCTGGGTAACAATCGGATACACCGCAAATGCGTACGCCGAGAACATGGCAATCCGACCTGGCGCCAGGAAAACCCGGGCTACAAATTCCAGAATATCGTTCGAGCCATTGCCCAAAGTGATGCATTCCGGTTCGATGTCGTGAAACTCCGCCAGCTTCTTCTTCAGGCGGAAGCCTCCACCGTCCGGATACTGGGCAAGGACCGATGCGCCGGTTTGCGCATGGATGGCTTCGATGACGATCGGACTCGGACCATTGGGATTCTCGTTGGAAGCCAGTTTGACGACATCCTGAACACCCATCTGGCGCCGAAGCTCATCAATCGGCATGCCGGGTTCATACGGACGAAGACCCTCGACTCCGGGGGCCACGAACTCGAGATAGGATCGTTCGGTCGCGACCCCCATCAAAGCACCGCCTTCGGATATGAGCCGAGAATCCGGAAAGACGAAGCCCGGGACTCAACCGCACCGAGCACCTCGCACAAAACATGGTCCTCCTGGTGACCCTCGACATCAATAAAGAAATTGTAATCCCACAAGCTTCGCCGTGAAGGGCGCGATTCAATACGCAGCATGTTGATTCCTGCGTTGGACAAGGGTTCAAGCAACTGATAAAGCGCTCCAGGACGGTCGCGTTGCAGTTCGAGGACCAACGACGTCTTGTCTGCCCCGGTTGGTCCCGGATTTTTTCGTCCAATCACCAGGAATCGCGTTGTATTTCCAGGATCGTCTTCAATGTTGTGAGCCAATGTCGCCAGCCTGTAGAGGCTTCCAGCCGCTTCGCTGGCAATCGCTGCGTAACCTGTTTTTTCAGTGGACTTCTCGGCAGCCATCTGCGCAGCCAAGCCGTTGCTGGAAACCACCTCACGAAGTGCGTTTGGCAAATGAGTATCAATCCAGCTTCTGCACTGGGCGAATGATTGTGCATGCGAGAAAATGACGGAAATGCTTTGCAGGTCAGTACAATTGGATAGCAACTGATGATGTATGGGCAACCAGACCTCACCGCAGATGCTCAACGTTGTCTGGGCTAGGCGATCAAGTGTATGGCTGATTACGCCTTCGGTAGAGTTTTCGACCGGAACAACCCCGTAGGCTGTCCCGCCTGCCTCAACTTCCCGAAAAATATCATCTGTTGTCACCTGGGGGCGTGCCTCGACTGAATGACCGAAGTGCTTGTAGACCGCGGCCTGCGTAAAGGTACCGGCGGGTTCCACGTAAAGCACCGAGATCGGGGTTTCCAATGCCAAACAAGCCCACCAGATCTCGCGCATGAGCCCCGCCATCACTGTTTCCGGCAACGGACCACCCAATTGTTGATTGCGGCCGATCGCATTCCTGAGAACCTCAACTTCCCTTGCAGGCCGGTAGTGATCACCATCAGCGCCGCTGGCAGCCTTGATATCGCGTACCTCGCGTGCGATCTCTGCGCGCTGTGCTATCAGTTGCTGAAGATCAGCATCGATGCGATCAATGCGTGCTCTCGCGCTCTTGAGAGCCGCCTCCGAACTCTGACTCACGACCTCCCCCCTCGGCGCTTCATCCCTCATGCCCTGCTCTGTGCATTCACAATATATACGTGCTGCCTATAATGTCTGACGTCTGACGCAACTGCCACCCTCTTTCCTGAAACGGCTAACGGCTGTGAGGCAGTGGCGCATGTCACGTGAAAAGTCATCAAACTCCCGGGGTCAGCTTGATGTCGGCGTCTGGGGAACCACTGCCATGCCTGAACGTCAATCATGGCGTTTGTCTCAGCCCCGACGTCTCACAAATTCCTGCATGTAGTCAATCAATGCATCGACGGCAACTTCGGGAACTGCATTATAAAGGCTGGCACGCATGCCACCGACCATGCGATGGCCTTTCAATCCGGCGAAACCTGCCAATTTGGCGCCTTGAAGAAACGCATCATTCAACGAAGAATCAGCTAACGTAAACACCACGTTTATTCTTGATCGATCAGATATTGCAACCGGATTTTCATAAAACGGCTCGCCATCAATATAACGATAAAGTCGCGAACTTTTCCGTTCACTGGCGGCAGCCATGCTCTCCAGGCCACCTTGATCAAGCGCCCATTTGAAGACCAGCCCGGCGATGTACCAAGCGAATGTTGGAGGGGTATTCGACATCGAACCGCTCTCAGCCAGCGTCCTGTAGTCAAGCACCAGTGGGCAACATCCCAGCGATTGGCCTACCAGGTCCTCACGAACGATGACGACGGTTAGACCTGCAGGTCCAGCGTTTTTTTGGGCACCTGCATAGATCACCCCGTAATCTCGGACATTGATGGGGCGCGACAGAAAACTCGACGAAAAATCTGCTGCCAGTGGAACACCCTCGAGTTTTGGAGTCCAGTGGAATTCAACACCGTGAACCGTCTCGTTTGGCGTGTAGTGCAGAAATGCCGCCTCGTCATTCAACGCCCAACCAGAAAACGGCGGGATATAGGTAAACCGATCATCATCTGGGCGTGCAACGACCGTTGCGTCCAGATACTTTGCACCCTCTCTGGCAGCTTTCTGACTCCATGCCCCTGTGACGACGTAGTCCGCAGACGTGCGAGCCCCACGAAGATTCATCGGCACTGCCGAGAACTGCCCAGTTGCGCCTCCCTGCATGAACAAAACCTTGTAACTGTCAGGAATATCCAGCAGCCGACGCAGATCCGCTTCGGCTTCTGCAGCGATGGTGAGGAAGGGTTCAGCTCGGTGACTCATCTCCATCACCGACATCCCATGACCTCGCCAATCCAACAACTCATCCTTGACCTGCTGGAGAACGCTCACTGGAAGTGCGGCCGGACCTGGATTGAAGTTATAGACTCGGCTCATCGGACATCTCGTTGTCGTACAGCGTATCTGCCCCAGACATCTCTCGATAGTTTTTCCGTGTTCAGCGGCCCGTGTTCCGAAGGCGTGCATGCAGATGGATTGACAAGATCAACCCGGAGATCAATTCCCCAGCTATGGAAGCTTATCTTCCTCAAGCTTATCTTCTTCGAGCACTTCCGACTCTACCCGATCAAGCCCAACCAAACGGTCACCGGCATTTGGTCGCGCAAGCCGGACGCCTTGTGTATTTCGTCCAAGCTTCCGGATATCAGCTTTTTTTTTTTTCAAGCAGAAGACGGCATACGAGATCAACATGATTTGATGTTCATCGAGAACCTCAGTAGCCCCGATCAGCCGGCCTGTTTTCACGGACAAAGCCTGTGCGATTACACCTTGTCCGCCACGCCCACGAACCGGAAACTGGTTAATCGATGTGCGCTTTCCATAACCATGTTCGGAAATGGTCGCTATATCCGCGCCGTGTGCAACAATCAGCGCGATAACGCGAGCCCCTGTCATCTGATCTTGGTCGTTGTCATTGATGGAATCGTTTTCATTCCTCCCATCATCCGGTCTTCCGGCTTCACTATTCCGAACTCCACCAAGACGCATGCCGCGCACGCCGGTCGCACCCCGACCCATCGACCTCACGTCGCTTTCCTTGAAGCGAATCACCCGGCCAGCATCCGAGAAGAGAAGAACCTCTTCCTGGCCACTGGTGAGTGCAGCTCCCACCAATTCGTCATCGATGCGCAGGTCAACTGCGATAATTCCTCCACTGCGCGGTCTCGAGAAATCATCCAGCGGCGTTTTTTTGACGGTGCCTCGACGCGTGGCCATGAACACGTATTGCCCGGTTTTGAAATCCTTGACTGGCAGCGCCACACTGATCCGCTCGCCTTCCTCAAGCGGCAACAAATTGACAAACGGTCGACCTCGTGCGTTGCCCTGCCCCACCGGTAGCTCAAAGACACGCAGCCAGTAGGCCCGCCCTCGCGTTGAGAAGCATAGGAGCGTGTCGTGACTGTGCGCCGCCCACAAGGCGCATACGTAATCATCGTCCTTCGTCGTCGCCGCGGTTCGACCCCGACCACCCCGCTTCTGCACCTGATATTCTGATTGCGGCTGTGCCTTGACATAGCCCTGCCGGGACATTGTTACAATCATGTCCTGGGGTGGAATCAAATCTTCGCGGCTTATATCCAGAGCAAAATCAGTAATTTCAGTCCGACGCTCATCTCCAAAGCTTTCCTTGACATCGAGGAGTTCTTTTCTGATAACCGTCATTAACCGGCTGTCTGATTCGAGGATTTCAAGATAACCACGGATTGCTTCCAGAATCTCGCGGTACTCCCCGTGGATTTTTTCCTGTTCCAGCCCGGTCAGGCGATGGAGCCGCAAATCCAGGATGGCCTGCGCCTGCGCTTCTGAAAAACGATACCCGCCCTCAACCATGCCATGCCCATTTCCAGTATTCGACGGGCGTGATGCAGTTTCATCTGCGCTCAGCATTGCTGTAACGGTCCCTGGTTCCCACAACCGGGAACAGAGAGCTGCTTTTGCATATGCCGGACTCGACGATGCACGAATAAGGGCGATGATCGGATCGAGGTTCACCAGGGCAACGGCAAGACCTTCGAGAACATGGGCTCGCTCGCGAGCCTTGGCGAGAAGATAACGGGTCCGGCGGATCACTACTTCTCGCCGATGGCGCACAAAGACTTCCAGAAGTGCCTTCAACCCCATCGTCTTTGGTTGTCCGCCATCCAGAGCAACCATGTTGATACCGAAAACTGTTTGGAGTTGCGTATGCTGGTAAAGGTTGTTCAATACGACATCGGCGTTTTCACCACGCCGGAGCTCGATGACTACCCGCATCCCGTCCTTGTCTGATTCATCACGGATTTCCGTTATGCCTTCAAGTTTTTTTTCCTTGACCAACAAGGCAATGCGTTCCTGAAGGCGAGCCTTGTTTACTTGGTAGGGCAGTTCCGTAACCACAATGGCTTGCCGATCGCCTCCCTTTTCAAAGCTCTCCAGATGGGTGCGTGCACGCAACACGATCCGTCCACGTCCAGACGCATAGGCGTCTGCCAAACCGTGCGCATCGAGAATCAACCCAGCCGTCGGGAAATCGGGTGCAGGAATCAATTGCATCAGTGCCGCGAGATCGATTTCCGGATCATCGATCAGTGCGATGCAGCCGTCGATCACCTCGGAAAGATTATGCGGCGGAATGTTCGTGGCCATGCCGACTGCTATGCCAGAACTTCCATTTATGAGGAGGTTGGGAATCCGCGTCGGAAGAACCGCTGGCTCGCGCTCTGAACCGTCATAATTCGGAACGTAATCTATGGTGTCCTTGTCGATATCAGCCAACAGCTCGGAAGCCAGCCGCGACATGCGCACTTCGGTATAACGCATTGCGGCCGGCGCATCGCCGTCGACGGAGCCGAAATTCCCCTGACCGTCCACCAGCAGGTACCGTAACGAAAACGGTTGCGCCATTCGAACTATGGTGTCGTAGATGGCGCTGTCCCCATGCGGGTGATATTTTCCCATCACGTCACCGACAATGCGCGCCGACTTCCGGAACGGCCGATTGTAGAAGTTTCCCTGCTCGTTCATCGCATACAGCGAACGGCGATGGACCGGCTTCAGGCCGTCACGGGCATCGGGCAGCGCCCTACCAACGATCACGCTCATGGCGTAATCGAGGTACGACCGCTGCATCTCATCTTCGAGGTTAACGGACAGAATCTCTTTGGCGAACTCGGTCATGCGCAGATTATATGGGCCGCATTTTGCAGCAGTTGTAGGGCGCGAGCGTGATTAACGTCGCAGGATTTTACCATAGAGACGACGAAGACTCCGACCGCAAGGCAAGGAGCAATCGCTGGGCCTGCAAAGCCACCGGGTCCGGACCGCAGATTCTTCTCAGCCATTGCACGGTTTCCAATTCGAGGTCCGTGCAGGCCATCGAAACCACAGCATCGTGGATCGGTCGGTACACGAACTATTCGCTCCTAATGGGGACACCGCGATTGAATCAATGGCAGCATGGGAAGTGGCACTATACGCCGTTATCTTCCGGTACATTTCCTGTTTACTTTACCGATCAGCAGGATTGTCGTCATGCAAAGGGGAAGCCTCGCGCTCCGACCACTGAAGATTTTGCCGATGGCGCGGCAGACAATGAGGATAGCGGTCCTGCAAAAAAGAAATGAGCCCCTCTCGAACCCGGCACCGAAGGTTCCAGTTCGACGCCGAATTCTTTGAACTAACCAGGGCTCTCACCTGCATCGCGTTTTCATTGACATCAGTGACTTGTATGATCGCCACGCGTTGATCCCAGTCGTCATCCTTCTGGCATATCCTGCTCAATTCATCGCGCAACGCGTCAACCGGCGTCACCGGATCAACCCATAAAAACACCGTTCCTAAAATCTCAGCGCTCCGTCGTGTCCAGTTTTGAAACGGGTGTTCAATAAACCATTGCAGTGGAATCACCATGCGTCGCTGATTCCAAATGCAGAACGTCACATAAGTGCCTGTAATTTCTTCAACACGACCCCACTGCCCATCGACCACCAGTACATCATTCAGCCGGATCGGTTCAGTAATGGCGATCTGGAGCCCGGCCAGCAGGTTCGAGAGAACCGGGCGAGCTGCAAACCCGACCACAACACCCACGATGCCGGCGGACGCGAGCAGACTCGCTCCTATCTGCTTGACATCCGGAAAGGTCATCAGCATCAGGGCGCCGCCGACCAGCACGATCAAGAAATTCAGGGTCCGCGTGAGTACACGGGAACGCGTCAGCAGGCCGCGAACACCGAGATCAGTATCCACCTGCCCTGGATCTTGCGAACCGGTGACTTTCAGGCGTATGAGCGCCTCTCCGACGATGGAAATAAACCGTACAAGGAACCAGACAATGGCGGCAATCAAAAACAGCAAACTGATGTGCCTTACAAACTTGATTCCCACAAGTGAAGACGGAGCAAGACCCCAAACGATCTGCAGAACCAGAAATAACCAGCTCAAGCGAAGCGGACGACGCGCCCTTCTGACGAGTAAATCAGCGATTCCGCCATCACGAATCAACCTGAGTATCAGCCATGAAGCCACCTGATAGACGGCTAATGCACCCAACAAACAGCCACATGCCACGACGAGCATCAGCGGCCATGAATGTGGGAGGTCATTGAACCGGTGACCAAGTTGTGACAGATATGACATGGTTAGCAGTTGCTCCGACTTCGAGAACGTCGTGCCGCTTCCTGTTCCTCGCGTGTCAATGCAACGCGGTCACGTAGATACCTGGGTGTCAACGGCGTCAATTCATTAGTATTAGCAAGGTCTTCCGGATCGACCAGATCGAGTGCATCCCAGGCATCCGGCAATGCACTCGCGTCAACTGCCCCAATCGAATCGGCGGGTAACCCCTCCCGAAAAAGGGGTTCATAGCGCGCCCATCCGCTTCCGCCGCCAGATATTCGCCGAGAACCGATGAAGGGCAGAATTTCCTCGACTTGTTCGGGATCGCAGACACAATCTGGCATCAGTGAATGCACGCGACCGTCAACAACCTCATACAAACCAAGATAAACTTGACCCATGCGGGCATCCGTAGCGGCCAATACCAATTCTGCTTGATGTTTTCTGCGCAAACCTTGCGCCAGAAGAGCAAGCGATGAAATGCCGTGGAGCGGTTTACCCAGACCAGCCGACACGCCCTTGGCATAGGCGACTGCAATTCGCACACCTGAAAAACTTCCTGGCCCCTGACCGCATACCAAGGCGCTCAAATCAGCCATCGACGCGTTCGCTTCGGCCAAAACGCTATTCACCATCTGTGGCAAACGCTGGCCATGGGTGTTATTCACCCGTTCAAAGCGTGAAAAGCGATCACCATCGCGTCCCAATGCGACTGAAAAGCCGTCTGTTGCAGTATCCAGTGAAAGAATCAACATCGATCCGACACTTTGCGAATCCACTCACAGGCCTCCTCTGAACTGCTGACCGGCGTCATCGACGGCAATGCGGAAAGAATGCGTCCTGCATACCCACGATGATGAAGGCGGGGATCGCATAGGATAACCAAACCGCGATCAGTCGTATCGCGGATCAGCCGGCCGATCCCTTGGCGGAGTGCGAGAATGACCCGGGGAATGCGGTAATCACGGAAAGCGTTGCCCCCGGCTGCTGCAATTGCCGCTTCACGCGCATCGGTTACTGGATCGCCTGGCGCTGCAAAAGGAAGCTTGTCGATCACAACTACCCGCAAAGCCATACCTCTCACGTCGACTCCCTCCCAAAAACTGTTAGTCGCGACCAGTACCGCATTCCCGGCTGCCGAGAATTCGGCGAGCATCGTTTCCTTCGCAAGTTCGCCCTGTACGAATACAGGCCCGTTGCCAGGTGCCTGGCTTCTGCGAAGTAGATCAGCAATCCGGGTCAGAATGCGGTAGCTGGTACAAAGGATGAATGCGCCGCCATCGCTGGCACGGAGAATCGGTTGGAGCATTGACACAATGCAATCAGCATACGATGGGTCCGATGGGTCTGGAATTCCGGTCGGTAAATAAAGCCGGGTCTGCAATGCATAATCGAACGGGCTGTCAAGACGCAGCGTGCGAATCTCCGAAAGGCCTACCGCACGTCGAAAATCCGAGAAGTCGGGCAATGCCGACAGGGTGGCCGACGTGAATATCCATGAGCCTGGATAGGCATTGAAAAGATTTCCAAACGACACGGCGGTATCCACGGGAGTTGCATTCCACGAACCACCGCGACCCGTTGGCTCAATCCAGTGAACCCATGTTCCGGATTCGTCCGTCCGGACCAGCATCTTCCAGCAATCGATCAGTCGTTGTGCCCGAATTTCCAGGTTGCTCAGGTCGGCGTTTCTTGAACTGACATCCTGCAACGCATCATGCAGGCGGTTCAGTGCCGCCTCAATTCGGTCATGGAGTCCCTGTATGTCTTCGCGTTCTTCAAACTGTTCGCGAGTCTGTCGTATGCCGACTTCGACAAACGCCGCCTCGGCTTCGTAAACGCAATCAGCCAAACCCTGTGCCGCCTCGGCAAGAAAAGGCATATCACCGAACGCCGTGCACTCGCCACTGGTGTCTCGAACCAGCTCGGAGAGTTGCTGCGTGGATACGCGCTCTCCAAAAAACTGGGATCCCAACTCACAGAGCTGGTGGGCCTCATCGACGATCACGGCTTGTGCGTCCGGGAGCACACTGAATCCTTCTCCCTTGAGCCGGAAATCTGAAAGTAAAAGATGGTGATTGACCACGACCACGTTGGCCTCCTGCGCCAGGCGACGTGCCTTGACCACATAACAGCTTTCAAATTCAGGACACTTAAGCCCAAGACAGTTATCGGGTGTCGACGTCACCTTGCCTCGAAGAACAGATGGCAACTCGGCAAATTCAGTCAATTCGCCGGTCCGGGTACGATCACACCATTGCTTGAGTGCATCAATGACAACAAGCTCTTTCGTAGAAACCTCGCTGCGCGCCCGTTCCAGGCGATGCAGGCACACATAATTGTTCCGCCCCTTGAGAATTGCGGTACGGGAAATGACACCAAGAGCCCTCTGAACCCGTGGTAGATCCCGATTGTGGAGTTGATCCTGTAGATTTTTGGTTCCGGTCGAGATAATCGTCCGTTCACCCTTCAGGAGAACAGGAACCAGATAGCCAAAGGTCTTTCCGACCCCGGTACCTGCTTCAACTGCTAGCGCCTGTGATGCATTCAACGCTTCTGCAACAGCGACGGCCATCGACTGCTGGGCGACTCGAGGTGCAAAATCAGGCGTCTGAATCCGGAAAGGGCCTTCATCACCTAAAATGGAGGCACAGTATTCCCCTGCCTCCGTGCTCACTGGGCCGAAGGCAGCTCTTTCGTGAGCTGGGCAGCCCGCGCACGTGCCTCGAGCGCCCCTTTTGTATTGCCCTGCCCCTGGCGTGCTTCTGCAATAATTTTCCAGTTGTTCGCATTAAGCCATGCGTTTCCGTTTGCAACACTGATCGATTTACTGGCCTCTGCTTCCGCACGCTGATATTTCTTTTTCTGAAGATCAAGGGAGGCAAGCGCATTCCAAACAAATGCGCTGTCCGGATCAAGCTGCACAGCTCGTTCCAATGTATTACCTGCAGCGGAAAGATTTCCGTTGGTACTGTCACTCTTTGCCTGTGCATAGAGAGCTTTTACTGCACTCGTTGCATTTGTCTGACTGATGTGCCTCGGATAGATGTCGGACTGTGCTGTCGTTCCGGACTTTGTGATTGCGAGAGGTTGCGGCAATAGCGGTGCAAGCCCCTCGTTGGGCTGCGTGCTGACTCCCTTGTGCGTCGGGGGAGTATATGTCTGGCGCTGACCGACTTCGGTCGGAGAGCATCCTGCTAACAACGCCGTTAGAGACCCAAGCGTGATAATGAGTAAGCGGCGCATCGTTGAATAACTCATCGATATCATCTAAACAGATCCCGAAACCATCGCTCCGGTAACGATTGTGCCGCATTGGCACACGGTGCATATTGACTGGGCGCGTAACCTTTTATGAATGGCAGGGTCACAGCATTGGCGCAGCCTCGATCGGCGCGCAGATCGTTTTTCGGATCGATTTTCTCGGTGACGATGTCAGGAGGGGGCGCTGGATTCAGGGACTGGGCATGCAGGTCGCGCATCAGGGGGGCCCAGATTCGAAGAGCACCGGTCGCGCCCTGCAGATGTGTCCTGCCATCATTGTCACGCCCCACCCAGACAACAGCCAGATGACGTGCACCGAATCCAGCAAACCAGCTGTCACGAAACTGATTGGTTGTTCCGGTCTTACCAGCCAGAATGGTTCCCGGCGGCAAGACGGTCTTGGCCCAGCGGCCTGTCCCGACTTGAAGCACGTTTTCCATAGCCCAGGTTATGAGGTATACCGGACCTGCATTGAAGACCTTCCGGATTTGAAATGGATAATGTTTGAGCGGCTTGCCATTACTATTCAATACATCGCGTATTGCACGAAGCGGCGTGTAGTAACCACCTCCTGCCAAGGTCGAATAGATCTGTGCGACCTGAAACGGCGACATGTTAACGCCTCCCAGAAATATGGATGGCAATGAGGGGACGCTATCAAATCCAGCTTTGGCAAAGGTTTCCCGGGTTGGGCCGATCCCGACTTTCAGGCCAAGTG
>OFHJ01000147.1_pt1 | contig 29545 bp, 32 predicted proteins | sample 1522001 | NCBI WGS metagenome assembly OFHJ01 (sample SAMEA2464838, study PRJEB22497) | soil metagenome | biome: Grassland; feature: Farmland; material: Clay | place: Australia | collected 2013-02-01 | depth 1.2 m | reverse complement strand
ATATATACATATCTAATTAGATATACTAATTTGCACACCAAGACTTAAATGATAAAATTTTGAGACCACCTTCTAATAGAAGGGTGGACCCTTTCCTGGAAATATGGGTGTGGTGCTTATGCCAAACACAGCCGACATTATGGCAACCACTACGACCGCCATCACGTACGTGATTACTGTTCCAAGAAGTGCGATTCCAAAGCCTCCCAACAGGCTTGTGTCAAAGATTGAACCATAGACATAACTCAGGACCAGTATGGCGATTATGCCTCCCACCAGCAGGGAAAATGGTCCAAGGAACACTGCCAGCCCTATTGTGACCAGGAAGAAGAAAAACAGCGTGATCAGTGGGGCAATGATGGCTGCAAGCATGGCCTTGCCAAATGTCGTATGCTTGCCGGATATTATCTTCCCTGCGAGGTATATGGGGATGGAGATGATTATCCAGGCAATTACTATTGTTAAAATTATTCCTACGAGGGAAACGATCCCGGCAGGTAGTGTTGTTGCCATGTTATCAATACCTCAAATCTATTATTTTATGTTTCGATCCCTTTGAAAAATGAATTTCACTGGTTCCACGTTCAGTTCAATCGATGAACTGAACAGTGCGGTTGTAGCATGCAGGAAATGTCCAAGGCTCGTAAGCTTCCGGGAAAAGGTCCTGTCAGATTCGAAAAGGTATCATGGAGAGCATTTCTGGAGAAAACCCATTACCGGCTTTGGTGACAGCAATGGCAGGATCCTTGTGGTGGGGCTTGCACCTGCAGCATCGGGGGCGAATCGCACAGGCAGGGTATTCACTGGGGACAAGAGTTCGGACATACTCGTTTCCGCGCTTTACAAAATAGGACTCTCAAATCAACCCATTTCCCAATCCATTGATGACGGCCTTCAATATCATGATCTCTTTCTCACACTTGCCGTAAGGTGCGTTCCTCCCGAGAACAAGCCCACGCGATCAGAGATCGAGAACTGCCTGCCTTACCTCACGGAAGAGATCAAGCTCATCACCGGGACGAAGTGCGTTGTAGCGCTGGGAACCATAGCTTTCAATTCCATAAAGTCCTCCTTCAAAGCCTTGGGCTTTGCGACCAACGGCATGAAATTCGCCCATGGCAAATACTACGAAATCGGAGGTATACGCCTCTATGGGTGCTACCATCCGAGCCCAAGAAACATTAACACCGGGAGAACTAGCCTGGAGGACATTGCAGCGGTGCTTGGCGAAGCTTACAAATATGCTTCTTCCTGACGAAGTTTTTCCCTTATTCCTTCCAGGTAGGATTCCAGCTTTTCCATATGCTGCGCTACGTACTCTATGTCTGCGATTGAAAACCCTGGTGAGAAACCGGCTGTCACCACTGAATTCACCAGATCCATTTGCAGAACTCCCGGCCCGTCAACCGATCTGAAAATAATCAGGCCATTGCTCTGCTCAAGTTCAATGGTCTGGTCAAAGAAGCCATCGCCTTTCCTGACATTGTAGAATGCGTTGTCAATCCGGATATTCTTCTCTGTATTCTCTATCCAGAGGCCGTTTCTGTATTCTCTCTCCTCGAGTATGAATATTTCGTGCCTCTTGCCTTCCATGCTCAGGAATCCCATGCCACTTGACCTGAGCGAGTGTCCGGGCAGTTCAAACAATTCCCTGTGTGTCCTGCGCCAGTGGAGCCTTGCGATCCTGTTGTCCTCATACCATTCACCGGAGTATCCCCTGGCGAAATGTGAACGGTCGGGGAACTGGTAACCTGAAAGTGGGATGGGATTCGGCCTTTCCCGGAGCAGATCTGAAAAAAGGGCTACGAAATCCTCCTCTCCTGCAGATTCCATGGTATCGACTTCCACCTGCGTCCCGAATATGCATGCTGCAGCCGCATCATTTTTCCTGTAGTTCTTTCCATAGAAAATGTGGAAATCGGAGACCTTGAAGGACTTCACCTCCGAGTATGTGGTTGAAAAATCCTTGAGTAACGATTTGGGAAAACCCGGAAAAAACCAGTCCAGAAAGAACTCCTTTATCCTGAAGGCCTTCCCTTTGCGCTTGACTGTAAATCTTACACTGGGCCATTTGCTGTCGTGCACGCGTACGGCAATGTCTCTATATTTCAGCCTTGAAGGCTTTATAATAATAAAAGGAAGCCTGTATCTGCTGAGATCTGAAAAATCACTGAGCCTGTGAATCATTTGCCCTCAACCTGAATAAATCCTGTAGAGTTATAAAAGTTGAATCCCCAATAAGATACCTACTTGCGTTCCTGGCATTATTTTCACCGAAGATGCGGCTTATCTGGGCTTGAGGAAACTCTATCCGGAAAGTACCCTGGTTTGTCATCATGGAATAGACATATGACCTGATTTCACCGTATTGCCCGTCAGTGAGCGAACGCCTGAAAGAACCCTGGAAAAGGTGATCCGTCCTAAGCCTCCTGAGTCTCCCCGATGCCAGGAAGAAGAATCCATTGTCATATTCCAGGATGCTTATGCCAGTCAACACATCCATTGATTCCTTCCTGAGCTTCCGGTGGACCTTTGCATCGTATTTTACAAGATAGTCAAGCACTCTTCTGAACAGGTTCATCGATGCACCCGGGGGTACCACAAACACGAGTTTCCTGTCTGCATAATTCAGGATCTTCTCCCCTATCCGCCCGAAATTCAGTAGATCGGAAACCTCAACCTCCACAAAGAACGTCACTGAATTGAGGCTGAAGAACAGATCCGGGTATATTCCCATAACGGATTGATTCCTGTCTGAATCAATCGATTTCTTTTGCAGGAATTTCTGTAGCTCCAGTATGAGGAATTCATGGAGTTCAGTTTCGTCCTCGGCATTATTGGTTTTCTTCACGCTGACGCCATAGGTTTCCGTATTCATTCTTGAAATCCGGCGGAATAGCTCACTGTCTCCGGGAAGGTCAATGTGAAAGGGCGTGAAGGACTGCGGGCCGGAAATCCCCCTTTCACCCTGGGACCACACCACAGACCTGTGCAATGCCTGGGATTTCAATACCTCTGTCAGTTTTTGATGCACTGGCCCAGTGAAGAAATTTGAAGAAATGATCTGAGCATCTTTTTCAAAAAGGTTGAAACTTATGACACTGGAAACGTTCCCCCTGATGGTCTCGGAAAGACCGTGTATATCCGAGCCAATGAACTGCGTTGCCATTATGACTCTGAGTCCGAACTTACGCCCCTCCCTGAGCAATCTGTCAAGAATCCGTGAGGGTACCAGCTGGGCTTCATCAAATACCAGGTATATGGGCAGCCTGTCAGGCTGCTGTACCGAATCAAGCCTCTGCATCCATATCTTCAGCAGCATGAGCACTGTTATGATCTTGAACGACTCTTCGGGAACGACATCCTTCCAAACCTCCGGGACGAGGATAGTGGGATCTTTGCTCAGCACGCCGGACAGGTCCAGTGAATCATTTCTTCCTGAGATCAGGTCCCTGATTCCCTCATCGGTGACAAGTGGCAGCAGCTTGTTTATGGAACTTGTCACATACTGGTTCCAGCCTCTCCAGTCGGAAACCTGCATCTTGAGGAATGCCTTGAGTTGCTGATTTTCCGTAGTAGAAATAAATCTCCTCATCTTTCCCGTATCAACAAGGAGTTCCAGTAAATCGGAGAGGTTGGCTGAAGAATCTTTCTTCAGCAACTCCTGCAGTATGGAAGTGAAAACCAGTTCCAGTCGTGGCCCCCATGTTCCCTGAGAAAATACCCCTTCGTTTGAAAATGCATCTTTAACCCATCCAGCGGCTATCTGGTTTCTCTCTCCGGCACCGTTCAGGCTTATGGCATTGAGGCTGAACCTCTTCAATTCGCCGTTATTCTCAAATCCATTTGGAGAAATTACCAGTGCTTTATCAGGGAATGCTGTTGCCATTGATATGCCAAGGCCACCATGGGGATCGAAGATCACCACTGAGCCCTTCCCGGATTCAATGATGCTGCTTATTATCTGTTTAAGCACGTTAGATTTGCCTGTGCCTGTTTTGCCGAGCACAAGAAGATGCCTTCCCAGCTGATTATCGGGTATGGAAACCTTACGGCCGGTAATGGATCTTCCCAGTGCAACACCTTCCCCTGAAATCAGGGCCATTGGAGCTACAGATATTACGGGATCATGGCGGTACATCAGCTACCGGCCGGGTCCTCTATAACATCATGCCTCAGGGTGCCGATTCCATTCACGGTTATTTCCACCTTGTCTCCCGGTTGGAGAAACTGCTTTGAAGTGTGCTGTGCCACTCCAGCGGGAGTGCCGGTTGTAATGAGGTCTCCGGGAACAAGCGTCATGACACGGGACAATCTGGATATTAGCCTTGAAACAGGGAAAATCATGTCTTCAGTCGATCCAGACTGTCTTACCTCTCCATTCACTTTGGTTTCTATGGTTGTCGGAAAACCTTCAAATTCCTCTCTTGGCGTTATCCATGGACCTATTGGGAGGGCTGTGTCGGCATTCTTGCCCATTACCCAGTCCTTACCGTACGGCTGTTGGCCCTGGTTCTGATAGTCCCGGAGGCTGATATCGTCCACGATGGTATATCCGAATATGTAGTCCTCGGCCTCGGATTCTTCTATGTATTTTCCACTTTTTCCTATGATGATGCCAATTTCTCCTTCGTAGTCAAGCTTCTCGACCCCCCTGGGTCTCACGACACTCCCCTTGTGCGGAAGGAGTGCATGAGCGAACTTGCAGAAGAAGTATGGCTCCTTCAGCTCCGGTAGAGAACTCTCTGCAGAGTGACTCCTGAAGTTGACTGCAGGGAGAAGTATCTTTTCAGGCCTCAAGGGCACAGAGAATACCTGCGGTCGTCTTGCTTCTGCGATATCCATCTGTGAGATCTCTCCCCATCTTTCAATCGCCTCAGGAACACTACCGGGTGCAGCAGACCTGTTGACAAAGGTGTAGTATCTTCCATTCTTTTCAAGAAACAATTGTTCTTTGCCGTCCCATTTTCCAGACAGAAGATTCATGGTACCATATCACTCCTAGAAATATCTGAATGTCGATCGATCAAGGACATCAACAAAATCATGTGCAGACTTCAAGTCTATGTCCGGCACTATTTCTATTGAATCCCAGTTAATTACAACGGTCGCCTCTTCCGAAGGATGCAGGCCCCATACTGAAAATGTTACGTATTTTATCCTGTCCCGCTCATCATCTTCTGGAAATCTGGAGATCAATTCCCCCTTCTCAGATTCGGGCCCTTCCAGAATGAAGCAGGATTTGTAACGCATTTTGAACCGATCAACAAGGATCTCCGGTATCTTCTTTATGCTGAAGAGATTTGTCAGGTATGTAACTAGATCTGAATAGTCTTCTCCTGTGAGCTGCATTCCACCATGCATCTTTACCTACTATGAATTTTTTATCAATTTATCCCGATTATCATCTCCCGTTCGGGCATAGTATGCGAAACGAGGCATCAATATGGCATAAATTTCTAATCCCATGCAACGATATTAGCAATGATCCAAATGTATGACTGCAGCAAGATCAACAGAATCACGATCATGTATACCTCTCAGGGTCCAGGAACATATGCTGGCGAAAAGAGAAAGATACTGGATTCCGAAGAATGCAAAGCCGTGTGTGAAGAGGCCAACAGAAGGGGCATTTCGATAGAGATGCTGCTGAAATCCCGTGAGAAAATAGAGTCTGTGGTCATAAACACTATCGTACCCTTCCCACGGCCTGAGAGCAAGGGGCAACAGGAGAAGAAACCGGCGGAAGAAGGAAAAACTGAAGAGGTTCCCGCAACGGCACAGTCTTCCTGAGGCATGAAATTTCCAAATTAGTTCAATCTGTAAAGGAATTTATTGGGAAGCGTTATATTAGGCGGGTCATTAGGAAAGCATGACCGACGAACTGCCCGAGATTCGCAGTGGGCACCCATATCTTATGTATGATATGCTGAAGGACACACCCGCAGGTATCAGGAAAACCCTGGACATCATGGAAAAGTCAGATTTCTCCTACCTGACTGACAGGCTGTACTTTACCGGCAACGGAACCGCCTACCATTCATCCACACTGGGAGCCCAGATCCTGTGGGATTCGCCCAAGCAATGGGGTAGCATCCAGTCTTATGAGCTCGAACACTATCATAAGATTTCAGGGACACTTGCAGGCTTCTCGCACACTGGCAAGACAAAATCAACCGTGGATGCAATGAAGAGTGTCGGGAAGGACGTTACTACGGTTGGAGTTTCCCATTACCCGGACACACCCATTGTGAAGGCATCAAACCACGGAATTGTAATCGGGAATTCTCCAGACAGATCGCTGTGCAACACAAAGGCATTCTTTGACAACGCCTTTGCGGCAATCGAGATCTCCAAGGTTTTCGGCAACATAGACATTAATGCACGGGATTTTCTCACCATGGTAGAGCACGGGATCAGGGATCTGGAAAAACCTGTTAAGGAAGCTGTTCAGGCCATGCCAAAACCCCGGGACATCTTTGTGCTGGGGGCAGGTCCATCACTGATCGCAGCAAGGGAAGCAGCCCAGAAGTTCAAAGAATCCACCCATCTTCACGCAGAGGGCATTGAGCTTGAAGAATTCAACCATGGTTGCACCTCTGTCATTGACGACCAGACCCTGGTTGTGATAATAAATTCTCCAGAAGTGAAGCAGAGAACGGAGGACATAGTGAATGCGTGCAGGACTGTGGGAACGAAGACACTTGTTCTCAATGGAGGAGGCGACTACACTATCGGACTGGAAGAACCCGGAAACAGGTACCTGTATCCAGTTGCAGCAATGGTGCCACTGTATTATACTGCTTATTATCTTGCCCTGAAACTGGGCATCAATCCGGATTACCTGAGGTTCGAAGACCAGCGGTACCTGGACTATGACAATGTGGTTTTTCCGCCTGGAGCACACTGATCATTTTCCCACAAAGGCGGGATAATTTTCCTTGAGGTACCGAACCGCCTCTTTTACATTTCTTTTTGCGGCCTCAAGGTTAGTGTCGGAAGAGGAGACTTCAACTTCCAGACTCGGATTGTCCGTCTCTGATCTCTGCGGATGGCTTTTTATGTAGACTTTGCCGGCCCACTTCTTCATCACCCCTGAGATGAGGGGTGCGAAAGAGCTCTCCATGATTCCTTCAAGCGGGAAGGTCTCCTCGTAATATTCTCTGCCAGGGATCTTAAGGAGGTCAACCGCAGAATCAAGAATTGCCTCCATTTCCTTTGGCACTCCCGGCAGGATCAGGATATTCTTCCCACCAGCGTTCAATAGAACTCCCGGGGCTGCTCCTACAGGATTGCCGAGCGCAGTGGAACCAACCGGAAGCCGTACCATTTTCAACCTGTCATCAGTCAGCTCAAGACCTCTTGAAAGGTAACGTTCCTGCAACTTTTTCAGGGCTCCCTCGTCAACCTTTGTTTCAATGCCAAGCGCTCGTGATATGGACCCGATGGTCATGTCATCAAAAGTAGGGCCTAACCCTCCGCTAGTGACCACCAAATCGGAAAATGAGAGGGCTGTATGTATTCCCCAGGCAATCTCTTCAGGGTCATCTCTCACCACAAGAGATCTGTAAACTTCATACCCTGCAAAGGTTAGAACCCTGCCTATGTGGGCCATGTTGGTATTGACTGTCTTGCCCTTGAGAATCTCATTTCCAATTGTCAGAATACAGGCTCTCAGAGGATTCATGCCTCACTTGCTGGCTTCGCCGGACTTTCTGTTGTGTTTGTATATCTTGTCCTTGAGTTTTTTCAAGCCGTATTCATCAAGGGGTTCCTTGTGTTTCTGTACCCAAAGTCTCAGTTTCTCTTTATATTCGGGGTCTTTGCATACATCAATAGCATACTGTTCAAACTTTTCGAGGTTTCTTATTTGGGCCATTCTGATCTCACCTGTGATATCTGTAGACTTAGATTGGAAAGCTCTGAATTTTAAAAAATTTTTCATTGTGGCGTTTTGTCAAATCTGGGGCATGCTTTGTATGCATCTAAATCCCAACGTTAAGGTATGCAATGAACAGAAGAAATGCAGTATTCACGCCTGCTATGATGAATACTATGGCCAGAGCTTTGTGTCTTGAATCCAACAAGGAGTGAAGTGTTATTCAGCTTATTAAGTTTAATTACGGTCGTCTTTCTGGTAGTTTGCAGTCTCCCTTATGATGGCCCGGATTCTGTCGATTTCGTCCCAAAAGGTTCTCGCAATTCCACGATCCTTCATGTAAAAGATATTATTATACCATGATATAAATTTTGTCAGACAAGTGCGGACACAATTTCTAAATTAATATACATAAGATATTAGAGGCGTGTGCTAGTCTGTCAAAGGGACTTGTTTGGAAACCGGCATTATGGCAGTATTTTTGTCAGACACGCTAAATTATGGTAATATAACAAAATACATATATAATCAATGCATTGATTTTGAATATGGTTTCATTATCTGAAGAAACGGAACTATCTGTTTCAGAATCAGGATATTCCAAAGGACAACAGGCGCTCATTGGTCCCGATGAGATCGTCTTCAACCTTAAGGACTGGAACCTGAAGCAAGACTACAGCGTAAGGGGGGAGGGAAAGCAGATCCATAAGTTCGATTTCGTCTTGATTTCTGCGAGTAATGATAAGGACATAATCCCCATCAATATACTCAACGGAAACAAGACCGACAGGATGGATCAGATAGTACTTCTTTACCTCCGGGCAAAAAACTTGCTCCTTCAGAAAAGATATGCAATATCTGCAATAAACGTAACACCTTACGAGAACTTTCTTTCCGGAATTTTCTCAGTGCCTATCGTGAAATCAATTGTGCTGAGAAATGGAAACGGATTTCTGAGGGTCTCCCCTGAAGGCATTTCAGAGGTAGAATCCAATGGTCTTTCAAGTGGCAAAACAGTTAGAAATGAGGACTTTGAACAGGAGATTCTTACATCGGTTGAAGAGAAGAAAGACACATCCAACAGGAGAAGAAGGGACCACACTAGGATTATTCACGATATCCTCACCCTCGCCAAGAACAATGGTGAGATAGGTATAACGAAGATAATCTACAAGTGTAATCTAAACTACAGATCTGCCCTCAGGGCAGTCACCGAACTGCTGGATGGTAAACTCCTGGAGATTGGGGAATCCACCGGTGCGAAACAAAAATACCAGATTACCTCTGAAGGTCTCACCCTTCTGGATGATCTGAAGAAATTTAACTTCATAAAGGGATAATTTTCGCATCGTTTATTTTCCTCAATGTAAACATTTTTTAACTAGAATGTCAGTTCCTTGAGTAGCAATGGATCCCATTCTCTATCTGATCCCGACTGCGATACTTATAGTTACAATCCTTATAGCGCGCGTTGTCAAAGGGAGTTTCAGAGAATATATCGGAGACCTGGAGAACAAGGTGCTGGAAATTGAGAATGTCCTCAATCTTTCTTTCATGAAGGAGCTTCTCGATTTCTTTGTCAGCAGCCAGGCAAGCAAGGCCGCAGAAAGGCTGGTAAACAGCGCAAATGATCATCCGGAAAAGGTATCTGAAGCTGTCAGTGGAGCAGCCAGGTCATCCGGCAATGAGATAGAGAAACTATATGGTTCCATGAAGAGAACACTACAGCCCTCTGTGGATCTGGAGAGGGTAAGGTTTGTTTCCAGAATGATCAATCAGTTGATTTACCTGTATGGTTTTTCAATTTCAGCCATAGAATACATGCTGATTACTGTTACACTGTTTCTTCCCTACTATTCGCTCTCCATTACTCTGGATGGAGTTTTCTTTGGCGTTACTGTAATATTTGGAATATTCGTCATAGTGATCGTATTCGATCTGGTGAGGTACTCCGGCAGGATCAACAACGCAATGAAGAAACTGACTGGTGATTTTACACCACTCTAAATTTCCATTTTTCTCCATATCATGTTAAACTGGTACCGTAATCCTTATCAAAATACGATTTTCGCCTTTCAGGCAGAGTAAGAATTAATAATCAAGTCTTGATATAGAAATGCAAGGAGCAAAAGTGTCAACCGAAACCAGTAGTGACAAAGACGAGCCAGGTGGTAGTAAGCCACAATGTATTTTCAAGTCAGCGTATGCTATGCCGGTTGAGATATCAGACTTTTCTGCTTCTGATGCAATATGTTTTCAACTAGTGATTTAGAAATGAATGTAAGGAGAGTTGTCTTGGATGTTGATAAGGGACTTAACAGGCCCACTTTGCTGGAGTTGGCTCTGGCGATTGAGAAGGTTCCTGGCGTGGATGCCGTAAACGTTAGCGTGACAGAAATGGACATGGAGACCATGGGTACTATTATCACCGTGGAGGGAAATGCAATTGACTTCAATGTCCTTATCGAGAATATCGAGGATACGGGCTCAGTCATACATTCAGTCGACGAGATTGCTGTTGGAAAGAAACTAATAGAAAGTATAAGAAGGAATGAATAAGCAAAATCTACTGTTTCCGTTTACCCTGGGGCTCTCTGATGGTATAATTACCACTTTGATGCTTATCTCCAGGTCATTGATCTTTGGCGATCCCATAGGGCTTAACCTGGCCTTCAGGGTGGCCTTTGGCTCAGCATTCGTGGGAGGATTCAGCTTTTTTATAGCCGAGTACTCCAGGTTGCGGGGAGAAATTTCCAGAACTTCCAGACAGCTAAACCTAAGGTCACCATCTTACCTCATAAGGGGGAAGATCGGGAGGGACATCATGGTGGAATCCGTTACCGGGACTTCAATTTCAGTATTGAGTGGTTTCAGCGGTTCAATGATACCCCTTGCGTTTTCGGTTCTTGTCCCGCAGGATGGAAGGCTATCCGTGATAGTTGCGGTGCTGTCCCTTGCTGCACTCGGTGCGGGCATTGGGAAATCTGTGAAGGGAAACTACATATTCTGGGTGATAACGATGGTTGCGCTTGGAGTAATAGTGACTGCCATTGGTTATTCCCTGCATCTGGTGTGATCCGATGTTCAGAGCACGAAAGGAATGTTCTTATGGCATTCCGGGCAGGTTGAATCGGCCGACAGGTACATGCCCGTTGTCATGAGGTAATTCCTTTCCACGAGCAGTTTTCCGCAATTTGGGCAATATGTGTTCTGCTCGTCAAGGCCAGGCACATTTCCGATGTACACATACTTGAGGCCCATGGACTTCGCGAGTTCGTAGTGCTGCCTCAGAGTTATCAAAGGGGTGGGCTCCAGGTCCCGGAGAAGATAATCCGGGTGGAATCTCAGGAAGCTCAATGGCATATCCCGGCCAAATATCTCAAGAATCCTCTGTATCATTGACTCGGCTTCTTTGAGGTCGTCCCCGATGTCTGTAACGACCAGATCGGTGATTTCCACATGTATGCTGGTTCTCTTGAGGAGTTCCAGCGTATCGTATATGCTCCATGGATCCGGTATGGAGATATACTTCCGGTAAAACTCCACAGCCGCATTTCCCTTGAAATCAACGGTTGCGAAATCAAGAAAGTTCTTCATCGCATCAACCGCTTCCGGGGTTTCATATCCATTGGTGACAAAAATATTGAACAGGCCGTTTTTATGGGCAATTCGTCCCACATCCTCGGCAAATTCCATGAAGATTGTCGGTTCGTTGTAGGTATAGGCTATCCCGCTGCAACCATTCCTCAGCGCTGACTCCACTATCTGTTCAGGCGTATTTCTTCTTCCTACAACTTCTCTTCTCTGGCTCATCTCATAATTCTGGCAGAATTTGCATGCGAAGTTGCACCCGGATGTTCCAAAAGACAAAATTCTTGAGCCCGGGAACGCATGAAGCACCGGCTTCTTTTCGATGGGATCTATGTTGATCGCCATAGGTATGCTGTGTACTAAAAGATCCAGCTCTCCACCCACATTCTTCCTGACTCCGCAGAAACCGGTCTGGCCAGTTTTCAGCATGCAGTATCTCCTGCAAGCGGTGCATTTGACAACTGAATCGGGCAGCACATCGTAAAGGCGGGCTTTCATCAATTAATCAAGGCAATTCTGGAATATTACTATTGCCTATGAGCTATGAGAGCCCCGTACCCAACTACGTTTTTCGAATCTCCTGACCGATCGTAGGATGTCGTGTGTTCAATCAGTTCAATCTTACCACCCTTCGCCTTTGTGTAGTGCATAAGGACGGCTATGGGCCCAAAGCCACAAGCAGAGACTTCATGCTCCTTAAGCGCTTCATAGAAGTTTCCCACATCCAGTGAAATTATTTCATTGATGATCAGGCTGTCTTTCCTGTTGGCGGACTCCAGGTTCTCATAGTGCGTAAGGTCAGACGAGATGATTAATGTGAAATCCACCCCAATTTTTTCAAGTGATTCTGCCAGTGCGGTTGCTTCCTCTCTGCTTTGATTTCCCATTATTATGGGGCAAATGCTGAAATCCTGGCCAAACATGTGCTGAAGGAAAGGGACCTGCACCTCCAGTGAGTGCTCCCATTTGTGTGCAGACGTATCATCCACAATCCTGGTATCGGAACTTAGTATATCCTGTGCCAGTTGCTCATCAACCTTCACGCTTCCCAGAGGGGTTCTCCAGGTTCCCGATGAATAAACGGAGGTGTAGTGAGGGTATGATTCATGATTGGGACCCACCAGGACAAATCTACGCAGCTTGGTATCCCTGAGGGCTTTGTAGGCAGCCATGGCTGTTTTTCCAGAGTATATGTACCCCGCGTGCGGAACAACCACACCAAGTATCTTCTCCTGGCTCCCGCCTTTAGGCGATCCAGAAGCAGATTCAAGTTGCTCAAGGTATGCGTGGAGTTCGTCATGATCTCCGGGGTAGAATTGTCCGGAAACTGCCGGTTGTCTTTCTGAACCAACCATGACCTCATCTAGGCGAGATGGGTTATTAATCTTGACCACTCCTCGCTGATTTGAATTTCCAGCAGCAATTGCAACCAGGCTTATTTATGTTGGAGCGCCTGATCCAGCAAGGTCCAAAACTTAAGACTGATGAAAGAATGGCTTGATAATGAATCCCCAATCAGAATCCATTAGCAGCTACCTCGATGAACTGGGCGCAGATCACGGAAGAAAACTGAAAGACATAGCCATAACTTCCATTAGGTCGGAGCTCTCGGGGATGAGATACAGGCCAAGGGTAAGGGATTCAAAATTGAAAGAGAAATCGGGAATATTTGTTACGCTCAAAAAGCTGGGTGAACTCAGGGGCTGCATAGGATTTGTCTACCCTACCTACGAGATGTGGGATGCAACAATGAAAGCTGCAATACACGCCGCTTTTTCCGATCCAAGGTTCAGGCCGGTACAAAAAAGGGAACTGGAGTACTTGGAGATAGAAATATCTGTCCTTGGCCCATTGGAAAAAATAAAGTCAGGCAACGACAGGGATCTCAACATCCTGAAGATAGGCAATGAGGGCCTTATGGTCGTAGGCCAGGGCAGTTCAGGCCTCCTGTTGCCACAGGTTGCCACCGAGCTGAATCTGAATGCACGGGAGTTTCTTGAAGAAACCTGCCTGAAAGCGGGCCTCCTGGAAGACGCATGGAAAGATCCGTATGTTGACGTCTACCGCTTTCCAGCAAAAATCTTCTAGCTATCATATCATTTGTAGCCAAATTTTTTCATCCTGTCTGAAAGCAGTTTGCCGAAGTTTCCCACCAGATCGTCACCGTGTCCAAAGAATCCCGTTACAACGGTGGGCGGAACTGCTTTTGCAAGAGCCTCAAGACCGTTGGAAATCTGTTCGTCGGTATGTCCGGGAATAACTCCTTCAGGACCGATCTCGAGCTTCTCTCTCCCTGAACCATGGCATATGTCAGCAAAGAATGCTCTTCCAGTCTCATCCATAAGTGCCATCTCGTGCATTGGATGGTCTCCAAAGACCGGTCCCCCGGTCTGGATTTCCATTACTTTAAGGTTTAGGGGAAGCAGGTCTCCGGGATTGTAGAATACCTTCCCTGGAACCTCTATATGAGCTGGGTAAGACTCTGAGGCAAAACCCGGGAAATAGTGTGGTGCGGAAAGCTGGACCGCCGCAATGCTGCCTCCTCTCTTGTGTGTTGGTGTGAGGATAATCACTGCAAGGCAGTCGCCAAATACCCGAAGACTATCTACGAGACCGGGCATCATCGGGGGATCAATTATGACGTAGCCATTGTCACCCACGAGAACATGGCCAACCATTATCTCGCCGAACTCTGCATCTGGCACATTCCAGGCAAATGCATCCTTTTCAATGGGTCTAAACATGTTCAATTCACTGAAAGAAGATTGCCCTGGCTGCATTTTATCCCTTTGAGCGAGAAGACCCCTTCCGAAAGGGAGGGAATGAAAGCGAACGGAAAATTATTAAACAATAATAACATCTAATAATTAATGTTCAGGACTATTAAGCTCAAGCTTCCCTATGACCCTCCCCTACTTGAAACGGGAAGACAGTTCAGGGAAGCCTGCCAGGCAGTCCTGGACTACGGTTTTGCAGAGAGGACGTTCAACAAGAACAAGCTGAACAGAGGGACCTACAGAGACGTTAGAGAAGCGATACCAACCCTGCCATCGGCACTGGTGCAGACGGCAAGAGATACAGCTTCAGAAACACTGAAACAGACAAAACTCAGGAAAAAAATACACAGAAAATCCTTAACCATAAGATACGACAGGAGGACATTCAAGTTCTGTCCTGACTCACTTACACTTTCCCTTACGACTGTACAGGGAAGACTTGTATTTCCAGTCAGGGATTCCCCCCTCATAGAGAAATACAAGGGGGAATACACAAATGCACAGGTTGTTTTTGATGAAAGGCATAGAAAAGCGTACGTGATGATTCAGATAGAGGTGAACAGGGAGGTAGAAGTAAAGGAAGGAATAGAGGACATCAAGGTCGTGGGAATAGACAGGGGCATAAAGAACCTAGCAGTATTGTCGAACAATATGTTCTTCAACTCAGGGCATCTGAAAGACGTGAAAGGGAGGTATAGATACAACAGGAAGAGACTGCAGCACGCAGGCACTCGTTCCGCTCACCGTAAATTGAAGGAACTGAGCGGAAGAGAGAGACGGTTCGTGCTTGACACAAATCATGTGATATCAAAGAAAATCGTTAATCTTCCCTATAATGTCTTTGTCCTTGAAGCGCTGAGGTCTTCAAAGATGAAGCATAAGGGCATTGGACGGAGGTTCAACCATAAACTCGGTTCATGGTCTCCCTACCAGTTACAGCAGTTCATGGAATACAAAGCAGAAGAAATGGGCAAGTCTGTGAAATACGTTGACCCAAAATACACGTCACAGAAATGCTCCAGGTGTGGATACATCAATAAGGGGAGCAGGAACGGTTCTGTATTCCACTGCCTGAACTGCAGCTTCGAACTTCATGCTGATCTGAATGCGTCAAGAAACATTGGAGTACTTGGTAAATCTGAGTACTTCAGGCTGTTGTCAACCAGCCAATCGTTGCGTTCCGGTGAAACCATGCCTACGGGCATGGCTGAGGGCAGCAACAAGCCCCATCCGTCAGGGTGGGGTAGTTGACTGGCTTACCTTTGTGCCGCAATTTGGGCAGAACTTCATTTCGGGTGAAATTTCAGCGCCACAGCTTTCACAAAGAAGAGGCACATAATTTGGCTCTTTCAGCGCCTGTTTTGTTCCGGACTCTGATTCATCCCCCTCTTCTGCCTTAACGTTTTTTGGCCTCACGTCTGGTGGTTCCTTGCCGAAGTATGCCATCCCTATGTGGGTCTTGGATGATTTGGCATTGGCCATTTCCACTTCGCGCCTGTGGGATTCATCCATCCTCTTCTTCTCGTCCTCGTCCCTGTGCCTTCTTGCGTCACTGATCCATCGTACTATCTCGTCATGCCACTTCTTCGGGTCGGAAAGGAGGAATTCGTATTTCTTCACCACACCTTCAAACTCGAATTCAACTGTGAGGTATTTCTTTGTGAAAATCTTGATCATGGGAACGGACATTGAAATGTTCTTCAATTCATAGAGCGGAACATCCATGTAGGTCTTGGCAGGCGTGGCCCTGACAAAGCCCCTCTTTCCCTTTTTCTCGTAGATCAGTCTCTTGTCGGTCAGGTAAAGAGTTCCGTCCTGGATCTCTGCGTCTCCCTCGCGGAGGGTGGATTCCTCCTGCATGAGTTCGTGTTCATCCACTGCATATATTGGCATAGCTGAGTATAAATTGCCGTTTGTCTAATAATCTTTTTTAGAACTTGTTATCTCAGCAATGTCTTCTTCGGTCTCGGATCCCTCTTCCTGATACCTCTTTGCAAGACTCCTTGGATTGAAGTTCCTGGCTATCTCCAGAAGAAGCTCCAGCGAAGTTTCCTTCAGGAGGATTGCAACTGCGAAATAAACACCGAATGAAGCGAGGATAAGTGGAACAAGAATGGTTACGTCCTTGGGTACAACGATAAACTCCACTGCGAGAATGAAGAGCGCCTGTAATCCAGCCGGTATAAGGTGTTTGAGGATGCCATAATTGAATCTTATGGATTCCATCCTTGAAACCACAATTCTGTAAATTATGGTGCTTATTATGGCAACAATCAGCATGGCAACGGGGGCACCAATCCAGCCGAGTGAGAAAACCGTAAACCCGTAAATGCTTGGCGGGACAAAGAGCACGATCAAAAGTATGTTGAGGAGGACCATTCCCGTGTCTATCTTGGCAATTGTCCTGGTCCTGGATCTGCTGGCAATTGCGGAGTAGTAAGGTGTGTTTATTGCTCCCAGATAAGCTCTTGCGGCCAGGATTGCCAGCATGCCGCTATAAATAATGTAGGCGGCAGTGAATATGTTCATCACGTACGGCGCTAAAACAACGAGTACCACCACGAATGGGAGAAGATAAAGAGACATCATGGTTTCAAACTCGAATATTGACCTGTTGTGAGTCAGCTTTCCATTGATGTTCTTGTGCCTGATAAGGAGGGGCAGGAAGAACATAGATAATGAGCCAGACAAAGTTGTAACTACGGCTGAAATCTGCTGGCTTGTGAAGAATGCCCCGGTGGGATCGGCATGCCAGAAGAACTGGATGAAAACCTTGTCTATGTTCCCGCTGATTGTCCCAACAGAGGCAACCAGCATGAGCGGGAGCGCAAGAAAAGTGTAGGACCTCATCATCTTCCGGGTTGGCCTGTGAATCTTCCATGGCTTTCCGAGATAGAGTGATACAAAGAAGTAGACAGAATATGTCAGACTATAGGTGGCCGACAGGTACAGGGCAGCCCTGTAATCAGGTATGCCGTCGATAGAGAAGTGCATTATGAGGGCCAGGACAACAAAGATTGAGTTCCTGAGAATGGCCTCAATCAGTGGTGGAATCGACGTTCTCATGGACTTGAGGGTTGCCCGGAAATATGTGTTCGTGAATCCGACGAAATTCTGGAAAAAGAAATATGGTATGAGTGACAGGATAATCCAGTATTCAATTGGAGACTGGAACCCGTTGTGCAGTATGTTTGTCCAGACAAACAGGGAGCCGATAACAAGTGCGACGAAAAGCACGCCCAAAAACAACTTGATTGTGAGGAAAGTGCCGTTGCACACGCCAATGTCTTCCCCGTCTGATATCTTGATCGTGTGTGCCGTCGAATATCCAAGGTCTCCAACCAGAGAGAGAATGCCGACGAAACCAATACCGAAAGCGACAAAACCCCAGTCAGTTGCGCCAACATAACGCAGAACAAAGAACAGGCCAACGTATCCGAAGATGGCGCTGATCACATTCTGTATTATGACTATGGGGGATCGCTGTGCAAACACTAGAGACCCTTATGGGTACTTAAAGATTAAATATTATCCCTTAAGCGGGATTCTCTGCGCAAAAAAAGAAGAGGTGGCGCTGGAAAATCCCAGCTTACTCACTGATTGGAGGATTGATTTCCCCGGCGGCAGATTTCTGAGAAATTATGAGTTCATCTTCCACCCTGGAGAGTAATGCCTTCAGTTGATCCTTGTCATCCTGGTCCATGAAACCGAGAGTCCTGGCTATGGATTCCTCGTGCAACTCCATGATGTGCTTGTAAAACTCAGTGCCCTTTGCAGTGGCACTGATGTTTACCACTCTCCTGTCCGTGTTGCTGCGGATCCTTTCCACGTAAGTTCTCGCTTCCAGCCTGTCGATCAGGCTTGTCACCCATCCCTGGGTTATCATGTTGTTGTCGGCAAGCTTGACCATTGGCTGTGGGCCCTTTTCAGAAAGCTGCCTGAGTATTCTGTACTCCATTATGGACAGCCCGGCGTTTGCCAGCCTTCTTTCCGCTTCCCTGTACCATATCTTGTGTATGGATGTAACCAGTCTCCAGATCTCAAAACTTGTTTCTCTTTCCATTGATTTCATTTTACACCACCCGATGTTTCGTATTCTCCTTCGTCGTGTCTCATGGCAGGTTTTTTGTCCTGCCCGGACGCACTTATGTAAGTGCCTTCGTTTCGTGAATCATATTTGGGTTCTTCGCCGTCCATCTGTGCAACATACTCGGCTTCACTGTCGACAAACCTCTTTCCCCTGAGAACCGAGATAACGGCGGCTGCCAGTGAAAGTATCAGGCCCACGTAGAAAGCATCCCTGAGGGACCCCATAAATGCAGGCGCAAGTGTCTGCGGGAACCACTTGAGGCCCTCAATCATTGTTAACGTGGAAGGAGGTATGAGTGCGATGACACCCGGCTGTACAGACAGGATTGAATGAACCGGGTTTATGCCCAGGAATGCTGAAAACATTGCAACGGTTGGAGGAGTGCTGTCGAAGAGCTTATCAAGTGAACTGAGTCCCAGAGTGGATAATTCATTATTGAACGCAATGGGCAGATTGTGGTTGAGTGATACGAGGACGATTGTGAAGAAAATACCAAGGCTGGCTGTCATTCCCGCGTTTCTCAGTGTAGTCATCATTCCGGATGCAGCGCCCCTGGAGTCTGCTGGAACCGAGTTCATAATTGCTGCAGTGTTGGGAGCTGCAAACATTCCGTTGCCAACGCCCATTATGAACAGCGTGAGGCCAAATATCCAGTAGCTGAAGTTAGGGCCCAGAAGTGTGAGAATGAAGAATGAAGCGGCAACAATCACCATTCCTGCGGTGGAGAGGACCCTTGCGCCATGCTTATCCGACAACCAGCCGGAAAGAGGGCCCATGACCATGAACCCGATGGTCATCGGAATCATGTAAACGCCTGCCCAGAATGGTGTTGACGCATAGGAGTATCCATGCAATGGGAGCCAGATGCCCTGCAGAAGTATGATCAGCATTAGCATTACACCACCCCTGCCCACTGCGGAAAGCAGAGAGGCTATGTTTCCTGCAGCAAATGCCCTGATCTTGAACAGAGACATCCTGAACATCGGCTGTTCAACTTTCATTTCTATGATGGGGAAGATAGCCAGCAGGAGTACGCCAACAACAAGGCCGGCAATTACGAACGGGCTGCTCCAGCCAGTGGTGTTTCCATTATACGGCATTAATCCGTAGGTGACTGCAATAAGGGCGATTGTGAGACCGCCGCCAAAGGTTATGTTTCCGATGTAGTCGATCTTCTGGTCCTTCTTCCTGACGGAAGTCTCCTTGAGTTTCCAGTAGCTCCACACAGTCCCTATAAGGCCGACTGGCACACTCACAAGGAAAATGTATCTCCAATTAAACACCGAGAGGATTCCGCCAAGGATCAGGCCGAGGAATGAACCTCCGAGAGCTGCAACCTGATTAATGCCCAATGCCTTACCTCTTTCCTGGGAGGGGAATGCATCAGTCAGGATTGCTGAACTGTTCGAAAAGAGGAAAGCTGCACCAACTCCCTGGACAATCCTGAAGATAACCAGCAGCAGCGCAGCTGTGCTGCCCTTTCCGGGCGTGAAGAAGAGCAGGACTGAACCGACGGTGAAAACAGCAAATCCGAGATTGAAGAGCCTTACCCTTCCAAAGATATCGGACAGCCTTCCGAAAGTCACCAGAAGTGTTGCCGTCACTATGTTGAAACCCATCAATATCCAAAGAAGATAGACAAAAGACCCGGGATCAAGGGGATTAAGGTCTATTCCGTTGAATATTGCGGGCAAAGAAATCAGCGTAATTGTCATGTTGATTGTGGCCATCAAAACTCCAATGGTTGTATTGGAAAGTGCCACCCACTTGTACTTGACCATGATATCTTATTGGGATCAAACGATCTTATAAATGCTTTATTAGTAAACCATCGTCTGCACAATTATACAATACTAAAGCATTTTAACAGTTAATGGCAATTATTTCCGAAAAATTGTCATAAATTGATTATAATTATGGATATCCTCTCATTTCAGCAACCGATCCGGCACCGCCATTCCCCTGATCAGGTCACTGAAATCCTCTCCTTTCCTGATAACGTCCACGGAGGAATCGTTCACCATTACCTCCGTTGGCCTGAGATGCCCGTTGTAGTTGCTGCTCATCCCGGAAACATAGGCGCCACAGTTGAACACCGCAATAAAATCTCCCGGGTCCACATCTGGCAGGGATATGTCAATTCCAATCCTGTCAGTGCTTTCACATATCTGGCCGACAACATCAGCTTTGGTTGAAACATCATCATCAAGCCTGTTTGCCACGACAATGTGGTGATATGCACCATAAAGTGCAGGCCTGATTAGAATATTCATGCCTATGTCCGTCCCAACGAAGTTGCGGTCGTATGACTTGACGTTGTTCACCTTGCCCAGAATGATCGCCGAATCCGATACGAGATATCTCCCGGGTTCAACGATGAGTTGCGGTTCCTTCATTCCATGCCTTGAACAGGCATCTTTCAGGTTGCTGACAACAATTTCCGCTACGCTGTCAATGTCAAGAGGATTCTGGCCCGGTTTGTATGGAACTCCGAAACCTCCACCAATATCCAGGTATTCGAACTCGATCCCAAGTCCTTTGTGAAGCTCGCCCGCAAGCTCAAAGAAAACCCTGGATATGGAGTCAAAATGCTTCCAGTCAAGAACATTTGAGCCTGCCATCATCTGCATGCCGAATTTTCTGGCACCCAGGGACATAGCTTCCCTGTATGCGGACTGGGCAACTGAGGCCGGTATTCCGAACTTTGTCCCCGGACCGGCCGTGACGATGCCCTGGAATTCGCCACCACCTATGCCGGGATTAACCCTGAAAGAGACCACTTCCGGCAGGGTATCCCCAACCAGCTTCATCTGGGAAATGTCGTCGAAATTCACCATTGCGCCTGTGGCAGAGCCCGTCTTCAGGTCTTCGGCCGATGCGTTGTTGGGTGTGAAAGTAATATCCTTGGGATCAATGTCTGAGGCGGTCGCCATCTTGAGTTCCTCCAAGGTTGATACGTCAGCACCCGAACCCTCCTGCCGAAGCAGCGAGATCACTGCCAGATTTGGATAAGCTTTTACCGCAAAACGGATGGAAAAGTTGCCATACCTTCTGGAAAATGCACCGTGAATATTCCTGTAATTCTCCCGTATTTTTCTTTCTGATACAATGATTAACGGGGTTCCAAATCTTCTTCCCAGATCAATAACGTTCACGCCATCCAGGGAAAGTGTTCCATTATGGTTTTCAAATGGAGGGAAAACAGAGGCTTTCATCGGCTTCCCTTTCTCATCGCGAGGTGCGTAATAAACCATATCCTGCCCCGGTACACCTTGTTTCTAGTTCCCTGAGAAATCCCTGATTTCATTTCTCAATATGTTGTCGACCAGTTTTGCCAGATCGTTATCGTCCATGGTGAAATGATTCAGGGCAATACTGAAGGAAATTCCCATGCTGCCGATGTATCCTGTCAGGGATGAACAGTAGCTGATACTGCCTGTTTTCGCATGAATGCCCAGATCCTTGAGGTCTGAAAGCCTGTTCCTGAGAGTCCCTTCCCCAGGTTCGGGAAGTATTTCCAGGAATTCCCGGTCGTCGGAATCACTTATTCTGTGTATGAGTCTCGCAAGAAAATCAGTGGTGAGGAGGTTGAGCCTCGAAAGCCCTGAACCGTCTGCAATTCTGATCTCGTCCGTGTCCAGCCCCATATTTTTCATGAGATCAAGAATGAGCCGGGTGCCACGGCTCCAGTTGCCGGGAGAACCATCCGTGAAGCGTGAAAGGTACTTTGTCAGTATCTCGGCCGAGAAGTTGCAGCTGTGGGTCTCTATGTGCCTTAAAACGTCTCTCAGAGGCACTGAATAGGTTTCAAGAGGTGGGGCAATCCTGGAGTTGGAGATTTTATACGAAACAGGAGGAGAAAGCCCCATGGCTGCCCAGAGGTTCTCTGCAAAATACCTCTCCTGGTTCCTGCTTGGAACAAGCCCCTCACTGTGGGCATCATCTATGGTCTCCGGAATGTGCTGGGATGATTTGGATGGCATGCTCCCCTCATTCAGGGTGAAAGGTGCAATTTTGGCCTGATAGGTGAACCTGTTGTCCTCCATCATCCATCCGGGACCATAGCTTTCCCTGTCCAGGGATGAAGTGTTGAGGACGATGTTTTCTATTACGGGGTTTCTGGCTGCTATCTTCCTGCCTATTTCAGCAATCCCGGGATGGTCCAGAAGAAGGGCTGGATCTCCACTCACTATTAGGTCCCTGCCTTCATGGCTGAATTGCGTTCGAAACGTGAAGTCCTTTCCGAGAATCCTGTATGCGGAATAACCACTGACCACTTTCATGTTTGAAGCAGGCATAATCAGGGTGTTGCCATTGTTTGAGCTCAACACCTTGCCTTTCGGATCAACAAAAGTATAGGCTGTGATGCCTGGCATTGAGCCTGGTACACCCAGAGGATATTTTAAGTTTTCAACAGGCCGGTATTGGGACAAACGGTGCGGGGACTAATGGACAACCAGTATGAATTTCATCCCCAGTTTCCTGGCAATTTCTCCGTCCATGTCATCCCGGTCCCCAATAACAACAGATTCTGGCAGGTCAATGTCGTATTTCGCCATGGCCTGCTCAATCAGCCCCGTTTCCGGTTTTCTGCAATTGCACTTCTCATCGGGGCGATGCGGGCACACAAATATGTCGTCGAGGTGGACACCCTGTGCTGCCATTTCATCACTGAGTGCATCATTGAAGCTGTTGAATTCATCCCGTGTGAAGTAACCGCGATTTATTCCGGACTGGTTTGTTATCATCAGCACGAGGTATCCTTTGTCGGCATATTCCCTGACGAGCCTTATGGTGTCAACGAATACATACAGGTCTTCGGGATCGTGGCAGTACGGGCAATCCCTGTTAAGGGTACCGTCCCTGTCAACGAAAACAGCGGGTCTGCTCATGCGTCTCACTGCAGGCTTATTGCTCGCCAATGACCTTGAGTTTTCTCTGGACGGTGTTTTCCACGTCAAGCCGGTGGTCGACCTTGATTATTGTTTCCACCCTCTGAAAGCCCTGGGATACAATGTAGGCTTCAGCAGCGGATATGGCCCTGAAGAGTTCGTCAACCGTTTTTGATTCTATAACTGTGGCCATGCTGTTCGGATAGCATTTCAGGCCGCTCTCCCTGAGTTTCAATATTGCATCCTTGATTGTCTTTCCTGCAGAAACGCCCTGCCCTATGGGATAAAATGTAACATCAGCTACTATCATATGCTATATAAATCCCCTCAGAGAATAAAAGGATAACTGGATAATTACAGAATCATTTTTCACAGTACGGGCACCTGTCCCTTTTCCTCTTTCTTGTTGAACCACAATTTTCACACGCATACCAGGTATGCGAAGACCGCCATCCGATCATGGTGATAACCAGGACAGCCAGGATCGTCAATGGTATGTAAGCCTGTGGCATCTCCAGGATTTGTGTAACCCTCGACGAAATGGGAACAATCCTGGCAGATGACAGGCTCACGGTTCGGGATGAGTTACTGAGATTAACTATTCCTTCATTGGCAGACAGGGAGTAGCCCTGTGGATCGCTGACCAGATAATTGTAGGTTCCCGGTTGAAGTGTGAGGGAAATGTTCTGCCCATGTGCATAGTAGATGTGTCCGTCTATGACCAGGCTCCAGCTGGAGTTTGCCGGAATGTTCCGGTTGAAAAATGAAACCGTGTATTCCGTGGCCCAAAACTGGACCGTATAATTCAGCGACTGTGAATTCAGGTTGATTGTGGAAGAGTTTGACTGCATGCCCTGAGGTATTATCAATGACGCTTTGGTTCCGTTATCCAGCGTGATCAATATGCTTGTTGAGTTGCTGTAGGAATCAACGCCGTGAATGGATATGCCCCAGATCATGCCCCGTGAGAGCCCCTGTTCCCTTATAGTTACATTATAGCCCCCTGCGGGCACCTGCTTGACATAGAAGGATGAGTTGGCCCAGCCCGATTTGTTAAGTGCCGAAGTGTACCGGGAGGAGAAGTGAACGAAAACAGTATACTGGCCAGGCTGTATTGCAGGCGAAGTGGCGAAGGGCAAGACGATGTTGCCGGTTGCTGAAGTGTTGGGAACGGATTCCGTTCCCTGATACAGCGATTGATTTCCCTGGTAAATGTTCCAGGACGCGGTCAGAGACCTGAGGCCGGAAAGATTGCCGGCCAGTTGCACGGAGATCTCGCCTGAGCCATTCGCGGAAACGTTAACCCCTGCGATCCCGAAGGAGGCAAAGGGAACATTTATGTTGAACAACAATGGCTGTGCCCCGGAGAACAATTCAGGAAATGGCGGCACTGAAAAGGAAGTGTTGCCTGTTCCGGATGATACCATGAATTCATTGGTGTAGTTCCAGGACATGCCGTTGCTGGATGTTTCGTAAAGAACAGCATTTTGGCCAAGGAACCAGCTTGAACCAGTCCTGTTCAACATATTTCCAAAAGCGGCTCTGGAACTGTTTGAAACTTCTCCCGGGCCGTACGCTGGAGTTATTGCGTAACTGCCATTTGTGACCTGAATACCGTGTGAAAACATTGCCACCTGTACAGCCCTGAACAGGAATATGGATGAATTCCCAATGTTGAAGAATGGGCTCGAGTAGGTTGAGTTTTCCGACATGTGGGTGTCGCCCATGAGAACTGATGAGTTGGTTGCGGTGAGAAACAGCCTGCCAGGGTTGGCCTGGCCCGTGCTGAGAAGTTCAGGTTTCTCGTTCAGGCCGATACCTGTGTTGTAAAACAGCACGGTGGACCTGGAAAAAACATAGGAATAATACGGAAGACCATAGAGGTTGACCGTATCATTGGACATCATTGTCTCTGTCACGTTGGAAAGGGCTATGGCATCGGGGAAATTTATGTGTGCAACAATCCTGAAATTTGAGGAGTTTTCCATCCAGTTAAGTGAATGTTCAACACCGGGTATCTCCACCGTGAAATTCGCCTGCCTTGAGGTCTGGTTCACAGTATACGGCAAGGGCAATTGGTCAATCACCGTGTTGTTGTAGTACACCCAGAGGGAGTTGATGTTTTCAGTTGAATTTCCAACATAGGTCACGTTGATCTCTACTTTATTGATCATGCTTCTGTTTTCTACATGGGAGGAAACTGCCATGGGCACCACGGCATTCTGGCTGAACCCGGGTTCGTAGCAGTAAAGGCCTGCATCGCTGTACTCCACAGAACTGTTCTGCCGGTAGAGGCCTGAAATAGTGCTATTCAACACTCTCAAAGTCGTGTTGTCTGTTTGAAGCCTTAATGCATCCAGTTCTGGGTTAGGATAAACCTGGGACGTGGAATTTAAAGACGAACCGGAAATTGTTGCTGTGGTCCCGTTCAGGAAAACCGCTCCCGAAAACATCAGAGTGGAGTTGAGAATGTTCAGGGAGGAGCCATTCCCTGATTTTATGAAAAAGTCCTTCACCACAGAATAAGAGGCGCCTGATATGGCAAGAGAGGAATTGATTATGTTCAGGGTGCCCGAAGAATTGATCTGGATTGAATTCAGGCTAAGGCTCTCAATTACAATATTCTCATTCGTGAGTGAATACGCCTGCCCAACGGGGACAGTTATGTTATCAGTGATGTAAACCGTATTCTTCGGGATATTCGGTGAAGCGTAAGAACCCGCAGTGTACCTGTTTCCCTTATTATTTCTGCCTCTCGTTGGCATATGACCGGTTGCGCTCGAATAAAAAGAATGTACAAATAATCCAGAAGTCAGGATAATCAATATTGCTAACACGACGGTGAATTCCTTACCCAGTATTTTGGACATAACTCAAAGAACCCAATTTAGGGCACATATTTATGAATTATGCCCGGAAACTCAGTAAAATAGCTATATTATAAACACTAAATGTGTACAATCAGATTTGATCCTTCAGGAACATGGCGGTGGAATCCTTCATTTCCCTGAACAACTTGCTTCTCATTGTCAGGAATTTAATGTGTGGCCTGTCGATGTGCCAAGCAACTTCGTCGGATACATCAGCCATCTTCAGGAATTCCCTCAGGATGAGGGACTCCAGGATCGATTCCATGAGTATTACGTAGTTGTTCCTGTTGTAGGCCACAGGCTTTATTCTCGCGAATCTGGAGCCTATGTATGAAAGAAGGAGAAGACGCCACCGCGAATTGCCTTCAAACGACTTCAGGGTCCTGGAAATGAACCTGACGTCGGAGAATGAATGGTTGCAGGAGATTATGAGATCCCTCATGTGCCTGTAGGACTTCCAGAAGTCAGGCTCGTTCTGGTCAGAGAAATCCCTTATGGTCAGGATTTCCCTCTTCATCCGGTCATCGCCGGACAGGATGCTTGTGGGACAGGCAAAAACTCCGTAATTTATGGATATCCTTGAGAAAAGGTCGATGTCCTCGCCGCTCGTGAGGTTTCTCCATCCCCCCACTTCTGCCACGATATTCCTGCTCATGAGTGAAAGTTCGGAATAGTAGAGCCGCTTGAGCTTGAATCTCAAAAAGTTGTGCAGGACATCAGAATATCTTATCGGGTATGTGATACGCGTGTTGAATGGCACAACAAATTTGCCGGTGGAATACTCGAAGGCAATGCTTTTCCCCTGGCCAGAGCTTTCCATGTGGGATTCCAGGAACACCAGGTTAGGGCAGGCCTTCCTCAGGCTCCTGAGAGCAGGTTGTGATTCACTGGTTGCCGGCTTGTGTACAACAACAATCTCAAAATCCCGTCCAAGCTCCTCGCCAATGCGATTGATGCTCTCTATGGATGCAATAACACCGTCGTTGATTTCCAGGGCTGCCCCTATGAAACTTATGGTGTAGTTGTAATCTGTAGGCTTTAAAATGTCCAGATCACGTTGAAGTAATGGCTCTAGGGCATCCAATATGATCCTATGCCATTCCGAAATATAATGTTGGCTCTTTCTTGATTATTTCTGGATGAAGAAACTCATCCTCATGCCTCTTCAATAGAGTGAGAGTTCATTCCAGACACGCTTCAGGTTCTCTTCCATGCCCGCGAATATCTCTCCGGTGTGCGGGTTGTTCCTTATAAGGTCCCTGATCTGGTCAATGTTGTAGTTTGTTATTGATCTGGAGAGTTCCAGGATCATTTCATATTCTCCCGTGGCAGGCTTTTGGTCCAGGTCGGTGATTTTCCTTGACAGGAGCGACATTATGTAAGGCTTGACAAGAAGTTCTGACATCATTTTATCGTGCTCTGCAGCGGTCTTTTCCAGTTTGTCAAGGCCGGAGAACAGTTTTCCGGTGACTGCTCCAGCCAATGGAGACGACACGTCCGTAACCAGGATGAGATCGTACTTGGGCTCATCAGGAGGAGCACCAACTTCAAGGAGCAGGGTGAGGGATACGACATCACCTCTGTATCTCAGCATTGGTGTCTTGGCCAGCGAGAGTTCTATTATTTTTGATCGGTCGTTCAAATCCTCTATAATTCTGCGGTTGAGGGAAGTTGTGTAATTGAGTATTATGTAGTCAAATTCAGAAGACACCTGTTCAATATCCCTGGCAGCGTGCCTCGTTGTTCTCACAACTTCATTGCCATTTTCCGTGATGATTTTCCCCATTGTGGCAGATAGTTGGCTTTCGGTAGACGCTAAACAGACCTTCAATTCAGCCACACCTAGAATTTGAGCCTCAGCAGCTTCATTTGCGGGTAGAGTTCGCTCTTGATTATCTCGTCTATGCCTGTGCCTTCTTCCTGAGACTTCAGGCAGAATTTCACAGTGTCTTCGTGGCCTATCTCGGACTGGCTCCCGTCCTTCATGTACACTATGATTGATCCAAGGGATTCACAATCTATTCCCATCCATTGTGTATCCTTAATGGAAATTCAAGGTTGCGATCCCTCACGCGCCGTATTGTGCAAAACATAACATATTAGGACTGTTTGTTAAATGGTTTCAAGAAGTACGAGAATTCAATGGATATTGATACCAAGACCACTTCCACAAAGTCCAAACCAACACTGATCTTTTTTGAATCCACAGTTGCATGTGATTACAGATGCAGGCACTGCAGGGCTTCAACCCAGGCAGATCCTTCTCCGGATGAGCTTAACACCGGGGAATTCAAGAAAGCCATAGACGGCGTCAAGCGTTTCGGGAAACCCTATCCCTCCCTCATATTTACGGGTGGAAACCTTCTCATGAGAGAGGATATCCGGGAGATCATACAGTACGCGCATGACCTAGACCTGTCCTTTTCGCTCAGTCCGTCAGGCTCCTCCCTTCTCACCCCCGACTTCCTCACATTTGCGAAAGAATGCGGTGTGAAGTCCATATCAATCAGCGTTGATGGGGGTGATTCCAAGACCCATGACTGGATCAGGAGAAACCCCGGATCGCTCTCGCTTACCATATCCCTGCTCAGGGAGATTCATTCATACGGTATACCGCTTCAGATCAATACCACCGTGATGAAGAAGAACGTCAAGGAGCTCCCGTACATAGCCAAGCTTCTGAAAGACCTCGGAATTAAAGTCTGGGAAGTGTTCTTCCTCATAAAGACAGGAAGGGGCTTGTACGAAAAGGACCTTGATGCACAGAGCCTCGAGGATGTCAACGTGTGGCTGACAACGCTTGAGGATTACGGCATAACCGTGAGAACGGTGGAATCCCCCATATTCAGGAGAATCAGGAAACAGAGAGCCGAGGGGATAGCGGTGAATACAGGTGCACTTTATGACAAACTGAATGCCACAACACTGGAAGTCTTTGGCCTCCCGCACCTGAAGCAGAAGGAACCCCTGAAGAGGGGTCCGAAGCCTGAATTCGGAATGATGTTTGTTTCACAGAACGGTGATGTGTATCCCGACGGTTTCCTGCCTCTGTCCAGGGGAAACGTGAAATCCGACAGCCTCGCGGACATATACTGGGAAGACAGGATGTTCGAGGAGTTGAGGACAAAGGATTTCCTCAAGGGCAAATGCAGCTACTGTGATTACAAAGCAGTATGCGGTGGTTCACGGGCAAGGGCCTATGCGGAATACCATGATCCATTTGCGGAAGACCCGGGATGCATATACATTCCGCAAATGCCGGAGACAATAAGCGCGGGTGAGTAGAAATGCCAACAATAGACTGTGCTCTTCAGCCTTCAACGGATGAGAAAGATAACGGCAAGACGGCCGTGGTTTTTGCAGCCCTGCTTGCCTCTTTTTTAATGTATTCAATAAAAAATAAATTTAGATTTTTGAGGAGATCTCGGTCTGAAGCTGTGAAAGAT
>OFHJ01000146.1_pt1 | contig 29612 bp, 27 predicted proteins | sample 1522001 | NCBI WGS metagenome assembly OFHJ01 (sample SAMEA2464838, study PRJEB22497) | soil metagenome | biome: Grassland; feature: Farmland; material: Clay | place: Australia | collected 2013-02-01 | depth 1.2 m | reverse complement strand
CCCGCCCCCTAGACGCACATTCGGTCGGCTCTGCACCCTCGGCCCGCCGGGCCCGCGGGCATCCACCCTTCGGCGGCGGTATCGCCGCAGGCGCAGGTGGATCCCAGCGCTCATGTCGGTGCGCTCAGCGTGATCGGCGCGGGCGCCGTGGTCGGTGCTCGCGCGTTCGTCGGGCCTCAGTGTCTGGTCGGCGAGGGTGCCGTCGTCGGCGAGGACGTGCGCCTGGTCGCCCGTGTGACACTGTGCCGCGGCGTCGAGGTCGGGGCCCGCTCGATGATCCACCCGGGAGCGGTGATCGGGGGCGATGGCTTCGGCTTCGCGCACGAGCAGGGCCGGTGGATCAAGGTGCCGCAGATCGGCACGGTGCGCATCGGCGCCGATGTGGAGATCGGCGCCAATACCACGGTCGACCGCGGGGCCATCGATGACACGGTGATCGAGGAAGGCGTCAAGCTCGATAACCTGATCCAGATCGGACACAACGTGCGCGTCGGGGCGCACAGCGCGCTCGCCGCCTGCGTCGGGGTGTCCGGGAGCACCCGCATCGGGCGGCGCTGCATGATCGGCGGCCAGGTCGGCATCGGCGGCCACCTGACGATCAGCGACGACGTGGTGGTCACCGGCTGCACCATGGTGAGCCACTCGATCACCGGGCCCGGGGTGTACTCGGGCGGCATTCCGTTTGAGAATGCCGCCACCTGGCGCCGGCTGGTCGCGCGCTTCAAGCGCCTAGAGTCCCTCGCCACCCGGCTCAAGGCGCTCGAGCGCCGCCCGGGATCCGGCCCTGATCAGGAAGAGGACGATGACTGAGCTGCCACTCGATATTCATGGTGTTCTGCGGCTGCTTCCGCACCGCTATCCGTTCCTGCTGGTCGACCGCGTGCTCGAGTGGCACGCCGGGCAGAGTATCCGGACGCTGAAGAACGTAACGTACAACGAGCCGTTCTTTGCGGGTCACTTCCCGGGCCGTCCGGTCATGCCGGGCGTGCTCATCATCGAGGCGCTGGCCCAGACCGCCGGCATCCTGATCTTCCAGAGCCAGGGCGGTGCGCCGAACGACGAGACGCGGTTTTATTTCGTCGGCATCGACAAGGCGCGCTTCCGCAAGCCGGTCGAGCCCGGCGATCAGCTGATTCTCGAGGCGCAGGTGGAGCGGTGCCTGCGGGGCATCTGGAAGTTCTCCACCCGGGCGCGGGTCGGGGACAGCGAGGTGGCGCATGCGGAGATCATGGTGACGCCCGAGGCCGGCAAGTGATCGATCCGCATGCCATCGTTTCGCCGGGCGCGCAGCTGGCGGCCGACGTGACGGTGGGGCCCTTCAGCGTCATCGGCCCCGGGGTCAGCATCGGGCCGGGCACCGTGGTGGGGCCCCACGTGGTCATCAACGGACCGACCGCCATCGGCTCGGACAACCGCATCTTCCAGTTCGCCTCGATCGGCGATGCGCCGCAGGACAAGAAATACCGCGGCGAGCCGACGCGGCTCCAGATCGGCGACCGCAACGTGTTTCGAGAGAGCTGCACCGTCAACCGCGGCACGGCCCACGATCGCGGCGTGACCCGCATTGGCGACGACAATCTGTTCATGGCGTACTCGCACGTGGCTCACGATTGCACCGTCGGCAGCAACGCCGTATTCGCCAACTGCGCCGCCCTGGGTGGGCACGTGGAAATCGGCGACTGGGTCATCCTGGGGGGCCTCACGGCCGTGCACCAGTTCACCAAGATCGGGCCGCACGCCTTTCTCGCCGGCGGGGCGATCGTCACGCGCGATGTGCCGCCCTACATCATGGTGGCCGGCAATCCGGCCGTACCGCACGCCGTCAACACCGAGGGACTGAAGCGCCGGGGATTCGACGCAGCCCAGGTGCGCAGCGTCCGGGAGGCCTATCGCGTGCTGTACCGCGGCGAGCTGAAGTTGAGCGAGGCGCTCGAGCGGCTCGACGCCCTCGGGTCGGATCGGCCCGAAGTGCGGGTCTTCGTCGAGTTCATCCGCCGGTCGGAACGCAGCATCGTCCGATGACCGGACCGGTGGAAGTGACCGCGCGCGGGCCGGGGCTCGCGCGGCCGCTGCGCGTCGGGATCGTCGCCGGGGAGGCTTCCGGGGATCAGCTCGGGGCGGCGCTGATCGGCGCGCTGCGCGAGCGGCTTCCGGATGTGCACTGCTTCGGCGTCGCCGGACCGAAGATGATCGCCGCCGGCTGCGAGGCGTGGGCCGGCGCGGAGGAGCTGGCGGTGATGGGGCTCGCGGAGGTGTTGCGCCACCTGCCGCGCCTGCTCAGGCTGCGCGCCTCGCTGGTGCGTCGTTTTCTCGCGGCGCGTCCCGATGCCTTCATCGGTATCGATGCGCCGGAGTTCAATCTGGGGCTGGCCGCCCGGCTGCGCCGGGCCGGCCTGAAAACCGTGCAATACGTCAGCCCGCAGGTCTGGGCGTGGCGCCGGCGCAGGGTGCGCAAGATCGGCCGCGCCTGCGACCTGGTGTTGTGTCTGTTGCCGTTCGAGACTGGGTTCTACACCGAGCACGGTGTCCGTGCGGTGTTCGTGGGCCACCCGCTCGCCGACCAGATCCCCTTGGAGGTCGATCGCGAGGCCGCGCGGCTCGCGCTCGGCGTTGCGCCCTCGGCCACCGTCGTCGCGCTCTTGCCCGGCAGCCGCATGGGGGAGGTCGAGCGCCTCGGCGGGGATTTCATCAAGGCCGCGGCCTGGCTCGCCGCGCGGCGGCCCGACATGCGCTTCATCGCTCCCATGGCCACGGCACGCGTGCGTGAAGCATTTGACAGGAAGCGGGCGGAACTTGCTGATAAACCGGATATTTTTGTGCTCGAGGGCCAGGCTCAACAGGCGCTTGCGGCCTGTGATGGGGCCATCGTCGCCTCCGGAACCGCTACACTCGAGACCCTGCTCACGCGCCGCCCGATGGTGGTGGCCTATCGGGTGGGAGCGCTGACCGCGCTGGTGCTTCGTGGGCTGCGGCTGATCAAGGTGCCCTACCTCTCGCAACCGAATCTGCTGGTCGGGCGGGCGCTGGTGCCGGAGCTCATGCAGGAGGGCGTGAGCGGCGAGGGGCTCGGGTCGGCGCTGCTCGCCCGGCTGGGCGATGAGCCCTATCGGCGGGAGCTGTCGGCCGAGTTCGAGTCCGTGCATCGGCGGCTTCGCATGGGCGGTGCCGGGCGGGCGGCGGACGCCGTTCTGGAGTGCGTTCGAGGCACAGAGTCAGTCAGTGGGACCGTACGTGAGAGCGACCGGTGATCCAACCCGTGAGGCCGAAGCACGTATCGCCGGGGTCGACGAGGCCGGGCGCGGGCCGCTGGCGGGGCCGGTCGTGGCGGCGGCGGTGATACTGGACCCGCGCCGTCCGATCGAGGGCCTGGCCGATTCGAAGACACTCTCTGAGCGTGAGCGACAGCGCCTCGCGCTGCTCATCCGCGAGCGAGCGCTCGCGTGGTCGGTCGCCTCGAGCGACCGCGAAGAGATCGACACTCTCAACATCCTGCAGGCGACGCTGCTTGCCATGAGCCGCGCAGTGCGCATGCTCGCGGTGCGCCCGACGCACGTGCGGGTCGACGGCAACCGCGCGCCGCCGCTGGAGGATCCGGCCTGCAGCGTCGAGACCGTCATCCGTGGCGATGCGAGTGTGCCGGCGATCAGCGCCGCATCGATTCTCGCCAAGGTCGATCGCGATGGGTTGATGGTGGCGCTCGATCGGCGCCACCCAGGATACGGGTTCGCGGCGCACAAGGGCTATGGCACCGCGGCGCATCTGGCGGCGCTGCGCCGCCTCGGCCCCTCGCCCGAGCACCGGGTGTCGTTTGCTCCGGTGAGGGCGGTGATTCGTGAATAGCTTCGTTCATCTTCGCCTGCACACCGAGTACTCGCTGATCGACAGCGTGGTGCGCGTGCCCGAGCTCATCGAGGCCACCGCCGCGGTGGGCATGCCGGCCGTCGCCGTCACCGACCAGAGCAATCTGTTCGCGATGGTCAAGTTCTATCGCAAGGCGCTCGCCGGCGGCGTCAAGCCCATCGTCGGTGTCGATCTGCACGTGCGCGAGAGCGACGAGCACCAGCAGCCGACGCGCATCACGCTGCTGTGCCAGTCCCAGGCGGGCTATCGCAACGTGACCCGGCTCGTGAGCCGCGCGTACCTCGAAGGCCAGCAGCGCGGGCTGCCGGCGATCGATCGCAGCTGGCTCTCGGCGCAGGCTCTGGAGGGACTCATCGCGCTCTCCTGCGCCGGCGAGGGCGATGTCGGCCGCGCCCTCGCCAACGGCCGCGAAGAGGAAGCCGAGCAAGCGCTCGAGCAGTGGCTGGTGCTGTTTCCGGACCGTTACTACATCGAGCTGCAGCGCCTCGGGCGGCCCGATGAGGAGCCGTACATCGCCGCCGCGGTGACCCTTGCCGCGCGCCGCGGCGTGCCCGTGGTGGCGACCAACGACGTGCGGTTCCTCAAGTCCGCGGACTTCGACTCGCACGAGGCGCGCGTGTGCATACACGATGGGGCGCAGCTCGCGGACCCGGGCAGGGTGCGCCGCTACACGCCACAGCAGTACCTGCGCTCGCCGCAGGAAATGGCGCACCTCTTTTCCGATATCCCGGAAGCGCTGGCCAACTCCGTGGAGATCGCGCGCCGCTCGACCCTGGTGCTCGAGCTGGGGCGCCCGCGGCTGCCGCCGTATCCGGTGCCGGGGAAGATGAGCACCGAGGAGTTCCTGCGCAGGGAGGCGGCCGCCGGGCTCGAGGGGCGCCTCGGGGAGAGCGGGCGCGCGCAGGAGGGAGAGGCCCGCACGCGCCGCGAGGCCTACGAGACGCGTCTGCGGACCGAGCTCGAAGTCATCTGCCAGATGGGCTTCGCCGGTTACTTCCTGATCGTCGCCGACTTCATCCGCTGGGCGCGCGGCAACGGCGTGCCCGTCGGTCCGGGCCGCGGTTCCGGAGCCGGCTCGCTCGTCGCCTACAGCCTCGGGATCACCGATCTGGATCCGCTGCGCTACGAGCTGCTTTTCGAGCGCTTCCTGAATCCCGAGCGCGTGTCCATGCCCGACTTCGACGTCGATTTCTGCATGGAAGGGCGGGACCGCGTCATCGAGTACGTGGCCCAGCGCTACGGGCGCGAGCGCGTCTCGCAGATCATCACTTACGGCACCATGGCGGCCAAGGCGGTGGTGCGCGATGTCGGCCGGGTGCTCGGCATGAGCTACGGCTACGTCGACAAGATCGCCAAGCTCATTCCCTTCGAGCTCGGGATCACTCTGGATGAGGCGCTCGAGAAGGAGCCGGAGCTGAACAAGCTCTACGAGGGCGAGGAGGAGGTGCGCACGCTGATCGACCTGGCCCGCTCGCTCGAGGGCCTCACGCGCAACGCGGGCATGCACGCCGGCGGGGTCGTGATCGCGCCCTCGGTGCTCACCGACTTCGCGCCGCTTTACTGCGATGAGAACGGCGGCAGCCTCGTGACGCAGTTCGACAAGGACGACGTGGAGGCCGCCGGACTCGTCAAGTTCGACTTCCTCGGCCTGCGCACGCTCACCATCATCGACTGGACGGTCAAGGCGATCAACGCGCTGCGCGCGCAAAGCGGCGAGGCGCCGTTCGACATCGCGGGCATCCCGCTCGATGATGCGCCGACGTACGACAATGTGCTGAAGCGCGCGCAGACGGTGGCCGTCTTCCAGTTCGAATCGAGCGGCATGCAGCGCCTGCTGAAGGACGCCAAGCCCGACCGCTTCGAGGACCTGATCGCCCTCATCGCGCTGTTTCGGCCGGGCCCGATGGAGCTGATCCCCGAATACGTCGCGTGCAAGCACGGCAAGCAGCCCGAGTACCTGCACCCCGAGATGCGCCAGGTGCTCGCCGTCACCTACGGCGTGTTCGTCTACCAGGAGCAGGTGATGCAGATGGCGCAGTGCCTGGCCGGCTACACCCTCGGCGGGGCGGACCTGCTGCGCCGCGCCATGGGCAAGAAAAAGCCCGAGGAAATGGCGAAGCAGCGCGGTGTGTTCGTCGCCGGCGCCACCGGGCGGGGCATCGATGAGGGCACCGCCAACGCGGTCTTCGACCAGATGGAGAAGTTCGCCGGCTACGGATTCAACAAGAGCCACGCCGCCGCCTACGCGCTGCTCTCGTACCAGACCGCCTATCTCAAGGCGCATCACCCGGCGGCGTTCATGGCCGCGGTGCTCTCGGCGGACATGGATCACACCGACAAGGTGGTGACGCTGATCCACGAGTGCGGCGCCATGAAGCTCGACGTGCGCCTGCCCGATATCAACTTCTCCCGTTACGAGTTCGCCGTCGAAGGGGAGCGCGCCATCCGCTACGGCCTGGGCGCCGTGCGCGGAGTGGGGCGGGGCGCCGTCGAGGCGATCGTGGCCGAGCGCGAGGCGCGCGGGCCCTTCGAGAGCCTGGAGGATCTGTGCCGCCGGCTCGACCTGACGAAGACCAACCGCCGGGTGCTCGAGGCGCTGCTGCGCTCGGGCAGCCTCGATGCGCTCGGGGCCAACCGCGCCACTCTCATGGACCGGCTGCCCTCGGCCATCCAACTCGGCGAGCAGGACTCCAAGGCGCTCGCGGCCGGCCAGGACGATTTGTTCGGGCTCGGGACGGGCGAGGCCGCCGCGCCGGTGCGCCAGCCGAGCGCGTCGGCGCTGCCGGAGTGGCCCGAGGCGGTCCGCCTCGCCGGCGAGCGCGAGACGCTCGGCCTGTATCTCACCGGCCACCCGATCGAGCGGTTCGAGTCGGGGCTGGAGCGGGTGGTGTCGCACCGCATCGGCGACCTGGTCAACGACAGGCCGGTCCCCGGCTCGGAGCCGCGCTTCGGCGGCGGCAGGCAGGTGACCGTGGCGGGCCTCATCGACGAGGTCCGCAAGCGCGGTCCGCGGTTCATCCTGACACTCGATGACGGCACCGGCAGGCTCGAGGCGAGCCTGTTCGAAGAGGCTTACCAGCAGCAGCGCGACCTCGCCGTCAAGGACGCGCTGGTTCTCGCCGAGGGTCTGCTGCGCTTCGATGACTTCTCGGACGCGTGGCGGCTCAACCTGAAGCGGCTCACCGATCTGACCAAGGCGCTCGAGCGCCAGGCCCGCCGCATCGTGCTCAGGTGGCCGGCGGGCGCCGACGACGCCTCGCTGCAGCGGCGGCTCGAGGAGCTGCTCGAGCGCTTCCGTCCGGGGCCGTGTCCGGTCACGGTCGAGTACACCGGCTCCGGCGCCCGCGGCGCCCTGACATTCGCTCCCGAGTGGTCCGTGAAGCCCTCCGGAGAGCTGCGCGAGCAGCTCGAGAGGCTGCTCGGCGGAGGGGCCGTGGATGTGCGCTACGCCGCTCCCGGCGGCGGCGGACAATTGTCGGCGGACGGCTGACGGCCGGGCGACTTGCGCCCGGAGCGGTCCGCCCGTACCCTCGCGGCCAGACCGAAACAGCCCCGGTAAAGCGCATGGCCGTCGCCTTTCTCGATTTCGAACAGCCCATCGCCGAGCTCGAAGCCAAGATCGAGGAGCTCAGACACGTCACCTGCGACCCGGAGGTCAACATCCAGGAGGAGATCTCGCGCCTGCAGGCGAAGAGTCGCCAGCTGACGACCAGCATCTTCGCCAACCTCACTCCGTGGCAGATCACACAGCTCGCGCGCCACCCGCACCGTCCCTACACGCTCGATTACGTGGGCGCCATGTGCACGGACTTCCACGAGCTGCACGGTGACAGGATGTTCGCCGACGATCACGCCATCGTGGGCGGGCTTGCGCGGATCGAGGGCCGCGCGGTGATGGTCATCGGCCACCAGAAGGGCCGCGACACCAAGGAGAGGGTGCGCCGCAACTACGGCATGCCGAGGCCGGAGGGCTATCGCAAGGCGCTGCGCCTGATGCACCTCGCCGAGCGCTTCGGGCTGCCGCTGCTGACCCTGATCGACACCCAGGGAGCCTATCCGGGCGTGGGCGCGGAGGAGCGCGGCCAGAGCGAGGCGATCGCCCGCAACCTTCAGGAGATGGCGACGCTCGCCGTGCCCATCGTCACGGTGGTCACGGGCGAGGGCGGCTCGGGAGGGGCGCTCGCGATCGGCGTGTGCGACCAGCTGCTGATGCTGCAGTACAGCACTTACTCGGTGATCTCCCCCGAGGGCTGCGCGTCGATCCTGTGGAAGAGCCAGGACAAGCGCGAGGCGGCGGCCGAGGCGCTCAACATGACGGCCGACCGGCTCGAGAAGCTCGGTCTGGTCGACGAGGTCATCCAGGAGCCGCTCGGCGGAGCACATCGCGATCCGGCGGCGATGTCCTCGAGCCTCAAGACCGCTTTGCTCGCGCACCTGGATACTCTGGAGGCGATGCCGCGCGAGGAGTTGCTCGAAGCGCGCGCGCGCCGGATCGCCTCCTTCGGAGTGTTCAGCGAGGCGGATACGTGAGCGAGGCTCACCCCCGCGACCGCCGGCGGGTGAGCAGGGGCTTCGGCTCCGAGTGGCTGCTCGAGCGCCTCGCACGGCTGCTGCCCGGATTTCCCGACAGATCGGTCTGTGTCGCCTTGAGCGGCGGAGTCGATTCCACCGCGCTGCTCGCGGCGCTCTCGGCCGCGCGCCCCGAGGGGCTGAGACTGCGGGCCGTGCACATCGATCACCGCCTGCATCCGGGCTCGCGGGGATGGAGCGGCCATTGCCGCCGGCTCGCGCGCACGCTCGGCGTGCCGCTGAAAGTCTCGACCGTCACGGTGGCCCGCGAGCGGGGCGGCTCGTTGGAGGAGGCCGCGCGCATCGCCCGATACCGATGTCTCGCGGCGCACGTCAGGCGGGACGAGGCGCTGTTGACGGCGCATACCCAGGACGATCAGCTCGAGACGGTGCTGCTGCAGTTGTTCCGCGGCTGCGGGCCGGCCGGCCTCGCGGCCATGCCGGCGACGGCGCCGCTCGGGCGGGGGCTGCTCGTGCGGCCGCTGCTCGAGTGCACGCGCGCCGGGCTCGAGACGTGGGTGCGCGCTCGGCATCTTGCGTGGGTCGAGGACGACACGAATGCCGACGAGCGTTTCGATCGCAACTATCTGCGCCGGCGGGTATTGCCCGCGGTGCGCGAGCGCTGGAGCGGGGTGGGCGCGGCGGTGGCCCGCTCGGCGCGCCACGCGGCCGAGGCGCAGCAGCTGCTGGAAATGCTGGCGCGCGCGGATGTCGAGCGCGCCAGCGACGGGCCCGCGCTGTCGGCGAAGGATCTGCGGCCGCTGTCGATGCCGCGGCGGCGCAACGCGCTGCGATTCTGGATCGCGGCGAGCGGCCGTCTGGTGCCCGATACGCGCCGCCTGGAGGAGATCGCCGGCTCGGTGATCGACGCCCGTCCCGATGCCCACCCGCATGTCGAGTGGGCCAACACGCGCCTCGAGCGCTCCGCGGACCGGCTCTCGATCGGCGAGGCCGGCCTGGTGTCACAGGCCCGCCGGGTTCCTGAGGAGCTCGCCTGGGATGTGAGTGTCTCGCCGCGGTGCGAGCTGCCCGACGGCCGGGGCGTGCTCGAGCTCGCGCCCGACCCGCACGGTCCGGTCGATCTCGATGCGCTCCCGGCGCGGCTCAGCGTCGGCTGGCGGCGCGGAGGCGAGCGGCTGCGCGTGCGCCGCGGCGGCGCGCGCCGCGCGCTGAAGAGCCTGCTTCAGGAGGAGCGGGTGCCGCTCGCGGAGCGGGCCCGCATGCCGCTGATTTTCGGCAACGGCGCGCTGCTTGCGGCCGGCGACCGGTGGCTCGATCAGTCCGTGCGCGCAGGGCCCGGAACGGGCCGTCGAGGCCGGCTGATCTGGAAAAAGGCTTCCAGGGCGCCTCGTTGATGCCCTCAGGCCCCTCCTGAGCGCTCCCCGGAGCGCTCGTGCTTCGGTCGGCCTCACGATGTGCTATCCTGCTCTCCCGTCGTTCCTGTGGCCTTCGGGCTTGGGGCGCGTTCTCAACGGCGGGCAATCCTCAACGCATTCAATTTATGACGCGATTCGTATTCGTCACCGGCGGCGTCGTGTCCTCATTGGGCAAGGGAATCTCCAGCGCTTCGCTGGGCGCGATTCTCGAGGCCCGGGGGCTCAAGGTCGCGATGGTCAAGCTCGATCCGTACATCAACGTCGATCCGGGCACGATGAGCCCCTTCCAGCACGGGGAGGTCTTCGTCACCGAGGACGGTACCGAGACCGACCTCGACCTGGGGCACTACGAGCGCTTCGTGCGCACGACCACCGGGCGTAACAGCAACTTCACCACGGGGCGGATCTACGAGCGGGTGATCGCCAAGGAGCGCCGCGGCGACTATCTCGGCGCCACCGTCCAGGTCATCCCGCACATCACCGACGAGATCAAGCGCAGCATCGAGCTCGGGGCCGAGGGAGCCGACGTGTGCATGGTGGAGATCGGCGGCACCGTGGGCGATATCGAGTCGCTGCCCTTTCTCGAGGCCATCCGCCAGATGGGCGTCGAGCTCGGGCGAGGCCGGTGCGTCTACATGCACCTGACGCTCGTGCCCGTGGTGGGCGGGTCCGGGGAGATCAAGACCAAGCCCACGCAGCACTCGGTGAAGGAGCTGCGCGGCATCGGCATCCAGCCGGACGTGCTGCTGTGCCGCTGCAAGCACCCGCTTCCGGAGGAGCAGCGGCGCAAGATCGCGCTGTTTACCAATGTCGAGGAGCGCGCGGTCATCTCCGCGGTCGACGCCGACGATATCTACCAGATCCCGATGCTGCTGCACGAGCAGGGGCTCGATGACATCGTGGTCGGCAAGCTCGGGATCACGGCGCCGCCGACCGACCTCGGCGAGTGGCGCCAGGTGGTCAATGCCAAGGCCAATCCCGACGGCCAGGTGGACATCGCCATGGTCGGCAAGTACGTGCAGATCCGCGACTCGTACCTGTCGCTGCACGAGGCGCTGATGCACGGCGGGCTGAAGACCCGCACCCGCGTCAACATCCACTACATCGAATCGACCGACATCGAGCAGCACGGCACGCACGCGCTGAAGGGAATGGATGCGATTCTCGTGCCCGGCGGGTTCGGCGAGCGCGGCATCGAGGGCAAGATCCTCTCGGCCCGCTACGCGCGCGAGCACGGTGTGCCGTATCTGGGCATCTGCCTCGGCATGCAGGTCGCCATCGTCGAGTTCGGCCGCCACGTCCTCGGGCTCACCGGCGCGAACAGCACGGAGTTCAACCGCGCGACGCCGCATCCGGTGATCGCCCTGATCAGCGAGTGGCGCGATCAGGCCCGCGGGGTGCAGACCCGGGATGAGTCCTCCGCCAAGGGCGGCACGATGCGCCTGGGCGCCCAGGAAGTGCTGCTCGGCGAGGACACGCGCGCGCGGGAGATCTTCGGCAAGGACGTGATCCTCGAGCGCCACCGCCACCGCTACGAGTTCAACAACAACTATCTGGATCGCTACCGCCAGGGCGGCTTCAGGTTCTCCGGCTTCTCCCCGGACGAGCTCGTCGAGGTCATCGAGCTGCCGAACCACCCTTGGTTCATTGCGACCCAGTTCCATCCGGAGTTCACCTCGACGCCGCGGGACGGCCATCCGTTGTTCAGCGGGTTCATCCGCGCCGCGCGCGCGCGGCGCACCGCCGGGCAGCTGCCGCAGGCCGCGCTCGCCTGAGGCTCCTTGCATGAGACTCGCGGGCGAGGACATCGGCATCGAGCGGCCGCTGCTGCTGATCGCGGGGCCCTGCGTCATCGAGAGCGCCGATCTCACCGAGCACGTCGCCGGACGGCTGAAGGAGATCACCTCACGGCTCGGCATGCCGTTCGTGTTCAAGGCCTCCTTCGACAAGGCCAACCGGTCCTCGCGCGAAAGCTTCCGCGGTCCGGGGCTCGAGCAGGGACTGAAAGTGCTGGAGGGCGTGCGGCGCTCGATCGGCGTGCCGGTCCTGACCGACGTGCACGAGGACACGCCCCTCGATGAGGTGGCCGCCGTCGTCGATGTGCTGCAGACCCCGGCCTTTCTGTGCCGGCAGACGAACTTCATCCTGGCCGTCGCCTCCCGCGGCAAGCCGGTCAACATCAAGAAGGGCCAGTTTCTCTCGCCCTGGGAGATGCGCAACGTCGTCGACAAGGCCCGCTCGACCGGCAACCGCGACATCCTGGTGTGCGAGCGCGGCTTCACCTTCGGCTACAACAACCTGGTGTCCGACATGCGCTCGCTGTCGATCCTGCGCGAGACCGGCTGCCCGGTGGTCTTCGACGCCACCCACTCGGTGCAGCTGCCCGGCGGGCGCGGCTCGAGCTCCGGCGGCCAGCGCGAGTTCGTGCCGGTGCTCGCCCGCGCCGCGGTCGCCGCCGGCGTGGCAGGCGTGTTCATGGAGACGCACCCGCAGCCCGAGAAGGCGCTCTCGGACGGACCGAACGCCTGGCCGCTCGATCGCATGGAGGCGCTGCTCGCGACCCTGAAGTCCCTCGACGCGGCCGTCAAATCGCGTCCGCTCGAGGAGAGCTTGCTATGATCGTGTTCGTTCCGGCGCGTCCTCGCGCCGCTGCGCTTTCGGGGTTCGCGCTTCGCGAACTCCGTTGAATCCTGCGGAGCATATATATGACCCGAATCGCCGACATCCGCGGCCGTGAAATCCTCGACTCCCGTGGCAATCCCACCGTCGAGTGCGACCTCATCCTCGACTCCGGCGCCCTGGGCCGCGCGGCCGTGCCCTCGGGCGCCTCGACCGGCACGCGCGAGGCGGTGGAGCTGCGCGATGGGGACAAGAAGCGCTACCTCGGCAAGGGAGTGCTGAAAGCCGTCGAGCACGTCAACACCGTGCTGCGTTCGGCCCTGCTCGGCGCCGACGCGGGCGATCAGGCCGGGATCGACCGCAAGATGATCGAGCTCGACGGCACTGACAACAAAGGCAGGCTGGGCGCCAACGCCATTCTGTCGGTGTCGCTCGCCGCGGCGCGAGCCTGCGCGAGCGAGGCCGGCCAGGCGCTGTATCGCTATCTCGGGGCCCGTCAATGCGCCGGCCGCGAGCCGGTGATGCCCGTGCCCATGATGAACATCATCAACGGCGGCGCCCACGCCGACAACAGCCTCGATATCCAGGAGTTCATGATCCTGCCGGTCGGCGCCCCGAGCTTCCGCGAGGCGCTGCGTTACGGCGCGGAGGTCTTCCATCATCTGAAGAAGATCCTGCACGACCGCGGGCTTGCGACCTCGGTGGGCGATGAGGGCGGATTCGCGCCCAACCTCGATTCGAACGAGGAGGCGCTCGAGGTCATCGTGCGGGCCATCGAGAAGGCCGGCTACACGCCCGGACGCGACATCTGCCTGGGGCTCGATGCGGCCAGCTCCGAGTTCTTCCGCGAGGGCAGCTACGAGCTCGAGGGCCGGCGCTTCTCGAGCGGCGAGTTCACGCGCTACCTCGCCGACCTCGCGGACCGTTTCCCCATCGTCACCATCGAGGACGGCATGGCCGAGGGCGATTGGGACGGCTGGGCGCAGCTGACGCGCGCGCTCGGGGAGAAGCGCCAGCTCGTGGGCGATGACATCTTCGTCACGAACACGCGCATCCTCGAGGAAGGCATCGAGAAGCACATCGCCAATGCCATCCTGATCAAGCCCAACCAGATCGGCACCCTCACCGAGACGCTCGAGGCCATCGACATGGCCGACCAGGCGCACTACGCCGCGGTGATCTCGCACCGCTCCGGGGAGACCGAGGACTGCACCATCGCCGATCTGGCCGTGGCCACCGCGGCCACCCAGATCAAGACCGGCTCGCTCTCGCGCTCGGACCGCATCGCCAAGTACAACCAGCTGCTGCGTATCGAGGCCGAGCTCGGCAAGGTCCGCTACGCCGGCCGTGACGCCTTTCCCGTGAAAGTGTGACCGGGTGCTGCACGGCCCTGCAGAACTCTGTGCACGGGGTTCGCCACCGGCGAGCCCCGTTGGGCCCTGCGCGCAGCGCATGGAAATAGCCCCGCTGAATTCCGCGCGCAGCGCATGGGAGGGGACCCGTTGAGCCCTGCGCGAAGCGCATGACGACACCGATGAAAATTCTGACCGTGGCGATGGCCGTTGCGCTGCTCGCGCTGCAGTATCGGATTTGGCTGTCCCGCGACGGCGTGCGCAGCGTCTGGCGCCTGGAGCACGCGGTGGCCACGCAGCGGGCGCTCAATGCGCGGCTCACCCGGCGCAACCACCGCCTGGCCGCCGAGGTCAAGGAGCTGCAGACCGGCACCTCCGGCATCGAGGAGCTGGCGCGCAGCCAGCTCGGACTGATCGGCCCCAACGAGACGTTCTACCAGGTCGTCGAGCCGCCGCCGAAAGCGCCGCCGCCGCGCAAGGCGCCGCCCCCCCAACACCGCTAGACTGGGTTGCTCATGAGCCATTCGTCGATACCACGGTCGGAACGTGCCCCCGGCATTGCCGTGCCCAGCCGATAATCCGGGCGAGGCCATGCGCTATTGGCTCGTCATGCCGGCGGCGGGCATCGGCCGCAGGTTCGGCGCGGAGCGTCCCAAGCAGTACACCGAGCTCCGGGGCCGCACCGTCATCGAGTGGGCCCTGAGGCCATTCCTTCGCGACCCGAAGTGCGCCGGCGCGGTGGTGGCGCTCGCCCCGGAGGATCCGTACTGGGGGGCCATCGCTCCCCCCGGGGTGCTGACGGCCCCGGGAGGCGCCGAGCGCAGTCACTCGGTGCGCAACGCGCTCGCGGCGCTCGGCGGCCGTGCCCAGGCCGACGACTGGGTGCTGGTGCATGATGCGGCTCGGCCTTGCCTGCCGGCGCGCGATCTGGACTCGCTCCTGCGCCGCCTCGAGGGGCATCCGGTCGGGGGACTGCTCGCGGCGCCCGCCGCCGATACCCTCAAGCGCGCCGACACCGCCTTGCAGGTGGTGGAAACGGTCGACCGGGCGGGGCTGTGGCGCGCATTGACGCCGCAGATGTTCCGCTATGGGCGCCTGTGCGAGGCGCTCGAGCGGGCGCACGAGGCTGGCCGGCTGCCGACCGACGAGGCCCAGGCGATCGAGTGGCTGGGCCTTGCGCCCGCGCTCGTCGAGGGATCGGCGGCGAACATCAAGATCACCAGCGGCGCGGACCTCGCGCTCGCCACCGCGCTGTTGGAGCGCTCGGCGGAGTCAAGCGGATGAGAATCGGATCCGGAATCGATGTGCATGCCTTCGGGCCCGGCGACCACGTCATGCTGGGCGGGGTGCGCGTGCCGCATTCGCGCGGCGTCGTGGCGCACTCCGACGGCGATGTGGTGCTGCACGCGCTCACCGATGCGCTGCTCGGAGCGGCGGGGCTCGGCGATATCGGCCAGCACTTCAAGGACAACGATCCGCGGTGGAAGGGGGCGGACAGCACTCGCTTCGTGCGCGAGGCCCTCGAGATGCTGCGCGCCCGCAAGCTCCGGGTCGGCAACGCCGATGTGACGGTGCTCGCCGAGACCCCGAAGCTCGCCCCCGTCCGCGATCAGATCCGCGCCACCCTCGAGCAGCTTCTGCAGGTGCCCGCCGGCGCGGTCAACGTCAAGGCGACCACGACGGAAAAGCTGGGGTTCCTCGGAAGGGCCGAGGGCATCGCGGCCCAGGCCGTGGTGCTGTTGCTCGATGTCAGTTGAGCCGGCGCTCGAGCCGCCCTGCGCGCACGGCGGGCCGCTGTGCCCGGCGCAGCTGCGGGTGCGGCCGGAGGACTTTGTCGTGGAAGAGCAGCTCGGCTTCGCGCCCTCGGGCGCCGGGACGCACGTGCTGCTCAAGGTGCGCAAGCGCAATGCCAACACGCAGTGGGTGGCGCGCGAGCTTGCGCGCGCCTGCGGCTGCCGTCCCATGGATGTCGGTTACGCGGGTCTGAAGGATCGCAGGGCGGTCGCGGTGCAGTGGTTTTCCGTGCCCCGATCGACGCGGGCGCCCACCGATTGGGACCGCCTGGGAGGGGACGAATTCGAGGTCCTCGAGGCCCATGCCCACGCCCGCAAGCTGCCCCGCGGTGCGCTTGCCGGCAATCGTTTCCGTATCCGTGCTCGCGCGGTGGCGGCCGGCGAGGCGCAGCTGGCGCAGCGGCTGGCATTGATCCGCGAGCGCGGCGTGCCGAATTATTTCGGACCGCAGCGCTTCGGCCGTGACGGCGCGAACCTGGGGCGCATCGCGCAGGGTCTGCGCGGGCTCAGCCCACCCGAGCGCGGCTTCGTGCTCTCGGCCGCGCGCAGCCTCATTTTCAACGCGGTGCTGGGGGCGCGTGTCGAGGAGGGCAGCTGGGAGCATCTCGGGGCGGGTGACCTGGCCATGCTGGACGGGCGCGGCAGCCATTTCCCGGTCGACTCACCCGATGAGACGCTGCGCGAGCGCTGTGCGCGGCTGGAGATCCACCCCACGGGCCCCCTGTGGGGACGGGGCCCGCCGCCCTCACGGGGCAGCGTGCTGGCGCTGGAGGAGCGCGTCGGGGCACAGCACCCCGCGCCCTGCGCCCTCGTCGCCGAGGCGGGCATGGATCAGGAGCGGCGCAGTCTGCGGCTGTCGGTGCTCGATCTGACCTGGCGGCGGGAGGGCGGGCAGGAGCTCGTGCTCGAGTTCCGCCTGGCCCGGGGAGCCTATGCCACCGCCGTACTGCGCGAGCTGTTCGCGGCAAGCGATTACGAGGACAGCAGCACGTAGACCGCGCCGCTGCCGCCGTCCACCGGCCGCGCCGACACATATGCCACGACCGGATCGAGCCGGCGCAGCACCGAGGCGACCAGGCCTTTGAGCTTCGGTCCCCGGCTGCCCGAGCGCAGGCCCTTGCCGTGCACGATGCGCACGCATCGCCAGTGGCACACCAGGGCGTGCGAGAGAAACTCGCGCAGCGCCTGCCTGGCCTCGGCGATCGTGAGGCCGTGCAGGTCGATCTCGCCCTGGACGCGATAGTCCCCGCGGCGCAGCTTGCGCAGTACGGACTGCCGGACGCCGGCGCGGTGAAAGACGAGCTCGTCACCGCCGGTCAGGGCCGGATCGGCCCGATCGCCGCGCAGGCTTTCCTCGAGCACGGCCAGCCGGTCGGCGCGCGTGAACCGGGCCGCGGGCCGGGGTTTCGGAGGCCGCGGAGCGCTCGGCGGGGAATTGAGCGGCTTGACGTCCCGGACGGCTTCGCGGAACAGGCCGAGGTCCTGATCGTCGTCGGTGGGCTGGCTCACGGTAGTCTCTGATTTGCCGGGTTGCGCCGAATTTCCGCCGCCACTTCCAGTATAGTCGCGGCCGTCCTGAGGCACGTTCCTCGCCGCATTTTGATACCAAATTCAGTGAAGATCCTGCTCAGCAACGACGATGGCTACCAGGCCCGCGGAATCCGCCTCCTGAGGGAGGCGCTGGCGGGCCTGGCCGAGGTCACCGTGGTGGCGCCGGACCGCAACCGCAGCGGCGCCAGCAATTCCCTGACCCTCGATATGCCGCTGCGCGTGCTCGAGGTCGAGTCCGCCGTGTACTGCGTCCAGGGGACTCCGACCGACTGCGTGCACCTGGCGATCACCGGGCTGTTCGATTACGAGCACGACATGGTAGTGTCGGGGATCAACGACGGCGCCAACCTCGGGGACGACGTGCTCTACTCCGGTACCGTGGCGGCAGCGATCGAGGGACGGTTTCTGGGGCTGCCGACGCTCGCTGTGTCACTGTGCACCACCCCCAATGCGGACGGACACTTCGACACCGCCGCGCGGGTGGCGCGCACCCTGGTCGGGGAGCTCCTCAGCCGCCCGCTCGAATCTTCGCTGATCCTCAATGTCAATGTTCCGGACCTCCCGTTCGAGTCGCTGCGGGGCTTTCGCGGCACACGACTCGGATATCGCCACCGCTCCGAGCCCATCGTCCCGGCCCGCGATCCTCGCGGCCGGCCCGTCTACTGGGTCGGGCCCGCCGGTCCGCAGCAGGACGCCGGCCCGGGCACGGACTTCGAGGCGATCGCCGAGGGGTACGTGTCCGTGACGCCGTTGCAGATCGATCTGACGCGCCACTCGGCGCTGCCGCCGCTTTCACGCTGGCTGGAGGGCATCGGTGGCTGATCTGCGCTTCAGCGGAATCGGGATGACCTCGGCGCGCACGCGCGACCGGCTGGTGCAGCGACTGCGCGAGCAGGGCATCGCCAACCTCGCCGTGCTCGACCGCATCCGCAACGTACCGCGTCATATTTTCGTCGACGAGGCGCTTGGCAGCCGCGCCTACGAGGACACGGCGCTGCCGATAGGCTTCGGTCAGACCATCTCCCAGCCCTACATCGTGGCGCGCATGAGCGAGGCGCTGCTCGAGGGCGGCCCGCTCGAGAGCGTGCTGGAGGTGGGCACCGGATGCGGCTATCAGACGGCGGTGTTGGCACCGCTCGTCGGGCGGGTCTGCACGATCGAGCGCATCGGCGCGCTGCTCGATCGCGCCCGGGAGCGCTCGAAGGAGCTCGGCATCCGCAATGTCAGGTTCCACCATGGGGACGGCACCGCGGGTTGGAAGAGTCAGGCGCCGTTTGACGGCATCCTGGTCGCCGCCGCGCCGCTGGCGCTGCCGCAGGCCCTGCTCGAGCAGCTCGAAGTCGGTGGCCGGCTCGTCGTGCCCGTGGGCCCGGAAGGGCAGCAGGAGCTGATGCGCTTCACCCGCCGCGAGGAGGGCGTCGAGCGGAAGTCCCTGGGGCACGTGGCATTCGTGCCACTGCTCGGGGGAAAGGGCTGAGCGGGGTCTGCGGCCTGGGCCGGCCGCCATAAATCACACGAGATAAATCGTGTAAGGATTTGAATTAAAGCTGCTTATCGGCTGCATGCGACGTGTGGATGCCGCGATTGGCTGGACGGGGGAGTCAGCGTCAAAATTTCCGTGTTCCGGTTACGTGGTGTGCCACAAACGCTTGCAATCTGAAATGTGACACGTTTAACATAGCATTGGTCTCCGGCTGACGACAGGTGGTGTCGTCGTTGGAGGCAGGGGGCACAGGGAGGAGGGGTCGTTGAGACAAAAGCAATGAAACGACCATAAAAGCAATAAAGCTGCCATCGCTGTGGCACGAGCGCGGCGTGGGTCGTAAAAGTCGAAACCCCTCCCCCTGTGTCTTCTTCATGCGCTAGAGCGCAGGGTTCAACGGGGTTTGCGAAGCGCAAACCCCGTACGTCAGAAAGCAATAACGGCCCTGCGGGCCGGGGAAGAATCCCCGCATTACTCGAAAAACAGCGCCGCGGCGACCCGCCGCCCTTCCTGCACGAGAATATTGAACGTGCGGCACGCCGCGCCGAGGTCCATCACCTCCAGGCCTACGCCGCGCTCGGTGAGCAGCGAGCGGATGGCCGCCGGCGGAAAGCGCTGCCGCGGGCCCGTGCCGAGCAGCACGATCTGCGGCTCGAGCGCGAGCAGCGCCTCGAGGTGCGCCGGAGCAAGCGCCTCGAAGCATCGAGGCTCCCAGTCCGTGATCAGCCGCTCGGCGGTGACGATGCAGCTGGTCTGTACGCGGCTTTCCCCAATGCGCAGCTCCGAGCGCGAATACGCGCGCACGACGTTGACGCTCGAACTGCTCTCCAAAGTAAATTGCATGTGCGTGGAAGTTGTCCCGAGCCTCCCCTACGATACCGCCGGTGAAGGAACTCGTCATCGTCATTGCGGATTTGCATCTGCCCCCGGAGCTCGAGTCTGGCGAGCCCGGTGCGGCGCCGGCCGAGGCTTGCGGGTCCTGGCCGGGCATCGAGCACGTGGCCCGCTTCGCCCCCTCGGGGCCCTTGGCCGGGGGCTGGCGCGGCTGGGTGGCCCGCTGGCTCGATCTGGCGCAATACGCGCACTATCCCGCCGCGAGCGTCGCCGCGGCAACCGTCGAGGTGCCCGCCGGGCGGGCCTGCTGGCTCGCCACACCGATGCACTTGATCGAGGGGCTGACGCGTGTGCACGTGGACTGGGGGTGTCTGCTGCGCCTGCCGCAGGAGCAGCGCGAGCGGCTGGCGGGCGATTTCAAGGAGACTTTCCGCGGCTCCGGGTTCGATCTGACGGCTCTGGAGTCCGGCGAGTTTCTGCTCACCGCGCCCCCGCTCGAGCCGATCCGCACCGTCGAGCCCGTCCGCGTGCTGCAGGGCCCGATGGCCGATGCGCTGCCGAGCGGAGAGGGCGCGGCGCCGCTGCGCCGGCTCGGCACGGAGATCGAGATGTGGCTGTACGCGCATCCGCTCAACCGCGAGCGGGCCCGCCGCGGCGAGCGGCCCGTGTCGACGCTGTGGGTCTGGGGTGGCGGCGAGCCGCCGGCGCCGGCCGCACCTCGCGCCCATTTGCCACGCCCGGATCAGTACCCTTCGGCTGGCGAGCTTCATTGTGCGGGGAGATCTCGCGCCCATTTGCCACGCCCGGATCAGTACCCTTCGGCTGGCGAGCTTCATTGTGCGGGGAGATCTCGCGCCTCAGCGGTCACTGTGTTTGCCACTGAGGCCTACGTGCGCGGCCTGTGCCGGCTCGCCGGACTCGAATGCGGCTCTGCGGCGCCGCAGGTGTCGTCGATGGACGGCACCAGGACGCCGCGTACGCTCCATGTGCTGCAAGTTGCGGAGTTGCTGCAGGTCCCATCCGGGATGAGTTTCCCGGCGGCGCTGGCGGAGCTCGACCGACGGGTGGTCGCACCGGCGGTTGCCGTCCTGCGCCGCGGCGGGATCGACAGGCTGGTGCTGGTGGCCAACGACCGGCGATGGACGCTGCGCTCCGCCGACCGCTTGAGGTTCTGGCGGCGCCGGCGAGCCGGCCTCAGGGCATTGGCTTGAAGCTCAAGGTCGTACGCCGGCAGGCGCGCGGGGATGCGGACCTCGGTGCGGGAGTGCATCCGGTGCTGCGCCGGGTGTACCTCGCCCGGGGCGTGCGCGCGCAGGGCGACCTCGATACCTCGCTCGCCCGGCTGGCGCCGGTCGGCAGGCTCGAAGGCATCGGCGCCGCAGTCGAATTGCTGCTCGCGCATCGCGCCGGGCGCATCCTCGTGGTCGGCGACTTCGATGCCGACGGCGCCACCAGCACGGCGTTGATGATGCGTGCCCTTACGGCGTGGGGATTCCCGGTCGATTTCCTGGTCCCCAATCGGTTCGAGTTCGGCTACGGCCTCACACCGGAAATCGTGCGTCTCGCCGCAAACCGCGGGCCGACGCTCATCGTGACAGTGGACAATGGCATCTCCAGCCTGGCCGGAGTGGCCGAGGCGCGCGCCCTCGGCATGGAGGTGCTGATCACCGATCATCATCTGCCGGGAGCCGAGCTGCCCCGGGCCGAGGTCATCGTCAATCCCAACCTGCCGGGCAGCCGGTTCCCGAGCCGCGCGCTCGCGGGGGTGGGGGTGGCATTCTACGTACTGGCGGCGCTGAAGCGGCGGCTGGACGAGTCGGGACTCGCACCGCCCGGGGCCACCGACGTCGCGGAGTATCTGGATCTGGTGGCGCTCGGCACCGTGGCCGACCTGGTTCCGCTCGATGCCAACAATCGCGTGCTGGTCTCGCAGGGCCTGAAGCGTATCCGTGCCGGGCGCTGCGCCGCCGGCATCCGCGCCCTGCTGAGCATGGCGGGGCGGCGGCTCGAGAGCGTCACGGCCGCGGATCTCGCGTTCGCCGTCGCTCCGCGGCTGAACGCGGCGGGGCGTCTGGATGACATGACGGTCGGCATCCAGTGCCTGCTGGACGAAAGCCGGGCGCAGGAGCTGGCCGCGCGTCTCGATGAGCTCAACCGTGAGCGGCGGGCCATCGAGGCGAAGATGCAGCTTACGGCGCTCGCGGCGGTGCGAGCGCTGCGCGATCCGGCTCCCGAGGCCCCCAGGCGCAGCGGGGTATGTTTGTTCGACGAGAGTTGGCACCAGGGCGTGGTGGGCCTGGTGGCGAGCCGCGTCAAAGAGCGTCTGCGCCGTCCAGTCGTCGCGTTCGCACCGGCCGGCGATGGGAGCCTGCGCGGCTCGGCGCGCTCGGTGCCCGGCGTTCATATCCGCGACGTACTGGCTGGGCTCGATGCGCGTCATCCGCAGCTGATCGCGCGCTTCGGCGGGCATGCCATGGCCGCGGGCCTGACCTTGGAGCGCCCGCGGCTGGAGGCGTTCGCAAGACTTTTCGATGAAGAGGTTGCCGCCTGGTCCGATGCCTGCACGCTTGCCGATGCTGTGGAGACTGACGGTGAGCTCGAGGTCGAGGAAATTGCCCTGGAGACGGCGCACGCGCTACGCGCGGGTGGACCGTGGGGGCAGGCATTCCCAGAGCCGTGTTTTGACGGCGTGTTTACCATACGCAGTGCGCGCGTGGTCGGCGAGCGGCATCTGAAGATGTGGGTGGAAGCCTCCAGGGGCCGCACTTTCGATGCGATCGCCTTCAATTTCATCGAGGGCGATGCCCCGCTCACGCTCCCGGAGGGCCCGCGGCGACTGGTGTACCATCTGGACGTGAATGAGTACCAAGGTGAGCGCCGGCTGCAGCTGCTCGTCGATCACGTACTGCCGGTTTGACGCCGCGCCGCTTCGATTGCGCCGGGGATGTCCACCGGGGGCGTCCCCGGAGCGCCCCTTGCCAGTGGAAATTCGCGTCCGGGGCCGTTAGCATCCCCGGTTCCTGTCACTTCAGAACCGGCCGCACCTCCGATGGAAGTCAATCCGCTCAAGCGCCAGCTCAAAGATCTCGAGGAACGCATCGCTTCCCTACGGGGGTTTCTTTGAGTACGACCGCAAGAAAGAGCGTCTGGAGGAGGTCGCCCGCGAGCTCGAGGACCCTGCCGTGTGGGGCAAGCCCGAGCGCGCGCAGGAGCTCGGGCGCGAGCGCGCACGGCTGAGCGCCGAGGTCTTCGAGCTCGACCGCACCACCAAGGTCATCCTGGATGCCGGCGAGCTTCTCGAGCTCGCCGAACTCGAGGGCGAGGAGTCCGCGGTTCGCGATATCGAGCAGGACACCGGGCAGATCGAGGCGCAGGTGCGCCGCCTGGAGCTCAAGCGCATGTTCCGGGGCGAGATGGACTCGCACAACGCCTTCCTCGACATTCAGGCCGGGGCCGGCGGCACCGAGGCGCAGGACTGGGCGCAGATGCTGCTGCGCATGTACCTGCGCTGGGGCGCGGCGCGCGGGTTCACTTGCGAGGTGATCGACTCCAGCCCGGGCGAGGTGGCCGGGGTGAAGAGCGCGACCCTGGAGGTCAAGGGCGAGTACGCCTACGGGTGGCTGCGCACCGAGACGGGTGTGCACCGGCTGGTGCGCAAGTCTCCCTTCGATTCCGGCAACCGACGGCACACGTCCTTCGCGTCGGTGTTCGTCTCCGCGGAGGTCGACGACGCAATCGAGATCGACATCAATCCCGCGGATCTTCGGACCGACGTGTACCGCTCCTCGGGCGCCGGCGGCCAGCACGTCAACAAGACCGATTCCGCGGTACGCATCACCCATTTGCCGACCGGCATCGTGGTCGCGTGCCAGAACGAGCGCAGCCAGCACAAGAACCGCTCGACGGCCATGAAGATGCTGAAAGCGAAGCTCTACGAGCTGGAAGTCAACAAGCGCAACGCCGCCGCCAGGGTGCTCGAGGACTCCAAGTCCGACGTGAGCTGGGGCAACCAGATCCGCTCCTACGTGCTGGACCAGTCGCGCATAAAGGATCTGCGCACCGGGGTGGAGGTGGGCAACACGACGGCGGTGCTCGACGGCGATCTCGACCAGTTCCTCGAGGCCTCGCTCAAGGCGGGTCTGTAGACGGACCATCAGGCGGGTTATGACAGACAATCACGACGACAACGGCGGGGCCGGGCAGGACGATGAGAACAAGCTGGTCGCGGAGCGGCGCGCCAAGCTGCACGCGCTGCGAGAGCGCGGTCAGGCTTTCCCCAACGACTTCCGGCGCGATGCGCTGGCCGGCGAGCTGCATCATGCGTTCGAAGAGCGCACCGGCGAGTGGCTCGATGCCAATCCCACGCGCGTCACCGTCGGCGGGCGCATGCTGCTCAAGCGCGTGATGGGCAAGGCGAGCTTCGCGAACATCGCCGACCGCACCGGCCTGATCCAGCTCTTTCTCCAAAAGGACGCCCTCGGCCCGCAGCTGTACGAGCAGTTCAAAGGCTGGGACGTGGGCGACATCGTGGGCGCCACCGGCGCGTTGTTTCGCACCAGGACCAACGAGCTGTCGGTGCGGGTCGAGAAGCTGCGGCTGATCACCAAGTCGCTGCGCCCGCTGCCGGACAAGTGGCATGGGCTCGCCGATGTCGAGACCCGCTACCGCCGGCGCTACGTCGATCTGATCGTCAACGAGGCCAGCCGCAACGTATTCCGCACGCGCGCGCGCATCGTGCGTTACCTGCGGGACTTCCTCGATGCTCTGGATTTCATCGAGGTCGAGACGCCGATGATGCAGCCGATCCCCGGCGGGGCGACCGCGCGGCCGTTCGTGACGCACCACAATGCGCTCGACCTGGACATGTATCTGCGCATCGCGCCCGAGCTGTACCTGAAGCGCCTGGTGGTCGGCGGCTTCGAGCGTGTCTACGAGATCAACCGCAATTTCCGCAACGAGGGACTCTCGACCCAGCATAACCCGGAATTCACCATGCTGGAGCTTTACCTCGCGTACGCGGACTACCGCGACCTCATGGACTGGGTCGAGAAGGCGATCCGCGGCGTGGCCGATGCGATTCACGGACGCGAGACGCTCACCTACCAGGGCCGGGAATACGATCTCGGCAAGCCGTTCCGCCGCGTGACGGTGCAGCAGGCGATTCTCGAGCACAATCCCGGCCTCGATCCGGCCCGGCTGCGCGAGGCGCAGTACCTGCGGCAGGTGTGCGAGACGCTCGGCATCGCCGCGCAGCCGCACGACGGCGCGGGGAAGCTGCAGATCGAGATCTTCGAGAAGACGGCCGAGCACACGCTCCTCGATCCGACCTTCGTGTGCGCCTATCCGGCGGAGGTCTCCCCGCTCTCGCGCGCCAACGACCAGGATCCGTTCCTGACCGACCGGTTCGAGCTGTTCATCGCCGGCCGCGAGCTCGCCAACGGCTTCTCTGAGCTCAACGATCCGGAGGACCAGGCGGCGCGCTTTCGGGCCCAGGTCGCGCGCAAGGACCGCGGCGACGAGGAAGCGATGTTCTACGACGCGGACTACGTGCGCGCATTGGAGTACGGCATGCCGCCCACCGCCGGCCTGGGCGTCGGCATCGATCGCCTGGTGATGTTTTTCACCGACTCGCCCTCGATTCGCGACGTGATCCTCTTCCCGCATCTGCGCCCGGAAGTCACCTGAAGCTATGGAGAGCGCAGCGCCAATATGATCCTGACCAGGCGCTGCGAGGCAGGAGCCGAGGCGCGAGCCTGCAGGGAAGTACTTGCGGCGTCCTGGACAGGATCATTTTGTGATGCGCTCGGATAACAGCGCATGATAGGCGTGTTTGACTCGGGAGTGGGCGGCCTCACCGTGCTCGAAGCGCTCGCCGCCGAGTTGCCGGCCGAGCGCTTCGTGTACCTCGGCGACACCGCCCGGCTGCCGTACGGTACCAAGAGCGCCGAGACCGTCGTGCGCTACGCCTTGCAGGCGACCGGGGCGCTCATGCAATACCGCCTCAAATGCCTGGTGATCGCGTGCAACACCGCCTCGGCAGTCAGTCTGCCCGCGATACGAGAGCGCATCGTGAACGTGCCGGTGGTCGGGGTGATCGAGCCCGGAGCCGAGGCGGCGTGCGCGGCGTCGCACTCGGGCCGGATCGCCGTGATTGCCACGGAAGGGACCGTGCGCGGTGGAGCGTACAGCCGCGCCATCCTGCGCCGCCGGGCCGCCGCGCAGGTCACCTCGGTGCCCGCGCCGCTGCTCGTCGCGCTCGCCGAGGAGGGGATGTGCGAGGGTCCGATCGCCGAGGCCGTCGCCCATCATTATCTGGCTCCGCTGTTCGAAGCGTCCGGGCGGCCGGACACTCTGGTGTTGGGCTGCACGCATTTCCCGATGCTCGATCGGGCGATCCGTGCCGCGGTCGGAGCGCGAGTCACCATCGTCGACTCGGCGAAGACCACGGCCCGCCACGTGCGCCGCACGCTCGAGGAGGCGGGCCTCGCCGCGGACCGCGGGCAGGGGAGCCTGCGGCTGCTCGCGACGGACGCCCCGCATCGCTTCGCACGCATCGGCTCACGATTTCTCGAGCGTCCCATCGAGCCGCACGAGGTCGAGCGGATCGACCTGTAGCGTCTCACTCGGGCAGAGACTCACTCGGGCAGAGAATAGGGCAGATCGAGCGGCTCGGCGTCCACCGGCTTGCCCGCCTCTGCGGCGGCGGACTCCGGCTGCGCGCCCGGCAGGCGCGCCACCGCCAGGAATTCGCAGCGGCCGTCGGCGAGCTGCGCCGCCTCGATCACGGTGAAGGAGCGGCCGTCCGGCAGAGAGCCTGAGTCTGCGGGTGCGAGCCCGAGCGCACCTCGGGAGCGGAATCGCTGCAGCCGGCGCTTGACACGGCCGCGGTAGTGCGCCCGCGCGATGACCTCCTGGCCCGTGTAACAGCCTTTGTCGAATGCGATGGCGCCGATCACATCCAGATTCAACATCTGCGCGACGAACTGCTCCGAAGTCGCGGCATAGACCTGAGGCAGGCCCGCACGGACATCGAGCTCGCGCCAACGCTCGCGGCTCGCAGTCACGGCCGAATCAGGACCCTTCGGCCGGCGAGGCGCCGTGTGCGGCGAGATCTCGAGCAGCCTCGCCGGCTGCTCCCCGACACAGACGAGGATCGCATCGCCGACACGCTGCTGCGCGCCAACTGACAGCGGTAGGGCGGATGAGCCTGCGGACGGACCGGCGCGCTCCTCGCGGATCAATCCGCCGATCCGCCACTGCGCCGAGGCATCCGTGACGGTCGCTTTCGCGCGCAGCAGGAATTTCCCGAGACGTTGCGCCACGGGTGCGGCCAGCTCGCGCGGCAGAATCGCCAGCACGTCGTCGGCGCCGAGGTGCACGAGTCGCATCAGCGCAATGACGCGGCCCTGCGGGTTGTGATACCCGGCGAGCACCGAGCACTGCGGAGCGAGGCGTTGCACGTCATTCGACAGCTGTGCTTGCAGAAACCGCACCGCATCGGCGCCCTGCACGCGCAGCGCTCCGAAGTCCTCGAGCCCGCAGAGCTGATAATCTTCTTGCATAGTATGACTATTGCCTCCGTGACAGACAAAAGGCAGCGCGCAGCATCGCGACTTGGATCGACGCCGTGGCAGCCGCAAGCGAATTGTGTCAGACTTGATACACATGCAGCACGGTTCGAACAACGAATTCCCAGTACCGCAGGCTGATTCCACACCTCCGGGCGAGTCCGCATCCCCCAACGGGGAGAGCCCGCGCCCGCCCCAACGGGAGATCGGGGGCCCGCCGGGACCGGAGCCTACGCGCTTCGGGGACTGGGAACGCAAGGGCCGCTGCATCGACTTCTGAACTGCGTCGAGCACCTATGGCCGAACGACCCCTCTCTCCACACCTGACCGTGTACCGCATGTACCGGTACAGCGTGCTCAGCTCCATTACGAACCGTTTCACGGGCGTCGCCCTTTCCGCCGGGCTCATCGTGCTCGTGTACTGGCTGATGGCCGTCGCGGGCGGGGCCAAGGCCTATGCGCACGCCCTGAGCGTGCTCTCCTCGGGCGTGCTCAAGGCGATTTTCCTCATTCTGCTGGCGGCGTTCTCCTACCACCTCTTCGCCGGCATCCGCCACCTGATCTGGGATAGCGGGCGGGGCCTCGAGCGCTCGCAGTCGCAGCGCAGCGCCTGGCTCGTCGGCATCGCCGGCGTGCTGCTCTTTGCGGGCCTTGCCTGGTGGATGCTGGCCTGCGCAGGAGGCGCGCGGTGAGCCTGCGTAGTCCGCTCGGGCGCGCCATCGGCGCAGGCTCCGCCAAGGAGGGGGTACGGCATTGGTGGGCGCAACGCCTGAGCGCAGCCGCGCTGGTGCCGCTCGCGATCTGGTTCGTCGTGTCCATGCTCTCGCTGCCCTCTCACGACTACGCCACCGTGACCGCCTGGCTGCAGCAGGGCTGGACGGCGGTGTTTCTCATCCTGTTCGTTCTCACCGCCGCGTGGCATTCGCAGCTCGGCGTGCGTGTGGTGGTGGAGGACTACGTCCACGGCAACGGCATGAAGTCCGTGGCACTGGCGCTGGTGACCTTCTTCCACGTGGTGGTCGCCGTCGCAGGCGTGTTCGCGATCCTGAAGGTGGCGTTCGGAGGCGCCGTATGAGCGCTTACGAATTCATCGATCATAGTTATGACGTCATCGTAGTCGGCGCAGGCGGCTCGGGGCTGCGCGCCACGTTGGGCCTCGCCGAGGCGGGCTTGTCGACCGCCTGCATCAGCAAGCTCTTCCCCACCCGCAGCCACACCGTGGCGGCCCAGGGCGGCATCAGCGCCGCGCTCGGCAACATGGGCGAGGACGACTGGCGCTGGCACATGTACGACACGGTCAAAGGCTCGGACTGGCTGGGCGATCAGGATGCCATCGAGCTGATGTGCAAGGAGGCCCCGGCGGCGGTGCTCGAGCTCGAGCATTACGGGGTTCCCTTCTCGCGCACCGAGCAGGGACGCATCTATCAAAGACCATTCGGCGGCATGACCACGCATTTCGGCAAGGGAGTCGCGCAGCGCACCTGCGCGGCGGCCGACCGCACGGGCCATGCGATGCTGCATACGCTCTACCAGCAGTCGATCCGCCGCTCCGCGACGTTCTTCGTGGAGTACTTCGCCATCGATCTGATGATGGACAACGGCGTGTGCCGCGGCGTCGTCGCCCTGGATCTGACCGAAGGCAAGCTGCACCGTTTTCGCGCACACATGACGATCCTGGCCACCGGCGGCTACGGACGCGCGTTTTTCTCGTGCACCTCGGCGCACTCCTGCACCGGCGACGGCGACGGCATGGTGCTGCGCGCCGGGTTGCCGCTTCAAGACATGGAGTTCGTGCAATTCCACCCGACCGGCATTTACGGCGCGGGGTGCCTGATCACCGAGGGCGTGCGCGGCGAAGGCGGCTATCTCACCAACTCCAAGGGAGAGCGCTTCATGGAGCGCTACGCGCCGAACGCCAAGGACCTGGCCTCGCGTGACGTGGTCAGCCGCGCCATGACCATCGAGATCCGCGAGGGGCGCGGCGTCGGCGCCGAGCACGATCACATCCACCTGCACCTCGAGCACCTGGGGCCGGAGGTCATTCACGAGCGTCTGCCGGGCATCGCCGAGACCTCGCGCATCTTCGCCGGCGTCGATGTCACCCGGCAGCCCATCCCGGTGCAGCCGACGGTCCATTACAACATGGGCGGCATCCCGTGCAATTATCACGGCGAGGTCGTGGCGCCGGGCAACGGCAACCCCGACAGCGTCGTACCCGGGCTCATGGCCGTCGGCGAGGCCGCCTGCGTATCGGTGCACGGGGCGAACCGCCTGGGGTCGAACTCGCTTCTGGACCTCGTGGTGTTCGGGCGCCAGGCGGCGCGCCGCTGTGCCGAGGTGGTCAAGCCCGGCGCACGCCATGCACCGCTGCCGAAGGACGCCGCCGAGCTCGCCGTCGGCCGCCTCGACCGGCTGCGCAACGCCAACGGCTCGCGTCCCACCGCGGAGATTCGTCTCGAGATGCAAAAGGCCATGCAGCGGGACGAGGCGGCATTTCGCACCGGGGAGACCCCCAAGGGGGGCGCCGCGCAGCTCGCGCAGACCTTCGTGTACATTGCCGGAGCGCGCGTGCCGGACCGCTCGCTCGTCTGGAACACCGATCTCGG
>OFHJ01000145.1_pt1 | contig 29640 bp, 29 predicted proteins | sample 1522001 | NCBI WGS metagenome assembly OFHJ01 (sample SAMEA2464838, study PRJEB22497) | soil metagenome | biome: Grassland; feature: Farmland; material: Clay | place: Australia | collected 2013-02-01 | depth 1.2 m | reverse complement strand
ATGCCTCCACAAGATCACGAGGATCAAGAACAAGGGCAGGGATCGTCAGACAGATCCATAAAACGTCGGAGAAAGAGTGGAAGGAATCCGTGAATTATGGAAAGAGGTGGAACGTGGAGATATATTTTTCAGGCCTCAAGAGAACCATGGGTGAAGTGATCAAGGCTGTGAGGCTTGATTATATTGCTCAGGAGATTGCCCTGAAGGTGCAATATTACAACATCATGAGGGAGATGACGCATGCCTATTGAATTATGCAACACACTTTATAGTATCAAAAATGTTAGACCATCCAATATAACTAAATCGGAAGGTTTGGATTGGAGTGACCCCCTTTTCATATTTATAGAGGGGTTGACCGACATGAAAGGATTGGGTGCATCCATAGCAAAAAGGTATTTAAAGACAGATAAATTGTAAGGTCAATGGTATTAGTTGAAAAAATTATCTAAAAAATGGCCGCTCTTCCCCTAAAATAGCCTCTCCAAAAAGAAAAACTGCAAATTCGGATCAGAAATCGTCTATTAGGGAATAGGAAATACACGCATTTTCAGAAAAAAACACAACGCTATTCCGTTTGAATACCACCGGGCCCGTTCCATTAAACATTTTTCCAGTTTTCATCTAAAAATGTTATTGCATTCTGCATTTTCAGGAAGACGCCAACAGGAAAAATGACTTTTTATATCACAATCCGCATGGTTATACGAATTGAGTGAGGAAGAGGGTCTTTTTTTTGTTGTTCAGAAACACAAAGCAACTGCATTGCACTATGATTTCAGGCTTGAGATTGGCGGAGTGATGCCTTCCTGGTCCATACCCAAAGGCCCGACTCTGGACAACAAAGTGAAACGCCTTGCCATGGTAACTGGTGATCATGATTTGGAATATCGCCATTTCGAAGGAATTATTCCTGGCGAAAGATACGGAGCGGGTGTAGTTATGATTTGGGACGAAGGAGTTTACAGGCCCGAGTTGGAAGTTGAAAAAGGCAAAAGGAAGGAAATCTTTGATATCAAAGAAGCACAAGATATTGCATCTCAGGGCTTGAAAGAAGGTAACATGAAGTTTCGCCTTTACGGCAAGAAACTGCAAGGTTCTTTCGCCCTGGTCAGAACCAGGGGCATGGGTGGAAAGAATTCATGGCTTCTGATCAAACACCGTGACGGATACTGCATAGACGGATATGACGCGAATGATTACGATGTTTCAGCAGCCAGCGGGCTTTCTTTTGAGGAAATAGCCCAAATGAGTGGCGGTCAGTCTCCCGATTCACAGAAAGAACATTGAGGCAATGTCTGAGGGTGTTTGACTGAATTTCTGCAAAACTGCAGCCTCGCAGCATCAGAAAATGCGGGCGAAATTCGTAAATCTGCGTATGGGATAAAGGTTTTTTACCAATTCAAACTAGTTTTTTACAGGTGTTATTCTTGCAGGAATTGAAGAACAAAACCCTTTTGGACGCCTATAAACAAATGCTTCTCATAAGGAACTATGAAGAAGAACTGCAGAAGGCGTACTGGGAAGGAAAGTCTAGTAAAGAGTCTCCATTTGACATTTCCGCCGGCCCTGTCCCCGGTGAAATGCATCTCTCAATGGGCCAGGAACCTTCGGCTGTGGGTGTAAACATGCATCTGAAGAACGAAGACGCGGTTTTTGCCCCCCACAGGCCCCATCACATAGCTATTGCAAAGGGGGTTGACCTGAACAGGATGACCTCTGAGATTTTCGGCAAAGCAGACGGACTAGGTAAAGGGAAGGGTGGGCACATGCACCTTTTTGATCCGTCGGTCAGGTTTTCATGCGGGGGTATAGAGGGAGGAACCTGGCCACAGGCAGTGGGAGCAGCCCTGGCTTTCAAAATGACCGGGAAGCCCAATGTCGCTGTAGCTTTTGGCGGAGAAGGCGCAGTAAATCAGGGAACATTCCACGAAAGCCTCAATCTTGCTTCTGTCTGGAAACTTCCTGTCGTTTTCATGATCGAGGACAACAAATGGGCAATATCTGTTCCGAAGAAAGTGTCAACTTCTGTGGAAAGGAACAGTGACAGGGCAGTTGCATACAATATGCCGGGACATTTCGTGGCGGACAATGATTTGGAGGAACTTTACAGGGTTGCTGGTAAGGCAATAGAAGACGCAAGAAGTGGAAAGGGGCCTTCACTGATAGAATTCGAAACATACCGTTATGCAGGCCACTTCGAGGGCGATGCTGCAGCATACATAAGTGACGAAGAGAAGGACGCCATCAGGAAGAAGGATCCAATAACCAGAGTCAAGCAAAAACTTCTGTCACAGGGCTTGTTGTCCGAGGCAGAGGACGGCAAGATACACGAGGAAGTGAAGAAGAAAGTTGCAGACGCCATAGGCCATGCGAAATCGGCAAAGTACCCTGAGCCGGAGAGTGTTCTCGAAGGCGTGTTTGGAGGTGTATAAAATGGCTGAAAGACGACTGCCAATGAGTATGGCAATGATAGAGGGGATATCTCAAAGGATGCAGAAAGACAACAACGTTTTCGTAATGGGGGAAGACATAGGAAAATACGGCGGTATTTTCGGGGCAACCACTGGTTTGCTTGACAAGTTCGGTCCGGACAGGATCAGGGACACACCCATATCTGAATCCGCCTTCATCGGGACGGCAATCGGGGCGGCTTCAATGGGCATGAGGCCTATCGCCGAGCTCATGTTCATAGATTTCATCGGGGTGGCTTTCGACCAGATCATAAACCACATGGCCAACATACATTACATGTCAGGCGGTTCCGTATCGCTTCCTCTGGTGATTACAACTGCAACCGGCGGCGGATACGGAGATGCGGCACAACATTCAAAAGTGCTCTATTCAACGGTTGCCCACATACCCGGCCTGAAAGTGGTAGTTCCGTCCAATGCCCATGATGCCAAGGGCTTGATGATCTCGGCAATAAATGACGATAACCCCGTCATCTACATGTTTCACAAAGGACTGATGGGGCTCAAATGGATGCCCTATCCGGAAACAACAATCAATGATGTCCCGGAGCGTGAATACGAGGTACCCATAGGAAAGGCGGAAGTGGTGAGAAAGGGAGACGACGTTAGCATAATCACCATTGGAAAGAACGTGCATGATGCTCTGGCAGCAGCCGAAGAACTGAATTCCAGAGGGATAAAATGCGAGGTAGTTGACCTGCGGTCCCTCAAGCCGCTTGACAGGGATGCCATCACAGCCTCGGTTAAGAAAACAGGGAGACTGGTGGTAGTGGATGAGGATTTCATGAGCTACGGGATGAGTGGTGAGGTTATAGCCACTGCAGTTGAGAATGCAATGGAGTACCTTGATGCACCGGTCAGGAGGGTCACTTCTCCTGACACTCCGGTTCCATACAGCAGGCCACTGGAGAATTTCTTCCTGCCAAACAAGGAAAAGATTGTTAGGGCAGTGGAGGAAATCGCGAAATGAAAGTTGTGGTTCCACAGTTGTGGGACTACGAAAAGTATGGTCCCGGAAATGTGGTGGAGTGGTTCAAGGAAGAGGGTGAGGAGACCGGTGAAAGCGACCTTCTCTGCCAGATAATGGTAGTGAAGGCCATCAATAATGTCTACAGCGGGATAGCCGGAACAGTCAGTAAAATCATGGCACCCATAGGTGCTGAGGTAAAGCCCGGTGACGAGCTTGCTGAGATAACGGAAATTTCCGCCGAGCCAAAAAAAGAAATCCCGGGCAGAGTGACCCGCATCGCCAGCACTTCCACGGGGAGGATTCGTGCGACACCTTCGGCAAGGAGGATTGCCAGGGAGAAGGGTATTGATATTGATGGAATAAAGGGAACAGGGAAAGGTGGCACAATAACCGGAGAAGATGTACTGGCTTCAGGGCCATCCGGATACGAAAAGGCCCGTGTCCCTCAAGAGGAATACAGTGCCAGAGCGTTGACCGGATTGAGGAAGGCTGTTTCTGACACGATGATGAAAAGCATTGCTGGATCCGCCCAGTTGACACTTCACACCAGTGCTGATGTCACAGAGCTCTTTGCACTCAAAACCAGCATGCTATCCGACAGCAACATAAGCTACAACGATCTCGTATGCTATTTTACATTGAAAGCGCTTGCCGACCACAAGTATATGAACGCCCACCTTGTTGAGGGCCGGGAAATCCGGGAATTCAAGAATATAAACATTGGCATTTCTGTCCAGACAGATGAAGGCTTGTACTCCGTTGTGGTCAAAGATGCAGGGAAGAAGGACCTAAGCGACCTCGGGAAGAGCATAGGCAACCTTGTTGAAAAGGCACGCTCAAGAACATTGTCTGTTGAGGAATTAACAGGTTCAAGTTTCACCGTGAGCAATCTGGGCATGGTTGGAATAGATCACTTTACTCCCATAATCAATCCGCCCGAAATAGCAATACTTGGAGTTGGTTCAATCAGGGACAAGCTCGAACTGACCAAGGGCGGGGTTGAGTTCAGGAAGGAAATGGGCCTTAGCCTGACAATCGACCACAGGGCTGTTGACGGGTACAACGCTTCGCTATTCCTGAACCGGCTGAAGGAAATCCTGGGGAGCCCCCGGGAATTCCTTTGAATTATTCATGCCTTATGGACCTGCGACTGATTCTTGACGGAAAGAATACTCCTGAGTACAATATTGCAGCAGACGAAAGCCTGTTCATCCTGCACTCCGGCGGGGCAATACCTCCCACAGTCAGAATATGGGGACTTTCACGCTCGGCAGTAATGCTTGGCCGATTTTCAAAGGTAGGGGAAACGACACATAAGCATGAAATGGGGAATCTGGGAATTCAGGCAATAAGGAGGTTCACGGGCGGAGGTGTCACATTCAACGATTCAGAAGGAGACATTGGCTGGGCGTATGTTAGCACAGGACAAAATGTAGTTGCAAAATATAACGAAGCGGCGGAAGCAATCCATATTGCCCTGCTCACCTTTGGCATTGAATCATCCTTCAATGGCACGAGCGGGATATTTGTCAATAACGGGAAGATATCGGGAATAGCGGGGGCAAGGTCAAGATCCACAATTCTTGTACATGGAACTCTGCTTTACGATCCCGACCTTTCAATCATGGACAGGGTGCTAAAGCCATTGTCAAACGGAAAGGGAAAACCGGTTTCACCTGCTTCACTGGTAACTACACTTTCGGCAGAAACAGGAAAAAGGGTTACAGAAAGAGAGGTGATCAGAGCTCTCCCGGAAGGCTTCTCCACTCTGGGAGATTTACGCAAGGACAGCTGGACAGACCTGGAGCGGGATCTCATTGTCAGGCTGGAGCGGCAATACGCGAGCACCGAGTGGAATTTCCGGATGTGATCAGGAAAATGCACACCGCCAGCATGCCCTGGAGTTGCCGGCATTACACAACGTCAACTGCAATGAGGAAATTCCTTCCCGAAGTTCTTGAAACCCGGGAGGCATGAAATATTAGTTACCGGTCGGACGCCGGATGTTTATTAATTTCTGCGATGCTACTTATTTTTTGCCTTTAAAACCACAATACCTGACCGATCAAAGTATTCATCCTGATAGCTTAGGGAGTATCTCTAAATCCGTTTTTGAGAATCAATTCATAATTGGAGGAATTTCAATGACTGCATTATCCGATGCTAAGGCCATGGGTGGAATAGGTTCTATTCTAGTTCTTCTGACGCCAGTGCCAAGCGTCGGGTGGATTCTTGCTATAATAGGCTTCATATTGATTCTGATAGCGATTAAGCGCATCTCATATGCTGTTGGTGACGCTTCGATATACAGCAACATGATTATCTCGGTTGTTCTGGTAATTGCCTCCCTTGGTGTTGCAGCAATAACGGTTATAGCCGCGTTCCTGAGGATACTTGGGATGGGAAGCTTTGTAGGCTCAACTTTCGTGCTTTCCCCGAACCTTCAGCCAGGTGACTGGGTTGGCTTTGCACTGGCAGTACTGCCGGGATTGATTGCCGTCTGGGTTCTGCTCATGATCTCCGCTCTTTTCCTGAGGAGGAGTTTTGTGTCAATCGCTTCAAAGCTTAACGTTAGGCTTTTCGACACAGCAGCACTGATATACCTTATCGGGGCGGCCACAGCCGTCATAGCAATTGGATTCCTCCTGATTCTCATAGCGGAGATAATGTTCGCGATTGCTTTCTTCTCAATATCTGAAACATCACCGGGGAGTGCTCAGAAACAGCCGCTGTAATCTGTTCCGGTCAGTTCCAGCCATTCCCCTTTTTTGTAATCATTCTCGAGTTTCCAGGCAAGAGTTATCTCCCTTCGGCAAGATTCCGACACAAACTTTTTGACAACAGCATGATGGGTGTCTGTCCGGTTATGTAAACGGGCATCAGGGGGAACAGGAATGGCTGGAGAAAGTGGAATTGAGCAGGGCCTGAGCAAAGTCATAACACTCCCGTTCGCAGTCTCCATATATGTTTCTTCCGTGCTGGGTGCCGGAATACTTGTAATGCCAGGGATCGCAGCAAGCGTAGCGGGCACGTCTTCAATAATTGCCTGGGTCCTTTTGTCCCTGTTAAGCTATCCATTCGCGTATACATTTGCACGCCTCGCATCGAGAAGACCCGAATCGGGAGGGATATATTCATTCTCAAAGGAAGCTTTCGGGCCTTATGTCAGCAATTTCACCGGCTGGCTGTTTCTTGCCTGGTTCGCATTTGGGGCGCCTGCAAACGCCATTGCTGCAGGGTATTATCTCTCCTATAGCTTTCCCATGGGCAGGCCGGAAATATATCTGACAGGCGGTATCCTGATAGCTCTTGCATTCGTGGTGAACTATGTCGGAATAAAATTCAGCGCAAGAGTCCAGATGGCGGTCATAGTCTCAATAATTCTGGTCATAGTGGTCTCGGTCATATCATCTGTCCCGGAAGTGAGCACAGGCAATCTTTTTCCACTTTTGCCGGGCAACAACCTCTATTCCATCGGCACCGCCTCCGCACTAATAGTTTGGGCCTTTTTTGGCTATGAAAATGTACCCAATCTTGCCGGCGAGTTTGCCAGGCCGGAAAGGGATCTGAACAGGAGCGTGCTGATCAGCGTTCTACTGGTGGGGACCCTCTACACAGCTGTATCAATTGTTACAGTTGGCACCAGGGCATACACATCGGGAGAGGGAATCACCCCTTTCGCCGTACTACTCTCTGGCGTTTTTGGAAGGTATGGCGGGGGTGTGACATCAGCGATCGCAGCCGTGGCAATTTTCAGTACGATGAATGCGTATATGGCAGGAATGAGCAGGGTCATCTTCGCAGTTTCAAAGGCTCACGGTTTGCCTTTCCGGTTCTCTAAAATACATGAAAAAACACGAATACCTTACAGGTCAATCGCGCTGATGTCAGGCCTTGCTCTCCTGGTGCTCTTCGTCTACTTCCTGCTGAACGTTGACATCGTCACTGCATTTCTTGCAGTAAGCGGGGCGGCAGGGATGATCTATGTCGTTGGCTCCGCATCGGCCATTAAGCTTCTCAAGGAAAGAGGGGCCAGAAAATTGCTACCCTGGATATCACTTATCGCATCCTTGGTTATCATGTCTTTCATACACTACCTGCTGGCTTTGGGATTCATGGTTATACTTTGTTCTGTCCTTTACACTAGAAGATACTACAAAAGAGCGGTGAAAGACAATGTTACGGGTGACTGAAAAGCCACAGGGAGAGTTCACTGGATGAGGGAACTGCCAATTGAACCATCGGTTGCTGTGTCAACCAGGGCTATTCTTGTGACATGGCTTGTTGAATCATGGAGATAGAGATTGATCATGCTGGCGCTCGTTATGTAGCCTCCACTGCTCTGCATGCCCACCGTCATTGTACTGCTGTAGACAAGGGAATTTCCAGCCGCAGAGACTTGCTGAAGAGGGACCTCTATGACGGAGTTGTCCGAGAAGGTGACCACGACATTCACGTCGTTCACTGAAACATTTCCGTTAAGGGAATTTATGAACACACTGTAGTTTGCGGAGTAGAAGCTGCCAGAAACATGTGTTTCGTACACTACCTTGATGGCAGCAGACGGGGTCTGGGCAACCGGATTTGGTATGTAATTTTCAAGCAGGGTATATGCTGTCGCGATCATGGTGACAGTAATTCCAACAAGCAAAACTGTGGCAATAATTGGCGACACTGCCTTATCCTCTCTGCTCAGTACTTTCTTCATGTGCAGGCTTTTAAGCCTGTTTCCAGATTTAAAGGTTGTCACCGATAGCTTAACATGCATTATTTCATACACAAGTTCCTGCAAGCTGCTGTTTTCCTGACTCTGTCGATATCCTTTTAAAATCTGGGGCATTTACATTCTAATGACATTTAAGATTGAACTGACTTCCGGAAAACATGGAGATTTGATGAGCCAGAAATACACTTGCGACGGGCAGGATATCTCTCCAGAGATCGTGTGGTCGGATCCTCCATCCTCCACAAAGTCATACATTCTCATCATGGAAGATCCCGATGCGCCAAGGGGTACATTTGTGCACTGGATTATCTATAACATTAAGCCGGATGTGAAGACGTTGCCCGAGAATGTCCCAAAGACAGAGGCGACCGGGGAAGGTTGGGCACAGGGTGTGAACAGCTTCGGCAAGATAGGATACAATGGCCCCTGCCCGCCCAGGAGAAAGGTACACAGGTATAATTTCTACCTGTACTCGGTTTTGCAGGAACCCAACCTGCAGCCCGGTCTGAAGAAAGAAGATCTGCTTAAGATAATCGAGGACAGGACGGTCAAACAGGCATCTGTCATGCTGAGGTACGGGCGCTCATACGAATAGTCCGGATGCAGATGTAATGTCAAGCCCTACCCTTCCTTCCAAGGTAATAATAACTCTAGAAATATAGGGGTTTACAGATGTCTTCTCTTGAAACTGTAATTGCAGGAATCAGGCTTGAGAATCCTCTGATGCTCGCATCTGGAATTCTGGACGAAAACGGTTACTCCATGAAGAGAATTCTTGATGAAGGGGCTGCGGCTGTGGTCACAAAATCGATTGGGCGCAGCGAAAGAAAAGGCTACAGGCCACCCATTGTTGATGAAATTCCAGGAGGGCTCCTGAATGCGGTAGGTCTTGCAAACCCCGGCATTGAAAATTTTGGCGAGGAAATAAGGATAGCTCTAAGGGCTGGCAAACCGGTAATAGGTAGTGTCTTCGGCGGAACCGTTGAGGATTTTCTATATGTATCAGGAAAGATGGAAGAGTACGGAGCAACCGCTGTTGAACTCAACCTGTCATGCCCTCATGTGCATGGAGTTGGTTCAGAAGTGGGTTCAGACCCGGAACTCGTCTCGGAGATAATAGCCGAACTCAAATCAAAAATCAGGGTTCCTGTATTTGCAAAACTAAGCCCAAACGTAACGGACATTGTTGAGATAGCAAATGCTGCTTCCGGGGCAGATGCCCTGGTTCTCATTAACACTGTCCGTGGAATGAGCATAGACATACACGCAAGAAGGCCGGTACTCAGCAACTCTTATGGGGGGCTGTCCGGCAGGGCAATAAAGAATGTGGGCCTCAGGTACGTCTACCAGGTGAAGAAAGAAACCGGTATGAACATAATAGGGGTTGGAGGGATTGAATCACCGGAAGATGCCATCGAGTATATCATGGCCGGGGCCTCCGTGCTTCAGATAGGCACCGGAGTCTACACGCGTGGAAGAGGCATATTCCGTGAGGTGTCCAGGGGCATGGAGTCTTTCATGAACAACGAAGGATATCAGAACGTTTCAGAAATGGTGGGGGCCGCAATATCATGATCAATGCTGCTGTGGAGGATGTGGAACGGGTTACTCCAACCACAGTGACCATAAGGTTCAGGTGGATTCAGAAAGTTCTTCCCGGCCAATTCATAATGGTCTGGCTTCCCGGCAAAGGCGAAATTCCTATTTCCCTGTCCCATCTGGGAGACCTGAAGGGAATAACCGTGAAGAGTTATGGGCCTACCAGCACAGCTCTTACCGAGATCAGGCCGGGGGAAAAGATGTTTTTCAGGGGGCCTTACGGGAATACATTCCGGATCCCGGAAGGACGCAGACTCATTGTGGGCGGTGGTTCGGGAATGGCAGGGCTGCTCCCACTCATAGACGGCGAATCATACGGGGTGGTCTCTGCCAGGACCAGGAGTGAGCTGTTGTTCGCTGACAGATTCAGGCAGGGCAACCTCACTCTCGTCACGGATGACGGCTCGGCAGGGGTAAAGGGCTTCGCCGTGGAAGGGCTTAAGGGACTGGACCTTTCAGAATTTTCAATAATGTACGTGTGCGGTCCTGAACTCATGCTGAAATCAATCCTTGATTACATGAAGGGCAAAGGCATAAAGGCAGATTTCTCACTTGAGCGGACCATGAAATGCGGGATAGGAATTTGCGACTCCTGTTCCATTGACGGATTCCAGCTCTGCAGGGACGGCCCGGTTTTCCCGGAAGAATCACTGTTGTCGATGACAGAGTTCGGAAAATACAGGCTAACAGAGAGCGGACTGCGTGTCAGGCTGTGATTCTTCCATTATTTACAGCATTCATGCAGCCCACACAATAAATAACTATTAAGTACTGCTATCAATTCATTCGAAGGGATGCAGAAAATCTTTACCTACAGGGATGCTAACGGGTTCTTTAGAACTCAGATTGAACGGGCCCAGCTTAAGGGGCGTTCATTTGTTTTCCTGGGTAAGGAAGGCACAGGCAAGACACATCTTCTGAACCGCCTGGGGTCACTGGCCAAGGATAATTCTTACAAAGTTTTCAGGACCAGGTCCTTCTCATCCAATGAGGCCCTCATGTACCAGGTTTATAATGAACTGTTGAACCAGTACCTGGGGGAATTCAAGGAGAGACCACTTTCTGAGATCGTGGAGACATTCTCTAGAATGGATCCGGAAACGTCTTCCAAATCCATCTTCATAATCGATGGACTCGAGAATATGCTCCAGAATTCCAGGGAGCTTTTCATATACGTTGCCAGGACAGCAGCCAGGATCGGATTCACCATCATAGGAACGATAACCGAGGATTATGTCGAAGACGGCCATTCCATAGTCAGGTTCCTCAATCTTATCACAAACGAGCCGGATATACAGCTCATCAACTTCGAAAGGGCAAATATAGAGGACATGAAGTTCCTCCTGAAAGAGGCTGGCTACAATCTTCCAGTATCATTCATACAGGAGGTTTTCAGGCTTACAAACGGCAATATACGTTCACTTACTTACACCCTTGGCTACTATCACGACCAGGGAATCATAAACGACAACATGGAACTTGAAGAGGTCACATACAGATATTTCCCCATACCTCCAAGTTCAGAGCTCAGATTTGAGCAAATTGTGAGGGATCTGGGCGTTCCCGAAAGAATCGTACTTGAGGTTGTCTCTCTCATACAGGAAGATCTTTCCCCGGGTTTAATCGCGGATCTTGCTCAGATTGAAAGGCAAAAAGTGATCGAAGCTCTTGAAAAACTGAAGTCTTTTGGTCTCATAACAGAGAACAATCTCAATTACAGCATACTCAACTCGAGGCTTAGCGACATTGTCATGAACCTGGTATATTCCAGCACCGGGTACATCATAACTGACAGCTTTGTCAGGCAGCCCGGTTTCGAGAACCTTCCATTCATAACACGCCTAAGGGTGTACGAACTGAGAAAGGACGGCTCCAGCATAGAGGAGCTTGTTAACAGGGAATGGCGGGAATTTATTGACAAAATGAGCTATATCGGTTTTTCCCAGGACCTTTTCCAGAGGCTGCAGAAGATTGTTTCAAGCAAGGATGCAAAGGCCCACCTCGCGCTTCTATTTGCGCAGTCGCGGCAGAACATCGGTGATTATGACGGCGCCATGTCCTTATACACGGCAGATGATATAATTGAGGCAGAACCGGTGTATGCAAAACTCAGCGAGGCCAAGCTGCATCAGAAGCTTAACCAGTTCCAGGCCTCAATAGGGGCATGCAACAGCATACTGGACATGGAAAACCTGAGTGCGTATGACCGGATCTCAACCCTCAACGTTCTTGCCACAAACTATTCTTTCCTTAACATGCTGGAACTGGGCGAAAAACACGCTGAAGAAGCCATTGAGATAGCCGAGGAACAGGAGTTCACCGATCTAATATCCGATGCTTACGGAACCATCGGGACCCTGAGGGTGAAGCGTTTTGACCTGAAAGGTGCCCTCCATTACTATACAAAAGCCGTTGAGATCTGCCAGAGGCTCAAGCTGTTTGACAGAGAGTTGCTCATGCTTAACAATATCGCCATCATTTACAGTTACTGGGGAGATTTTGAGCAGTCGGCAAAGATGCTTACGGAAATTATCGAAAAGTCATACATTTCGGGAGAACTGCTCTCCAGGGCTTATGCAACATACAATCTCTGTGAAATTTATTACAACATAGGAAAGAAGGATGAATTCAGATCCTACTTTCCAAGTGCTGCAGGTCTCGTTAGGATGGTGGGTGAAACAAACCTCTCATACCCGTTCTTCAGATTTGCATCTCTCGTCTCCGTTGACATGATGAGTTTTGACAGCGGGATCAAGTACACCGAGGAACTTCTGAAGATTTCAAAGTCAACCAGCAATGAAAGCAGGGAGACAATTGCAAGGGGGCTTTACCTGATGGCTCAACCAGAACTCTCCCTCGAGCTTCAGAAGGAACTTGGCGACATTTTCAACAGGGAAGTAACTGAGGTGGATGATTTCCTCCCAACCTGGTATCTGATGGCAGGGACATATTTCTGCCTGAAGAACGACTTGGACAGTGCACACGCTGCATTCGAAAGGCAGAAGCAGGTCGCCCAGACCCTTGGGGACTCACTTGGTGTCACCGTTTCAAAACTTGGCGATGTCTTTGAACTCCTGGCAAACAGAAAGATCGGGGACCTCAGGGAACTCCTGAAAGATGGTTTCGTAATAGGGACCAGGAGTGTTGTCTTTCCTATCCTTACAAGGCAGCTCATGGATTTCTGTGAGGGCAGGGAGCCTGAAAAAAACAGGGTCGAGGATTCGGATACCATAGTCAACCTCGCTGCAATGGTCCTGATGGAACTAACTCCAATGGGCATCGAACGTGGCGAACTGGATAACTTTAATTATTTTGTGAAATGTCGTATGATGTTGGGCAAGAGGGTGATTCCTATATGACCTCCGGTTCTTTGCAGTCTCAATGCATGTTTTACGAGGATGCCAAATGCTATTTCCACTCCGGATACCCAACAGAATGCAACCTGTGCTTCAACTTCTCCACGGGTTACAAAGTAATAGATAAAGGAAGGACCAAACCCGTCTACACACTATTTGACTACATCAGGTCGACCGGTGACAGGAAACTGTATTTTCCCAAGAAAGATGGCTTCCAGAAGACGCTTTGAGCACCAACCACGCGTTTATTTAATATCATTTTCATAATACCATATTCAACGGGCCCGTGGGGTAGCTAGGATATCCTTATGGCCTTCGAAGCCGGAGACCTGGGTTCGAATCCCAGCGGGCCCGCTATGACCCTTGTATTAAATCCTCACTTCTTGCTTTCATGAAGGACATTTCCCATTCTCATTCATTCTTTGCCACGGACGTGTAGAAATGCCCCCCGGATACGCGATTCGAAAACTTGTTGTGAAAACGCAAATTAACGTTAACAATCAGACTTATAACCCCGGGACAGGTAATATAATAGTTATGTAGCCGCACAGTTACAATTAATGTATAAGTAGTATCAATTGATATTAATTATAAATTAGAGGTGAAGTTATGTCGAAAACGCAAAAAGAATCAAACAGGATAACCTCACAGCATGGCATTCCCGTAGGAGACAATCAACACTCCGTTACCGCAGGTCTTTCCGGCCCAACCTTGCTTGAGGATGTTTATCTTATTGAAAAGCTGGCCCATTTCAACAGAGAGAGGATTCCTGAGAGGATCGTCCACGCGAAGGGGGCTGGTGCCTCTGGATATTTTGAATCTACAGTTGAAATGTCACAATACACAAAAGCAAAGATGTTCGAAAAGGAGGGAAAGAAAACTCCTCTCTTCGTAAGATTCTCCACAGTTGCAGGCGAGAAGGGATCATCAGACACAGTCAGAGATCCCCGTGGATTCGCTGTCAAGTTTTACACCGAGGAGGGCAATTACGATCTTGTAATGAACAATACTCCAGTCTTTTTCATAAGAGACGGAATAAAGTTTCCTGATTTCATCCATTCACAAAAAAAAGATCCAGCCATGAACGCCAGGAACCCAAACATGGCTTGGGACTTTTTCTCGCATTCCCCGGAGAGCATGCATCAGGTGACCATTCTTTACTCTGACAGAGGCATCCCTGCCAGTTACAGGAACATGAACGGCTACAGTGGCCATACATTCAAGTGGGTGAACAAGGGGGGTGATGCCGTATGGGTCAAATACCATTTCAAAACCAACCAGAAGATAAGGAATCTGGCAACCTCTGATGCAAAAATCCTAGCCGGAACTGAACCGGACTATCACACAAAGGACCTGTATGATGCCATCAAAGCAGGTAATTTCCCGTCCTGGACCGTTTATGTCCAGATCATGCCGTTCGAGGATGCGTGGACCTACAGGTTCAACCCCTTTGACATAACAAAGGTCTGGCCACACAGTGACTATCCCCTGCAGGAAATCGGGAAGATGGTGCTCGACAGGAATCCAGCTAACTACTTTGCCGAGGTTGAGCAATCCGCTTTTTCACCCGGAAATGTCGTGCCGGGAGTAGAATTTTCCCCGGACAAGATGCTTCAGGCACGCTTATTCGCCTATGCTGACACGCACAGGTACAGACTGGGGGTCAACTATACCGCCATACCTGTGAATTCTCCCAAAAACTCCGGGGTCGTGAATTATTACCGTGACGGGCATATGAGGGTGGATGAAAACAGCAACGGCGAGACAAATTATGAACCAAACTCATTCGGCGGCCCCATTGAGGATGGGCAGGCGAAGAGAATCCCGTATCAGGTTCAGGGACACGCGGAAGCCGGGCCATATGAACTGCACAGGGAAGACAGCGATTTCGTTCAGGCGGGCAACCTTTACAGGATAATGATTGAAGATCAGAAGCAGATTCTGGTGGATAACATAATAGATGACCTGAAGGACGTGCGGAATGATATTGTTGAACGCCAGCTTGAATACTTCATGGAAGCGGACAAAGATTATGGCACAAGAATAGCCACCGGACTTGGAATAAGTCTTGCAAAACATTGAAAACACACTGCCAATGAAGAGGAAGGGATCATATCCCCCTTCAGTATTTTTGGCCATGCTACAGGTTTTTGTTGCAGAAATGATAAAATAGTTATGCCGGCCGAATATGAGCTACCATGTTTTCCTTTCTCGTGAAGAGTGTTGGGGAGGATCATGCCGGGATACTTCTGAACCACAGGATGGAGATGTGGAAGGAACTTGTCACGGATTGGGATACCCTCGGAGAATCCTTTCGGGAGGAAACCAGGATGTGGATTGTGGAGGGGCTACGAAATGGTAAGATGAAGGCTTTCGTGGCTACCACCCCGGAAGGCAAAATAGCTGGAAGCGGTTGCCTTTTGATTCATGAAGATCAGCCGAGGCCCGGCAGTACCCGGATTGACAACCCGTACCTCCTTTCCATGTACACCGAAAAGGTTTATAGAAACCAGGGTGCGGCAACCAGTATCGTGGCCCATTGCATAGAATGGGCGAAGAGTAATGGTTATGACAGGGTCACACTGCATGCATCGGAATCAGGAAGGCCGGTCTATGAGAAATTCGGGTTCAAACAGACAAACGAGATGAGGCTCTGGATCTGAACCGGACCCAACTCCTTTTCCTACCAAGTTTTTTCACTATCTGAAAATCAAGCACATTCCTCAGGTTCACATTCGTGCCATATGCCAAATAAATTCACAAAAATGTATATTGTGCATGAGATCATGAACTCATATGGTGAAGATAGGGGATGCCATTGAAGAGATTGTCGGGCAGAATCTTCTTTATTCAATGCTTATCCGCAGTGGCCTGGTGAATTACACCAGCCTTGCAAGGAAAATGAAGAAACAGGTGGATTTCATCACGGGGTCGGAAGTCAAGGTGAATACGATAGTGAAGGCACTCACCGGGATTAAACCAAGGATTCCTTCAAAGGGTGCTCTTGACATTTTGCGAAAATCAAACTTAATGGCAGAATATAGATACACTGAGGGTCAGTATTCCAGTCTGGACAACCTGGGAGATCGGGTGATGCTGGCTGTAAGAGAAGCCAATGGATACAGGTGCATTCTCAGGTCAGAGGAAACAAGCGACCTTGCGCTCATCAGAATACTGCTGCCCAACGAAGCTTCAGGGGAACCAGGCATCACACTCCTGGTCGTGGAGTACCTCAATGTTTTCGGGCTTGATATAAAGAATATTTACCGGCTCGATACAGAAATATGGCTGACTGTGAAAATTTCCGACGCGGGCATGATCCTGGATCGTCTGGGCAAGTTCCTGTATAATTCACAAATGTGATGAAATTATCAGTTTTCTGAAACATTTATACGCCATACCGGGATCAGAGGGAGTAATCAAATGTTCATAACTCTCCTGCAACTCATATTGTCAACTATTTCAGGGATGGCTGTGGGGTTCACGCTGGGGCTGATTGGTGGCGGAGGCTCAATTATGGCTATCCCCCTTCTGCTTTATTTCGTGGGAATAGACAATGTCCATCTCGCAATAGGAACAACTGCGCTGGCAGTGGGTGTAAATGCATACATCAATGCATTGTCTCACAGGCGCCATGCCAAGGTGCGGGTAAATGTTGGAATTCTCTTTTCGGTTGTAGGCGTGGCGGGAGTGTATCTCGGGAGTTCCCTTGGATTGGTCACAAACAGTGACAGCCTCCTCATACTGTTCTCAGTCCTGATGATCGGGATTGGCATCTTTATGTATGTGGGAAGAAGGGATGCCTCGAAGTCCGTGAATGGAGAAAAACAGGTCGAACGAGTCAGAAAATACAGGTATCCTGTTCTTGTCCTTTCTGCCGTTCTCACAGGATTCGCTTCCGGATTTTTTGGAATAGGTGGCGGTTTCCTCATTGTTCCAGCCCTTGTGTATTCAGCCGGAATGGAGATAGACGAAGCTGTGGGAACCTCACTTCTGGTTGTGGGGACATTCGGCATCGTTACGGCAATCAGATACGGGATTTCTGGCAGCCTTCTCTATCCGGTAGCGTTCTTTTACATAATAGGTGGAATCATAGGTGGAATCGTTGGTTCCAGAGTTTCACTGGGACTTCCGAAGCATCTGTTGAGGAAAGTCTTCTCTGTCGTGGTAATACTTGTGGGCATATACATAATGCTCAGAACTCTGGCATGAATGCCGCCGGGCACCAAAAAGGAGAGTCGCTATGATGCAGTCTTGCTTCTGGACACCGAGTAGCGGTACTGGATAAGGAAGACAGCAAAGATCAGGGCTCCCACAATCACAACCAGGGGTCCGGCAGGTATGTTGAGGAAATTTGACAGCATCACCCCTGAAAAGGCGCTTACTCCACCCACAACCGCACTTAAAATGGAATACGTTCTCAGGGAGTTGCTTATGTTTCTCGCAGCCGCTGCCGGAACTATGACAACTGCACCAACAAGCAGAGTTCCAACCTCCTTGATGCCTATTGAGACTACAACCGCCACAAGGAGGAGGAAGATGAGGTTCACTCGTGAAACCTTGATGCCAGTTGACACAGCTATTTCTGTCGATATCATGCTGAGGGTCATCCTTCCGTAGATGGTTCTTGTTATGAGTATGACTGCAACCGACAGCACAAAGGTCACAAGTGCATCCAACCATGTAACAGTCGAAACGTCTCCAAACAGCGCTTCAAGCAGATCAGGCTCCGGTGTGATGAGAACTCCGATGGCGAGTGCAAGGACGAAAAGAACTCCCACGATTGCCTCAACGGCCAGGGTTGAAGTCCTTTCCACATACCAGGTTATAACTATGGCTGTTGTAACGAATGCAAATGCCCCTATGAAAGGGTTGAAGTTGAATATAAGGCCCAGTGCAAGCCCGGGAAGTGCAACGTGTGAAAGTGCATCACCAACCAGGGCCATGTGTTTTGATACCATTATGGACCCGAGGTATCCTGCGGCAGGGCCTGCCGAGAGTGCGACAATAAGGGCAAATGGGAGGTTGGTAAACGCCAATTAGTGCCCCCCTTCATTGCCAGAAATGTGGGTATGCTCAGAGGAGAATGGTTCACCAATCATCAGTTCAGCAAGCCTGTCATGGGGAATATCTGAGGTTTTTCCGAAGAAGACCTGTTTGCGGTTCACCGCGAGTATATAATCTGAGTAATGCAGGACGACATGGTGGTTGTGGGTTATCAGAAGTACAGTAATGCCCAGGGTCTCCTTGAGTTCCCTGACTTTTTCATATATGGGTTCCTCAGCACCAACATCAACGCCTGTGGTTGGTTCATCAAACAGAAGCACATCAGGGAAATCAACAATAGACCAGGCAAGAAGTACGCGCTGGAGCTGGCCTCCTGACAGATTTCCGAGCTGCGATGACAGTATATCCGTCTTCAGTCCCACCGTTGACAGGCAGTCGGTAAGGTCTGAATTGCACTTGAACCTGAGGAATTCCTCCACGGTAACCGGGATGTCAGTCACAACAAGCCCCTGGGGCACGTATCCCATCCTCACTCCCTTCTTCCAGTGAATTGTTCCCGAGTATGGTATAAGATCCATGAGGACCTTGAAAAGTGTGGTCTTGCCTGCCCCGTTTGGACCCACTATGGCGAGTATGACTCCCTTCCTGATCAGGAAGTTCAATCTGTCCAGTATGATGGCGTTTTTTACCCTGACGGTAAGATCAGTTACGCTGAGCATGATTTCCCCCGGAGGGGTTTCTTCTCCACCTCCAATCCCGGGCTCTTCTCTCATGGTATATAATACAACCCGGGAAACGGTATATGTTTCTCATCTAATATTTAAGGCATTTTCGTCTGGTCATAGCCGTGACTGGCTGCAGAAAAAGCAATATCATGAAAATATGGGTGCACACAAACCGGACGCAGGTGAAGATAGCAAAGGTAACGCCCTCTGCTTGAAGCAGATTGTTGTACCGATGCCTGTTCGGTTCCCCGAATTGTTCCTATTGCAGCTGAAAGTGGCGGGATAGCACTCATTCGTTGCAGGAGTCTTAATCATATGCCCGCACTTGAAAGGATACTGCATTTCTCTCACGGAGACGCCGAATTTCTTTTGGGTCAAATCCCGAAAGGAAGTCTGTGTTCATGTCTGTTAACGGACTCTTTGTTCCAGACCTGAAAATAGCCCGGATTGCATTTCGTCCCCCAGAAAGGAGCCTATGGTTATCCTCACGGTTATTTTTTCCAAAAATTGCGCCTAACATTTTAGGTCGCGGTTATTTTTGGGGAAAGCATATTAGATTCCCATGGTGGCGATGAACCTTTTTGACAGGTTCCTATTCGCATTTACAATTGGGTCACACATCATTTTGGTGACAATGAGCATATCGCTTATTGTTCTGATTTCAATTGCTGAATACATCGGTATAAGGAACAACGATCAAAATTATCTCGCGCTCTCAAACCGCCTTACCAAGGTATTTGTCATTTCCTTTGGAGTGGGCACTGCAAGTGGTATTGTAATGGCAGTGGAGCTGGTTAACCTGTTCCCTGTCTTCATGACCCTCGTATCCCAAACAGGAGTCATATCCCTGTTCTATGCCGAGGTTTTTGCATTCTTCCTTGAAACAATGGCCCTTGTCCTGTATGTGTACTACCGGAATGCATTCAGGGGGAAGTACTCACACTGGATTCTTTCACTGTTTGTTGCACTTGGGACAATAGGTTCTGCAGTTTTCATCACCATGGTGAACTCCTGGATGAACAGCCCCAATGGCTTCAACCTGCAGCAGTTCATAGCAACAGGGCAGGTATCCGGCATACAGCCTTACGCTCCGTTTATCACCCCAACGACGTTCGCCCAGGTTGCACATGTCATAACAACAACCGTATTCACCGGAACGATGATCATCGGCTCATACTTCGCGTACAAATACCTCAGGACGAAGGATAACATCGAGAGGACTTTTTACATGAAGGGTTTGAAACTTGCCGGTGCGGTTTCCATTGTGGGAATAATTCTCTCAGGAATCACCGGAAGCCACGAAATGGGGACTCTGCTTGTGAGTCAGCCTTTGAAGTATGCCGCCCTCGATCTCAACATGTACCCGGGTGCCAACATGCCGGAGAGGCTTTTCGGTTTCCTGCAGAACGGCCAGTTTGTCTGGGGGCTGGAGATACCAGGCGTGCAATCCCTTCTCGCAACCTTTGAAACAGGGATCAGGACACTTCCGGGGCTCACCCAGTTCCCGCAGTCCGACTGGCCTCCACTGTATATTCACACAACATTCGATGTGATGGTCACAGGAGGTCTTCTGCTTGGGCTCTTCCTCTTCATCGTTGGCCTGATGTGGGTTACAAGGAGGAACCCCTTCTCAAACAAGTACGTCCTGTATCTCCAGGGAATAGCAGGAATCTTTTCCCTGATAGTGTATGAACTCGGTTGGGTTACTGACGAGGTAGGCAGGCAGCCCTGGATTGTATACAACGTGATGAGGACAAATGATGCAGCCAACTACACTACTTCGCTTCTTTATCCCGGACTGTTCATCGTGGCCTTTTACATTCTTCTGCTCCCGCTAACATTCTACTTCTTTGCAAGGGTATTCAATTCAACCACGGTGGCGCAGGACCTTTCAGGAAAGGAACCTTCAGGGGGCGTGAACTATTAACCTTATTTTCTACATAAATTTCGCAGTGTTTTCCGTGTTTGCAACCCTGCTCATAACCGAACTTATGGGTGCAGTGCTTCTTCTCGTATCTTACGAAGGGGCGCGAAAGAGTGTGCTTGAGTATGTTGTGCCAATCTGGGAGGTCACCGGCACATTTGGAGCTTTCTGGGTTGTTGTTTCTGATTTTGCATATCCCAGCATCCTGACGCCAGTGGCATACATATTTGCAGTCCCATTGATGCTTTTCCTCATACTCATTATTGCCAGAAACTCAACAATCGTGTTTGGCGAATACATAATGAAGAAGGGATGGCTGGACGAACGCAAACTCTACCTCATGTATTCACTCTCCACTGTCATACTCAGCCTCATTGTGCTGGTTATTCTCTCCTCTATCATAGGAGGGGCAGGAATCGATCTCTTTGGGGGCAAATTTTCAGCAGCTGGATGGATTGGCGCACCAGGGAGCATGCTGTTCATTGCAGGTGCATTGTTGATTGGACTTGGACTGGCTCCAGTTTTCTATGATTTGAAGCCATTCGGTTTCCTCGCAGTTCCGGCCACATTATCCGGAATATTCCTGTCGGTTCTCGGTTTTTACTTCTACTCGCCTGCTCTTCTAAGCGCGTACATTGCAATACCCGTGGTCCTGACACTTCTGGTGCCGGTTCTCTATTTCACCAGCATTGGAAAATCTCTGGTAACCAACAAACTGGTATTCGTCACGCTCGCATCCGTGATAGTCTTCAGCCTTAATGTGCTGGTATATCCGTATGCTTTCGGCAAGAGCCTGAGCGTAGATGCACTTACAACCTCCGGACCCATGGCACAGGCTTTTCTGGTCATAACCCTGATTGGGGGAATCCTCCTCGGGATCATGATTGCGGTTTATCTGCTCATGGTCAGGAGATCAAATCTCATGCGCTCCCGATCCGCACAGAACTGAACCATGAAAAATGCGCTACTGTGTATCGGTGGCGTAAAACTTTTCCATATATTTTCTTGAGGGAATCAGTGCAGAAGATGCAAGGGTCCCGATGGATACAACCAGGAGAACAAGCCATATGAGTTTGTAATCAATGGAAAAGAGAAGTGCGAAGGGCACACCTATGACAATGAAGGTTATGCCTACAAGCGTTCGTTGAATAGCCGCAAACATGCCTCTGTTTTCCTTGCCTATGACTTTCAGTTCATAGGACATCCCTCCCGCAACAAATATGGGTCCTGGGGCTGAAAATGCCAGTGACAGGTAGAACAGGGCAGGCTGGTTCAGGTAGAATGCAATGGATAGGAATGCATACATTCCCAGATCGAGCAATGCAAGTATGACCACGTAAGACTTGCCGAGGTGCGGGTGCCGATCAACATATTTTTCACCGTAGAGGCCGAATGGCACCGAGACTGCGAACCCTATCCCAAGGGCAAAAATGGCGTAAAGTGGCTGGATGCCTATCTGTTGCCCGCTTATGATGAAGAAGTATGAAACGACGTACACCCCAATGGCCATGAAGATCTTGGTCATGAGCACAGGGGCAACAAATCTTGAGCGATCCCTCAGCACTTGTACGCTTTCAATGAATCCGGGCCTCTTTATCCTCCTCTCATCTTCACGCACCATCTTTCTGTTCTCCGGAAAGAGGACGAAGAATGCAACAAGGGTTGACAACAGCAGGAGCACGCCGGCTACAAGGTAAATGATCCTGAATGTTGAAAATAAAATTGCGCCAAGGACAGTGAACATTGCAACAGAGCCTCCGAGCATTTCCATCAGTACTATCCTTGAATAATGCCTGCCGATTATGGATAATCTGACAGCCTTGCCAATGAAAGACGACAGGGATGACTTGAAGGTGTTCTGGGTAACGAGCATTATCCCGATGAGGAAGCTCATCAGCAACCCGGTGTAGGCGAACAGGCTGAACGAATCAACGAAAAGCAGTATCACCGTCAGGCCGTACACAGTTGATCCTATTATCATGAGATTGTACGATTTGCCCTTGTCAATGAGTCTTCCCTGGGGTATCAGTATGAAGAGGAGGACAATCTGTCCTATGCTTGTCCCTATTCCTCCGTAAACCAGGGGTATGCCGCTTCTTTCGAGAAGGTAGAAAATAGTATACCCGAAAACACTCATTGTCAGTGCAAAAAGGAAATTCAGGATCGAAAGTGAAGAGATGAATGAGCCAATCTTTTCCGGCTTATTCTCTGCGGAGGCGGACAATAAGCTTTTACCGTTATAAAGTATAAAATTATTGCTGTACTTTAGGGTCAAATCATATGTAAACCAAAAGGTTTTCAGGAAAATTCGTGACATTTATGTATTTTTCAGAACTGAGTTCGGGGCCCACGTTGTAACACTGATCAAACCTGGAGAAGACTTCCCTGTCGGATATAAGGTAGCGCCCCCCCTTGTTTATGAAATCTTCTCTGTGGGGACTCTTTGCAGGCAGCACTATGCCTTCGGACACCTCGAGCATTCTTTCGAAGACCCTTCCATCTCCATCTGGGTGCAGGACCACTCTGGCCGCACCGGAAATGAGGGAATCCATGAGGTCCTCCACTCTGCCTGGAAAGTTCACTACCACCGGTTCAAAGAACCTGGAGATCTGCCCATAAAGCTTGAAGTTGAATTTCCCTTTGTATATGGCATCGTAGTCGCACACCATTATCTCCTCACCTTCAAGTTCTTCAAGCGGTACACCATCGGGCAATCCGAAAATCTCACTGTTCTTTATGGTAAGGCACCTTATGCGCAACTATTGCTCAGTCCGTACTAGGTAATTACACTTTCCAGAGGGATTATCCGGTTTGCCTTCAGCGTCCTGCCCGGGTGCCGGGATTGAGTTCGCAGGCGGTTTCGGAAAAAATCACTGGCGATAAATTATTAAGTATTCCCAAGCATACCAAGAAGCATTGAGCAAGAGCAGGCTTTTCAGGGTCTCCCCAAATCGTGAGGATAGAGGCGTAGCCGAGATAGTTGGTGCCATTCTGCTCTTTGCAGTTGTGATAACGCTTTTCACAAGTTTCATGGTCTGGTATATACCTGCCCAGACGACCAGCAACGAGGTGCATTATGAACAGCAGACCAAATCAACACTGGGATCCCTCATATCGGACATACATGACGGGACACCCGGTACGGGTTCAACAATCAGCCAGAGCATATCGCTGGGCATCTCAGGTGTTTCAATATTCTCCAGTCCGCAGGATACAGAATTTTCCATTCTTCCACAATCTGCCTCATTCAACGCAACTCTTGCATTCAGCGTATCCCTGAATGTAACAAATTCCACCGGCACGCATTCGGTAAGTTTTTTCAACGAATCCTACTCAGTTTCAGGAACAATGGCCTCTAACGGCAACACCGAGTATGTGACACCTATCAACTATGTCGTAGAGGATGGTTCACTATTCCAGAACTACGGGAACGGCCAGCCTTCAAACACATTGGGTCCAATGCCAATGGGAATAGTTAACAGCAGCGGCCAGTACGGCCTCAGTCTCAGCATTTTCGGCATTACCGGGCAATCAGAAACATTCTCATCGACCCAGTCGCAGGTAGTGAATCTCGGAGTCAACTCCAGCCAGTCTTATGCTTACCGGAGTGGAAGCTTTGCATCCATCGGGGGAAGCCAGTATACCGTAAACAACCTCACTCTGGACAATCTCAGCTATTCCATTAACAGTTCTCTTGTGAATGCCTGGAATTATGGCCTTTTTGGACAGTTTAACACTTCACAGGCAGGATATCAGAACGTGATTGGAATGAAATCATGGAACTTCACTGCCCTGCCATTCTCTGCCACTGTCTCAGGAAACCGGATCACCATGACAAATTCAAACGCTGTGCCGCTAAATTCCATCTCCACCGAGTATCTCCTCTTGTACGGCCTGTGAAATTGCACCATATATTTGCATGGAAAACAATATAACCTTTTTCTGGGATACTCATAAGGTTGTTATGAACGGGGAAAAATTTCAGTTAACAATCGATAAGATTTTCAGCGCATCTGTCAGAAATAACCCCAAGCAAATTATCTCTTACCAGGGGAAGGAGCAGGTCACCTATGAGCAATTCAGGGACAGGGTTTATGAAATTGCCAGGGGACTTGTCAAACTAGGAGTCAAGAAAGGAGATAAGGTTGCTGTTCTGGATTGGGATTCCCTAAGGTATCTCGAAGCATATTATGCGGTCCCCCTTGCCGGCGGAGTTCTGCACACAGTGAATATCCGCTATCCTCCTGATCTAATATTCTACACAATGCAGCACGCTGATGACAGGTACGTCATCATAAGGGACGAATTTGTCCCAGTAATTGAGAAGAGCATAGCTCTGTTCGATTTCGTCAAAGGATGGATAGTGTCATCCGATAATCCGGATGGGGAACCACCCCTTGATGGTTCACTTGTGTATCATAAGCTGGGGGAGGGTGCCGAAGATACTGTGCTTCCTGAACTCAATGAAGATGATCTTGCCACGATATTTTACACATCGGGGACAACAGGCCTGCCAAAAGGGGTAAGTTTCACACACAGGCAGCTTATACTTCACACGCTCACCATGGGAATGGCGCTCAGTGATGAACCCATAAATCTCAAGAGCACCGACGTAGCACTCCCGCTAGTGCCCATGTTCCATGTGCATTCATGGGGAATGCCTTACCTGGCCATCCTTAAAGGCATGAGATACGTCCTCCCTGGAAGATACGATTTCAATGAGATACCAAAGATAATGCAGCAGGAGAAGGTTACTGTCAGCTTCATGGTCCCTTCAATCCTTTACATGCTCATGAACAGTGAGAACAGGGACATTCTGCCATCTCTGAAATTGAGGGTCACAGTTGGCGGCGGCGCACTTCCCAAAGGGCTTGCGGACAAGGCAAGGCAGCTCGGCCTGATAGTAAATGCAGGATACGGAATGTCAGAGACTGCACCAATTCTAACCCTTGCTACATACAACAAGTATGTGCAGGAATTGCCAGAGGAGGAAAAATCGCAGTTTGAGATCAAGACGGGCATTCCAATACCCCTCGTGGACATGCGCGTTGTCGATTCTGAAGGTAAAGAAGTTCCATGGGATTCAAAGGTTATTGGCGAGATAGCCGTCCGTGCACCGTGGCTCACAAGCTCCTACGTAAAGGACGAATCGAACACAAAGAAACTGTGGATCGATGGTTGGATGCACACAGGCGATCTGGCCGTGGTTGACGAACATGGCTATATATCCATAGTTGACAGGGAAAAGGATGCCGTAAAATCAGGAGGAGAGTTCATACCCACTGTGATTCTGGAAGATCTGATCAGCACATATCCCGGAATAGGGGAAGTGGCTGTGGTGGGAAGGTCTCATGAAAAATGGGGAGAGCGCCCTGTGGCTTTCGTATCCGGCCTGAAAGACATCGATCATGAGAAGCTAACCAAACACCTGGAATCATTTGTCACAGCCGGAAGGATAGCCAAGTTCTGGCTGCCGGATGAGTATATACCCACTGATTCTTTCGAGAAAACCAGCACCGGCAAGATCGACAAAAAGGTGTTGAGGGAAAAGCTAAAGAGAGCCTGACCTCTCTTTCTGAAGTGCCTCCAGCACTTCTCTCACTCCCTGTTCAATTGTTATTGTATCATTTACCACGGGATTGCCTGCGACCAACCTGTCTGCTTCGGGCAATACGTAGTCTTCATGTTTCACTTCCAGCCTCTTTCCTGAGATTTTCTCCACGAGCACCTTAAGTTCGTCCACTGAAGTTCCAACTCCGGTACCCATTTCGTGATATCCCTCGGGCACGTCACCAGACAATATCATCTCGATCCCCCTCACCACGTCCGATACGTGAATGAAATCCCTTATGTGGCTTCCGTCTCCGTAAACTGTTATGGGCTGTCCGCTCAACGCAGCATTGCAGAACAGGTAGACTGCACCTTTCCTGCTGGTTGGGCCATAAATGTTGTAGAATTTCAGTACGTGCCTTGGCACCCCGTACAGGTTATGGTAGAGTTCTATCCACTCAACTATCTGTTTCTTTGACAGTGAGTATGGATTCGTGGCTTCGCTCACGGACCCGGATGTGGGGAAGATAATGGTGGAACCATGCTTCCTGGCAAGTTCCAGCACCTTCAATGCAAGTACCATATTGTCCTGGAAGTATTCAAACGGCTTCTCCCTGGAAAGCCTGATCAGGGTTCTGGCACCCATGTGAACTATGAAGTCATATGCTTTGTCGGGAATTTCATCCCCGGCGTCAACGCCGTCAACATCGTACTTCCTTTTAAGTAAGTCTTCATATATCGCAGAACCTATGAAGCCCTTGTGACCAGTGAGCAGAATCTTCATGCTGGCACATTGCCAGGATGTTTTTGTTTTTGTCGATTTTTTTCGTAGCGAACTACACATATGAACCAATAAAGTTTAATATTCCCTGTTAATGAATTGCTAAATTGTTCATCCGTGAAGTATATCTGGCCATTGGAATATTAACAATAGCCACACTGGTCTACTATTTGATAAATTCTTATAGCTCACTTCGTTATACGTCGAAGACAGATGCTTCACTCGTTGATCTTGATGACGTTACCATAGTAATGCCTGTGTACAATGAAAAGATTGAAATCTTCACCGAGTCAATAGAGTCGGTGTCGCGTCAGGGCTGCAAATTTATAGTCGTGGGAGATTCTAGCCTTGAGCCGTACAAGACCATTGTGGAAGAGCACGGCGGCGAATTCATACTTCAGGCTGTGAGGCAAGGACAGAAGAAGGCAATTGTCAGGGCTATGGATCATGTCTCAACCGGTTATGTGCTCCTGATGGACAGTGACACAGTACTTCCTGATAGTGCTGTCTCTGGCATGATGTCCCACTTCGTTGGGAATGTGGGAGGAGTGGGGGCAAACCTCACAATAAAGAAAACCGGGTCTCCAATATCCTATGCCTCCGAATTTGTTGAGAGGTCCAGGGAAGTTGTTTTCAGGGCGATGTCTGCCCATGGAAATGTTATGAACCTGGACGGAGCCTGTGTGATGTACAAGACCGACATCATCAAACCCTTCATCCTGTCACCAGATTTCTCTGATTTCAAATTTATGGGCAAGGCCTCACCTCTTGGCGAAGACTGGCTCATGACCGGCCACATTATCAAGAAAGGCTACAAGGCGGTCAAGGACTATGGAACGAAGGTACAGTGCTACCCCCAGGAAAATGCGAAGAAATTCTTCAAGCAGAATCTCAGGTGGTCACGATCCAACTGGATAAGATTCGGCAGGGAACTCAGGGAAGGCACAATATTCAAGGCTGGCAAATTCTACAGCTTTGAGATGGTGTACACTTTCATGCTGCCTTTCATTGCACTTGGCATTGGCCTTTTCAGGCTTTACACATTCGTCGCCTTCAATCACGGGGCTTTCAGGCTTGAAGACCTGTTCACATTTGCAACAATTGGGGACCTCAGCCACATTGGTCGTTTCATTCTCGCCAGAATCGCATTGCTTGCTGCAAACATTGGCGGTTCAGGAATATTCCTGGCCACTGTTATGCAGAGGATGAGCGGTGAAAAGCTAAAGACGGTCGGGTACGGTGCCTTCGCCCTCGGCATGCTCTTTGTAACCAGCATCTACGGGCTCCTGACATTCTGGAAAGGCAAATCCTGGGGAACCAGGTAATATTGTGACCATTGGCCGCCGTATTTTTTTTCATTACACAAAATATATCAGGATATGTGGGCTGACAAACATTAATACACAAATTACGCTATCTTTTCTGGAAAATGAGCACTCCCGATTTCCCCGGTTTTGAGGATCGCGACGACGATTTCAGCACATCCGATGAGGAGCTTCAGAGTTATCTGGAACAACTGAGAGTCAGGATAATGATTTTCGGGTCCGGAGGAGCCGGCTCCAATACTATCAATCGCCTGATGAAAGAGGGCATCAACGGCGCCACAATGATAGCATGCAACACGGATGCACCGCACCTCCTGAAGACGAGGGCAAACCACAAAATACTCATGGGAAAGACCCTCACAAGAGGGCTTGGTTCAGGAGCTGATCCCAGAATAGGGGAGCAGGCCGCCAGGGAATCCGATCAGGAGATCATGAAGTATGTTTCCGGCACCGACATTTCCTTTGTGACTGCAGGCCTGGGAGGCGGGACTGGAACAGGGTCCGCCCCTTATATTGCCTCGAGGTCAAAGGACAGTGGCGCATTGACAATTTCCGTGGTGACACTCCCGTTCAAGTCAGAGGGCCGGATAAGGATGCAAAATGCCTCACAGGGACTGAACAGGCTTATTTCATACTCTGACACTGTTATCATAATTCCAAACGATAAGCTGCTTGAACTTGTGCCTGACCTGCCACTGGAGAAAGCTTTCCGTTTTGCTGACGAGATCATCGTCAAAGCCATCACAGGAATTTCCGATCTTGTAACAAAACCCGGACTTATCAATCTTGATTTCAATGACCTCAGAACCATAATGAAGGATTCCGGGCTGGCCATGATAGGAATAGGGATGTCCAGTTCAGAACCGGGTGCAAGAGTGGAGGAAGCCGTTCAGAAAGCTGTAAATTCACCATTCCTGCAATTTGATATGAGCAACGCTTCCGGGGTCATCATAAACGTGACTGGCGGAACCGATCTGCAGCTCGAGGAGTCCAGCAGTGCTGCCGAAATGATCAGAAAACTGGTTGGAAAAAGCACCCAGCTTATTTGGGGGGCCACTGTGGATCCCAAATACAATGGAAGTGTTGAGGTGCTGGTCGTGGCCACTGGCCTGACATATGCCGAAATCCAGGACCTGGCAAAGGGAGAACAAAGCAACAAAGATATTGATTTCATTTGATTGGGATTATCACATTGTTGCAGTT
>OFHJ01000143.1_pt1 | contig 29819 bp, 32 predicted proteins | sample 1522001 | NCBI WGS metagenome assembly OFHJ01 (sample SAMEA2464838, study PRJEB22497) | soil metagenome | biome: Grassland; feature: Farmland; material: Clay | place: Australia | collected 2013-02-01 | depth 1.2 m | reverse complement strand
CCGCTCCGGTGCGCGGAGAAGGCTCGGGATTCATCATCCGCCCGGACGGGCTGATCCTGACCAATGCCCATGTGGTCGCCGGCGCCAGCAAAGTGACCGTCGAGCTGCGCGACCGGCGCGAGTACCCCGGCAAGGTGATCGGCATCGACAAGGTCTCGGACGTGGCGGTGGTCAAGATCGCGGCCGACAACTTGCCCACGGTGCACCTCGGCAATTCCCAGTCGCTGCAGGTGGGCCAGTGGGTGCTTGCGATCGGCGCGCCCTTCGGATTCGCCAACACCGCGACGGCGGGCATCGTCAGCGCCAAGGGGCGGACCCTGGAGTCCGGCTACGTGCCCTTCATCCAGACCGACGTGCCGATCAATCCCGGCAACTCCGGCGGACCGTTGTTCAACATGGCCGGCCAGGTGGTCGGCATCAACTCCCAGATCTACAGCCGCTCGGGCGGCTACATGGGCCTGTCGTTCTCCATCCCCATCAACGTGGCCATGAATGTGGCGGATCAGCTGATGGCGAACGGCCATGTCCGCCGCGGCGAGCTCGGCATCCTCATCCAGCCGGTCAATCAGGGCCTGGCCGACTCCTTCGGCCTGCCCGAGCCCGAGGGCGCCCTGATCGCCCACGTCAATCCCAACAGTGCGGCGGCCAAGGCCGGCCTCAAGGTCGGTGATGTCATTCTCGCCATGAACGGCGAGAAGGTGCAAACCATGAACCAGCTACCGGTGCGGGTCGCGAGCCTGATGCCGGGCACCGTGGTGCACCTGACGATCTGGCGCAACCACGGCGAGCACACCATCGATGCCACACTCGGAGCCATGGGCAGCAAGACTACGGCCTCCGCCGGCAGTGAGCGTCATCCGGGCGGGCGTCTGGGACTGGTCGTGCGGCCGCTGACGCCGGACGAGCAGCAGCAGGCCAACGTTCCCGGTGGCCTGCTGGTCGAGGGAGTGAGCGGACCGGCGGAAGACGCCGGTATCCAGCCGGGCGACATCGTGCTGTCGGCCAACGGTCGACCGGTCTCCAGCGCCGCGCAGCTGCACTCGCTGGTCTCCAAGGCCCACGGCCATATCGCGCTGCTGGTCCAGCGCAATGGCGTACAGACCTTCGTTCCGATCCAGGTTCAGTAGTCGAGTGAGAGCGGGATCATCGGCCGCCCCGGCCGGTGATCCCAGTCTGGGCCTGGGGGGTAAGCCGGTATTCCGGCTCACTCCCCAGGCCGCATTTCACCGGCCGGCCGCCGCGGAGGGGCTCGAGGAGAGCCCGCGGAAACTTCTCAGCGCTTGGCGGTCCAGCTGAAGTAGGCCCGCGGCACGGTGTGCAGTCCCGGCTTCAGATGACTGAAGTACGCGGCGACGGCTCGGATGTCCGCCGGGGTCAGGGAGGCGGCCATGGCGTTCATGATGGGATTCTTCCGGTAGCCCGTCTGGTATTCGTGCAGGGCGCGGATGAGGTAGCTTTCGTGCTGACCGGCCAGCGTCGGATACTTCGGCGACACTCCGATGCCGTCGCTGCCGTGGCACGAGGTGCACAGCCGGGCCGCTTTGGGCACCTGCGACAGGGCCACCGGCTTCGTGGCCGCGACAGGCTTCCCGGCGAGGTAGGTCGCCACGTCCACGATTTGCTTCTGGGACAGCGACAGCGCCTGCAGGTGCATGGTCGGATAGGCCCGCGCACCGCTGCGGTATTCCTTGAGGGCATCGATGAGATATTGCTCGTGCTGACCGCGCAGCCGTGGCACGGCATAGTTGGGGTAGGCGTTTCGATAGCCCACAATGCCGTGACAGCCCAGACAGGTATACCCGATCACCCTGCCCAGCTGGGGATTGCCCGTCGGCGGCTGCTGGGCCGATGCCGAGGCACCGAGCGACCCACAGGTCACGGCCAGCAGGACCGCCGTGGCGGTCCGCACGCCCGAACGCACAGATGAACGCAGCCAAAGTTCCGACATCGTGATCTCCGGCCAAGTGCGCAAAGCAGTCTCTAATCTTATCGGACGGGCCGCCTCGAGCGCCAGCGAAGCGAGCCGAATCCGCGGCCGAGGCCGCCCCCGGAGCGCTCTTTACCCATGATCGGGCTCATTCAACGCGTAACGCGGGCCGAGGTGACCTCGGGCGGGCAGCGCCTGGGTGCCATCGGGCAGGGGACGCTGGCGCTGATCGGCGTGCGGCGGGGAGACGGCCGGCGCTCGGCCGACCGGCTGCTCGAACGGCTGCTCGCCTATCGCATTTTCCCGGACGAAAACGGCCGAATGAACGTCTCGCTGCGCGAAGCCGGCGGGGCATTGATGCTGGTGCCGCAGTTCACTCTGGCGGCGGATACCCACAAGGGCACCCGGGCCGGCTTCAGCACGGCCGCCGCGCCCGAGGATGCGCGCGCGCTGTTCGCCTACCTCGTGGAACAGGCCCGAGCCCGCCACGCGCCGGTCGCGGCGGGGGATTTCGGCGCGGACATGCGCGTCGAGCTGGTCAACGATGGGCCGGTGACGTTCTGGCTGGAGGCTCGTGGCGCCTGAAGGACCCTCTGACGGGGTTCAGGAAGCGCTTGAAATCCGCATTTTCCCCTACCCGGCTGCGCCAAACTTTCTCCGCCGGCGGACCTCAATTGGCCTATGATGGCTAGGATTTTCACATTGCGCGTATAGGCGGAGTCCAGAGCTTATGGATTTCGATTTCAAGACACTGCTGGTCATTCTGGTCGTGGTACTGATCATTTTCGGGGGCAAGAAGCTGCGCTCGATCGGCGATGACCTGGGCCATGCGGTGAAGGGCTTCAAGAAGGCGATGAATGAGGGGGACAAGGAGGAGACCGCGTCCACCCGCCAGATCCGCTCCGACGACGCGGATGCGGAATTCCCCGAGTCGCTCAAGACCGGCAAACCGGCCGAAAAGAGCAATCGGAGCGGCTGAAGCCCGTGACAGGAGGCCAAGGCGGCGCGGCCTGCCGGACCGCGCACGGCAGGCTGTGGCATCACGCCCCGTGAGGCGCCATGTTCGACTTCGGCTTCTCCGAAATCCTGGTGATTCTCGTCCTGGCACTGATCGTGCTGGGACCGGAGAAGCTGCCTAGCGTGGTCCGAAAGGTCGGCCGCTGGGTGGGCCGCGCCCGCGCCATGGCGCGCCAGTTCCAGGATCAGCTCGAGGAAGAAATCGACCTGGACGGCAGCCGTGCCCGGACGGTGTCCTCCCCCTTGGCGTCGGACCCGCCGGCATACGCCGAGCCGACGCAGGCTGAGGCGGACACGGCGACGCACGCTGAGGCGGACACGGCGACGCACGCTGAGGCGGACACGGCGACGCAGGCTGAGGCGGACACGGCGACGCACGCTGAGGCGGACGCGGCGACGCACGCTGAGGCGGACGCGGCGACGCACGCTGAGGCGAATTCCCGCCAGTCCGGGACCGAGGCGGCGGTAGAGGAGGCGGCCCGCCCAGCGCCGGAAACGAATGAGCGAAGAGCCTGAAAGTCTAGCCGAGGGCTCGCTCATCTCCCACCTGCTGGAGCTGCGGGAGCGATTGATCCGCGCCCTGCTCGCGGTCGGCGTGCTGTTCGCGCCTTGCGCCTTCTACGCCAACGACCTGTTCACCCTGCTGGCACAGCCGCTGCTGAAGATGCTGCCCAAAGGCAGCCACTTGATCGCCACCGGGGTGGCGGCGCCGTTCACCACGCCGTTCAAGCTGGCCTTTTTCGTGGCCCTGGTGGCGGCCATGCCCTACGTGCTCTATCAGGTGTGGGCGTTCGTGGCGCCCGGCCTGTACCGGCACGAGAAGCGCTTCGCGCTGCCCTTGCTCGTCTCGTCAGTCGTTCTGTTCTACGCCGGCATGACTTTTGCGTATTTCGCGGTATTTCCGGCGATGTTCCACTTCTTTGCCGCCACCACTCCCCGGGGCGTGGCGATGATGACCGACATCAGCCAATACCTCGACTTCATCCTGGTGATGTTCTTCGCCTTCGGCGCGGCCTTCGAGCTGCCGGTGGCGGTGGTGCTGCTGGTGGTGATGAACGTGGTGACCCTCGACAGGCTCAAGTCGATCCGCGGCTACGTGCTGCTCGGGGTATTCATCGTGGCCGCGTTCATCACGCCGCCGGATGCGGTCTCGCAGTCGATGATGGCCGTTCCGATGTACCTGCTGTACGAGTGCGGCGTCGTGATGGCACGCATCCTCGTGCGCCCCAAGCAGGCATCGGATGACGAGGAGCAAGCCGCGGCGTCCTGAGACTCCGGGGGGCGTCAATCTACTCACAATCACAAGACCATTCGGTGTGAATCCGACTCCGGAAACCCTGCAGGCTCCCGTTGCGGATGCCGGCGCGGGTCCGATGCTGTTTGGTCATCCGCGCGGGCTCGCGACCCTCGGCCCCTGCGCCGCCGCCTGACGCACCAGAATTCGGTGTAGCGTCCCGGCCCGATGCTTCGCTAATCTGTTGCCCGCGCGGCCGGACCGCGCTCAGGAATCCTGGCAACGGTGCTGAAATCCTTCAGAAGATTCGCGCAGCTGACCGGTCCACAGCGGCACGCCTACTTTGCCGCTCTCGGCGGCTGGACGCTCGATGCGTTCGACTTCTTCATCTTCATTGTCTGCCTCAATGCGATCAGCGCGGATTTCCGGACCACGATCCAGGCGGTGGCGTTCGGCATCACGCTGACCTTGGCCATGCGCCCCCTCGGAGCGCTGGCGTTCGGCTGGCTGGCCGAGAAGTACGGGCGCCGCCCGGTCCTGATGCTGAACGTGCTGTCCTATGCGCTGATCGAGCTGGCGACGGCGTTCTCGCCGAATCTCGCCGTGCTGATCGCGCTGCGCGCGGCGTTCGGCTTCGCCATGGGCGGGGAATGGGGTGTCGGCGCGGCGCTCGCGTTCGAGACTCTGCCGGCGCAGGGCAGGGGATTCTTCTCCGGGCTGCTCCAGGAAGGGTACGTTCTCGGCTTCCTGCTGGCCGCGGCAGTCTCGCGGCTGCTGTTCTCCGTGGTCGGCTGGCGCGGACTGTTCGTGATCGGAGCGGCACCGGCGCTGTTCGTGCTGTACATCCGCCGCGGCGTGGCGGAATCACCGGCATGGCTGGCCGGCCGCCACCGCGCGCGCGCCTCGACCGCGCAGCTGTGGCGCATCGTCAGGACCAACGGTCCGCTGCTGCTGTACATGTTCGTGCTGATGGCCTTCTTCAATGCCTTCTCGCACGGCTCCCAGGACCTGTACAAACCGTTTCTGCTGAAGCAGCTGCACCTGGGCAACGACACCGCCGACGACATGATCATGCTCATGAACGTCGGGGCGCTGCTCGGCGGCATCTTCTTCGGGTCGCTGTCGGAGCGCATCGGGCGGCGAAAGGCCATCGCGCTCGCGGCCGTGCTGTGTCTGCCCCTGATCCCGCTGTGGACCTATGCGCCCAGCGTGCCGCTGCTCGCCCTGGGCGCATTCCTGATGCAGTTCATGGTACAGGGCGCGTGGGGGATCGTGCCCGCGCACCTGAACGAGCTGTCGCCGCCGGGCGTCCGGGCGGTGCTGCCCGCATTCGCCTACCAGCTCGGCAACTTCGCGGTGGCGCTGCTCGCCCCCGTGCAGGCGGGTATCGCCGAGCGCCACGGGAACGACTACGCCTGGATGCTGGCCTGGACGCTCGGCATCGTGGCCGTCACGCTGACCATCGTCACCCTGGCCGGATCGGAGGCGAAGAGCATCGAGATGACCGAGCCCTCCGCCGCCGACGAGTGAGCCCGCCTCAGCGTGCCGGCGCGCCCGGCTTGATGAAGCGCAGCGTCATGTTGTCCGCCTCGCCGAGCGCCTTGTAGTGCGCCTGATCGCCGCTCGCCTTGGAGAGCGCGGGCGGGAACCAGAACACCGGCTTGGCGCGCGTGTCCTTCGGGTTGGCGTTGATCTCGGAAGCGCCGCCGAACTTGAATCCCGCCTCCTCGGCGGCGTGGATCAGGAACGGCTGCGGCAGGCGCGCCAGGTGGAAGCACTTCCAGAGCGGCATATCCGGGTTGGCGCGATGGGAGACGATGCCGAGGATCCCGCCCGGCTTGAGCACCTGGTACGCATTGCGCAGGAACGCCATCAGGAAGTGATCGGACTCTTCTCCGTGCACGTTCTGAACCATCAGGTCGTGCATGTTGCGGAACGTGACCACCATGTCGGCCGAATCCGGCGCGCCGAGATGCAGGTAATTCTCCAGTTCGAACGGCTCGAGCCGCACCTTGCCGTACACGGCCGGGTCGGCGGCCAGCTTGTGTTCGTAGAACAACGCCATGCGATGCGCGTAGCCGGTCGTGCCGGCCACAGGGGCCGTCGCCTCGATCAACTGACCGTGGGCGCGCAGGAAGGGCGCCAGGATTTCCGTGTACCAGCCCCCCCCGGGCAACACTTCGATGACTCGCATGTTCGGCCGGATGCCGAAGAACTCCAGCGTCTGCAGCGGATGGCGGTATTTGTCACGCTTGACGTACGCAGGCGTGCGCCACGAGCCGTGAACGGCCGTCTCCAGAGCGCGCTGCACGGCAGGGGGCGTGGCAGCAAAGACCGCGGGCGCGCTACACGCGAGGATCGCTGCGGCCAGAACGCCGGTCATCAACTTGGGCGCCGCCGATGTCGCGCCCGAGCGGCGGCGGGCGGTAGAGGAAGCAGTCGAAACAAGCGAAGTCATGGCGCGGTCTCCGTTTCCGAAAGCGCCAACGATAGCGCAGGTCGGCGCCGCCACCAACTGCGCCGGTGCGGATCGGACTCCCGGTGGCGGCTTCAGCCTCACGCGTGGGCCCGAACGGCGTGCGGCGGCGGCCGGGAAGCAAGGGCATGCGGGCCGCCCCGGCGGCACATCCCGCCTCACTCCTCGTCCCGGCCCGCCTCGGGCGCGCGTCAGGGTCCGCTGGGATCGGCCAGCGATGGTTTTGGCTTGCTCGAAGATGTCCGATGCGTCCCCGATCCTTCCGCGCACCGGCGCGAAGCGCACCGTGACGCGCCGTGGAGCCGGGGGGAGGACTTGGGAAGACTGTCGACGGCCGCCAGCGCTTTTTTCTGCTGTGGCGTGAGGATGCCGGCGTAGAACTTGTGGAATTGTGCGTTGGTGGCGGGCAGTTCCGTCTTGCCGTTCCACGTGGAGCCGGCGGGGAGCCGGTTCTGCACGCGAGACGCATCCGCGAGGACCTGCCGGAGACCGCCTCTCTTTCCCGAGACGGGCACGGGGATACCGCGCGGGGAGGCCACGAGCTGCGCGACCCGGGTCCAGTCGATGCTCTGGCGGTGGCTCCGCAAAGCCGCGCGCTCGGCGTGGGTGAGCAGCGTCGGCAGCAGCCGGCGCCAGTCCTTTTTCCAGGGCCGCTTGTCGCCCTTCAGAGGCCCGTAGGCGACCATGTAGAGCCTGCCGTCCTTCCAGCCGAAGAGGTAGGGCTGGTTGACGACGCGCACCTCGGTGCCGTTCGGCACCATGGAGAAGATCTGCTTGATATCCTCGGGGAAGAGGTGGATGCATCCGTGGCTCACGCGCCATCCCACGCTGACCGGCTTGTTGGTGCCGTGGATCAGGTAGCCGGGCCAGCCGAGATGCAGCGCATAGTTTCCGAGAGGATCCAAGGGCCCGGGTCCGACCACTTTGGGCAGCGGGGCGCCCTCCTTCGCGTGCTCCGCAAGAATCGACCGCGGCACGGTCCAGACGGGGTTCTTCTCGTGCCAGATGACGTGCGTTACCCCTTGGGGCGTGACGAACCCGCGCCTGCCGATGCCGACGGGGTGCGTGATGACGAGCTGCGGCCGGCCTCGCTTGTGCGGCGGGTAATAGAAGAGTCGCATCGCCGCGAGATTGACGACGATGCCCCGGTGCGGCGCGTCCGGCAGGATGAACTGCGTCGGCAGGACCACCGGAGCGCCCACGGGGGGAAGCCAGACACTGACGCCGGGGTTGGCACGCCGCATCTCGTCGTAACCCAGGTTGAAACGCCGGCCGATGTCGGTCAAGACTTGACCCTTCAGCACCTTCACGACCTGCACCCTGCCGACGATGTCCTGCCCGCGCGCGAGCACGAACTTCTCCGTCTGCACGGGAAGCGGCAGGGACGGCGCAGCGGCGCGCACCACCTTCCGGGGCGGCGGCGGCGGGCGCAAAGGAGGCCCCATGAGCGAGCAGGCGCTGGCGGCGAGCGCCAGGCTTGCGGCCAGCGCGAGACGGATGGGAGAGGTCCTCATCGATCGATTATGACATCCTGCCCCGCGACTGACACAGCCTGTCGGCAATCCGCTACAGGCCCCGGAATACCCGGCTCGCCGGGATTGCGGTCCGGAAGGGGGTTTTCGAAGGAGACCTCTCCGGCTTGCGCTCAGGCGGGAGCGGCGCCTGCCGCGATTGCATCCAACGCGGTGAGCGCGGCCTGCGGCAGATTCAACTCGGCCGCCGCGAAGTTCTCGCGCAGATGCGCGAGCGAGGAGGTGCCCGGGATCAGAAGAACGTTCGGCGAGCGGCGCAGCAGCCAGGCGAGCGCGACCTGCATGGCGCTGGCGCCGAGGCCCCGAGCCACTTCCGACAAAGTGGATGACTGCAGCGGAGTGAAGCCGCCGAGCGGAAAGAACGGCACATGGGCGATGCGCGCGCGGGCAAGCTCCTCGATGAAGGCATCGTCCGTCCGGTGCGCCAGCTTGTAATGGTTCTGCACGCAGACGATCTCGCAGATCCGCCGTCCTTCCTCGACCTGCGCAGGCGTCACGTTGCTCAGTCCGATGTGACGCACCAACCCCTTGTGCTGCAGCTCGGCCAGCGCGCTGAGCGGCGCCTCGATCGAGCCTTCGGCCGGTTCGTGAATGCCGAACATGCTGCGCAGGTTGACCACGTCGAGCACGTCCATCCCGAGATTGCGCAGGTTGTCGTGCACCGCCTGGGTGAGCTCCTGCGCGGAAAAGGCCGGCAGCCACGATGCGTCGGTGCCGCGCCGTGCCCCGACCTTGGTCACGATGACCAAGTCCTCAGGATACGGATGCAGGGCCTTGCGGATCAGCCTATTGGTCACGTGCGGACCGTAGAAGTCGCTGGTATCGATGGGGTTCACGCCCTGGGCCACCGCCTCCCGCAGAACGGCAATCGCCGTATCCGGATCCTTCGGCGGATCGAAAACACCGGGACCTGCGAGCTGCATGGCGCCGTAGCCGAGCTGGTTGGCGATGCGATCGCCGAGGACGAATGTGCCGGATGCGTTGACACCGGGCATGATCGATCTCCTGTGAACGGTGTCGGAACTCTAGCCGCTGTCCGCCTGCGCGATAATCGGGCACAATTGGCACAAGCCGTGCATAAGATTGAACAATGACGGCGGATCTCGGTGATCTGAACGCGTTCGTGAGCGTCGCCCGCGCCGGCGGCTTTCGCGACGCCGCCCGGACGAAGGGCTCAAGCGCATCCGGCCTCAGCGAGGCGGTGCGCCGGCTGGAAGCGCAGCTGGGCATCCGGCTCCTGAACCGAACGACGCGAAGCGTCACCCCCACCGAGGCCGGCCGGCGGCTCTTGGAGCGGCTCACTCCGGCCTTGACCGAAGTGGAGTCGGCGCTCGAGGCGGTGAGCGGATTTCGCGACAGGCCGGCGGGCACGCTCAGGCTCAACGCGCCGATCAGCGCCGTACGGCTCGTCCTGCCGCGCATCGTGCCGGGCTTTCTCGCCGCGTATCCGCAGATTCGTCTGGAGGTCGTCGCCGAGGACAGCTTCGTGGATGTGCTCGCCGCCGGATTCGACGCCGGCATCCGCCATGACGAGCGGTTGGAGCAGGACATGATCACCGTGCCGATCGGTCCCCGTATCCAGCGCTTCGCCCTTGCCGCTTCCGCCGCCTACCTCGATCGCCGCGGCCGGCCTCGGCATCCGCGCGAGCTTCTCGAGCACGCGTGCCTGTGCGGCCGCTTCAGCAGCGGCGCGATGCCCCCCCCTGGGAGTTCGAGCGCGCGGGCGAAGTGGCGCGAATCGAGCCCAAGGGGCCATTGCTCGTGAGCCTGGGCACCGCGAGCGATCTCGCCGTGGACGCCGCGATTGCCGGTGTCGGAATCGTCAGTCACTTCGAAGACTGGCTCCGGCCGCACTTCGGCAGTGGTGCGCTCGAGCCCATCCTCGAGCCATGGTGGCAGAGCTTCTCGGGACCGTATCTCTATTATTTCGGACGGCGCCTCGTGCCTGCGCCGCTGCGGGCGTTCATCGATTTCATCAAGAACCCGGCCCGGCGGTGATCCGCCGGGGCTTCGGCGCCGCGGCCGCCCGTCCGTTGCGCCGGCCGCTCGCACGGGTCATTCTTCAGGGCCGCTGCGCGGCTGCCGGCACAGGAGACTGCGGTGAACCTTCATCTCTTTCTGGCCTACTGCCTCGCCGTCGCGATCCTCCTGCTGATGCCCGGACCGGTCGTCACACTGGTCGTCGCCAATTCGTTGAGTCACGGGAGCCGCTCCGGCCTCGCAACCGTCGCGGGGGCGAGCGTCGGCAACGCCATACTGCTCATCGCCACCGTGATCGGGCTCGTCGCGTTCTTCGCGCTGCTGAGCGAGATCTTCGAGGTCGTGCGCTGGGCGGGAGCGATCTACCTGATCTGGCTCGGAATCAAGGCATGGCGGGCGCGCGTCGGGCAAGGGGCGGTCACCGCACCGGCAGCGGAGCGGTCATCGCGCACCGTCTTTCTGCCGGGATTCCTGATTGCGATCACCAACCCCAAGGCCATCGTCTTTTACATCGCCTTCCTGCCGCAGTTCATCGATCCGCGGCTGCCGGCCGGGCCGCAGCTTTTGGTGATGAGCGGAACCATGGTGATCATGGGCCTGCTGACCGACGGCGCCTATGCGCTGCTGGCCGGGCGCGCCCGCGGCTGGTTCATGGCGCCCGGCCGGCGTCGGCTGCAAACCCGCATCACCGGAACGCTGCTGATCGGCGTCGGCTGCGGGCTGCTCCTCGCGCGGCGAGGCGGCTGAGTCCGCCCGGGCACGAGTTCGACGAAAGTGCCCGCGGCACGGGATGAGACGCGCGGGAGCGACCGGCGGCGCTCTGCGAACGGGCTCAGCGCCCCCGGGTGAGCATGTGCTTCAGATAGGGCCACAGCGTATCGAGCACCAGCGGCTCGCCGCGAGCATTGGGATGCAGGCCATCGGACTGCATCAGGCGCGGGTGGAGCGCCACCTTGTCGAGCAGGAAGGGCACCAGGCGCACGTGGTATGCCCGAGCCAGCTCGGGGTACATGTCCGCGAACTGCTTCGTGTAGCGAGGTCCGTAGTTCGGCGGAATGAGCATGCCGGCCAGCAGCACGCGCGCTCCGGCCGTCTGTGCCAGGCGCACCATGGCGGCGAGATGCTTTTCGGCAAGCGTGAGCGGCAAACCCCGCAGTCCGTCGTTCGCGCCGAGCTCCAGGATCACGATGCCCGGCCGATATTTCTCGAGCTCGTGCGGCAACCGCACCAAGCCCCCGGCAGTGGTTTCGCCGCTGACGCTGGCGTTGATGATCTCGTACCGGTACCCTTGCCTGCGCAGCCGCCGGGCCAGCAGCGCGACCCAACCCCGCTCGGCGCGCAGACCGTGCGCGGCGCTCAGGCTGTCGCCGAACACGAGGATGGTGTGGTTTGCGGCTGCCGCACACTGGAGCGCGATGAACAGCAAGCCGATGCCCACCGCGACCGCCCGGGGCCGCGAAGACTTCGCCGGCGGGCGACGCGAAGGGCCTGCGGGCGGCCTTGCGCCGGCGGTGGGCGGGCAGGGGTCTGAGGGACTCGTCAGTGTTCTCACGGCGGAGCGTCTCTCCAAGCAGGTCGACAGTCCGGAAGGGCTGCTGACTATTGTGCACGACGTCTCGCTCGACATCGCCCCCGGCGAATCGGTGGCGGTCGTCGGCCCTTCCGGCGCGGGCAAGTCGACGCTGTTGGCCTTGCTCGCCGGGCTCGATCTGCCGACGGCTGGACGTGTGCTGCTCGAGGGTCGGGATCTCACGGCGCTCGATGAGGACGGGCGCGCGCGCCTCAGGGCCCGGCGCGTGGGCATTGTGTTCCAGGCGTTCCATTTGATCCACGCCCTCACCGCGCTCGAGAACGTAATGTTGCCGCTGGAACTCGCCGGGGACGCGCGGGCGCGGGAGCCGGCGCTCGAGACGCTGCGCCGCGTGGGACTGGCGGATCGTACGGGGCACTATCCCCGCCAGCTCTCGGGCGGTGAGCAACAGCGCGTTGCCCTGGCGAGGGCCTTTGTGACGAAGCCGGCCGTGCTGTTCGCCGACGAGCCCACCGGCAATCTCGATGCCGCCACGGGCGCGCGCATCGGCCAGCTGCTGTTCGAGATGAATGCCGACTTGCGCACCACCCTCGTGCTGGTCACACACGATCAGGAGCTCGCCGGGCGCTGCCGGCGCGTGCTGCACATGGAAGCCGGCCGGCTGCATTAGCATGCGCTCGATCCGCTTTGCGCTGCGCATGCTCGGCCGGGAGTGGCGCTCGGGCGAGCTCCACGTGCTGCTGCTCGCTCTCACCGTCGCGGTGGCGGCGTTGACCGGGGTGGGATTCCTCGTGAGCCGGATCCGCACCGCGGTCGCCATGCAGGCGACGCAGGTGCTCGCCGCGGACATCCGCGTGGACTCGTCCCAACCCATCGCCCAGGCCGACTTCGCCCGGGCCCGTCAGCGCGGCCTGCGCAGTGCACGCACCACCGACATGCTGAGTGTCGTGTTCAACGGGCAGCGGAGCCAGTTGACGGACATTTACGCCGTGACACCGGGCTATCCGCTGCGCGGCAGGGTCCTCGTGGCCACCCGGCCCTTCGCCCGAGGCGGGCCTGCCGGCGGTATTCCACCGCGCGGAGCAGTGTGGCTCGACTCCAGGCTGCTCGCCGCGCTCGACGCTCACGTGGGCTCGCGGGTGAGCGTCGGAGCGGCCTCCTTCCGCGTCGGCCGTGTGCTCATCTCCCGCCCCGATCAGGGCGGCACCTTCACCGGACTGGTTCCGAGCCTGCTCATGAACGCGGCGGATCTGCCGCAGACGCGGCTCATCGAGCCGGGCAGCCGTGTGCATTACAGCGCGCTGTTTGCGGGGAGCCCCGCGCCGGTGAGGGCATTGAAGACCTGGCTCGCCGCGCACCTGCGCTCCGGCGAGCGCCTGCGCGACATCGCCGAGTCCAGTCCGCAGATCCAGAACGCGGTCGATCGCGCCGGCCGATTTCTCACCTTGGCGAGCCTGGTGGCGGTGCTGCTGTGTGCCGCGGCGGTGGCGATGTCGGCGCGGCGGTACGTCGCTCGTCATATCGACCTGGTCGCGCTGCTGAAAACCCTGGGCGCCTCGCGCAGCCTCACGCTGCGCCTGACGGCGCTGCAGCTTCTCGGGGTGGCGGCCTTGGCCACCTTGGCCGGGGCCTCCATCGGCTACGTCGCGCAGGCGTGGCTGGTGCATGCGCTGCGGGGCCTGCTCGCCAACAGGCCCCTGCCGGCGGCGAGCCTGACGCCCCTCGGCATCGGGGGTCTCACCGCGGTGGCGCTGCTCGCCGGCTTCGCCCTGCCGCCGCTGTGGCAGTTGTCCCGCACTCCGGCGGTTCGCGTCCTGCGACGGGACCTCGGTCCGCCTCCGCCCGCCGTGCTGCTCGCCTTCGGCCCCGCCGTGGCGGTGATCGGGGCGCTCATCTACTGGGTGGTCCTGGACTTGAGGCTGTTCGCCGAATTCACGGCCGGCCTCGCCGCCTTCATCGCGCTGCTCACGGCCGCGGGAGCGCTGTTGGTGGCGGCGGCGGGCCGGCTGCGCGGCCGCGTGGGTGTGGCCTGGCGCTATGGACTGGCCAACCTCGGAAGGCGGCGCACTGACAGCGTCGCGCAGATCGTGGCGTTCGGCGTCGGAATCATGGCGCTGCTGCTGCTCGGCCTGATCCGCGGCGAGGTCGACGGCGGCTGGCGGCGGACGCTTCCCGCGGACCTTCCAAACTACTTCTTCATCAATATCCCGCCGCAGACACGCGGCGCCGTTCTGGGCTTTTTGCACTCGCACGGGGCGCGCACGTCCCGCATGCTGCCGATGATGCGCGGTCGGCTCACTGCCATCAACGGCCGGCCGGTGGAGTCGATTCACTTCAACGATCGGCGGGGCAGGCATTTCGCGACGCGTGAGCAGAACCTCACCTGGACCGCCGCTCTGGGAGGCGACAACCGCATCGTCGCCGGCCGATGGTGGACCCGCGCCCAGTTCGGCAAACCGCTGGTGTCGATCTCAACCGAGTTCGAGCGCTGGCTGGGCCTGCGGCTGGGAGACAGGCTCACCTTCGACATCGCCGGGGATACGTTCACCGCCCGCGTGGCAAGCGTGCGCAAGGTACAGTGGGACAGCTTCAGGCCCAATTTCTTCATCGAATTCCCACCCGGGCTGCTGGAGAAGGAAACGGGCACGTACCTCACCAGCGCCTACCTGACACCGGTGGACGCCCGCTCGCTGGCAACGTTCGCGCGGCGCTTTCCCAGCGTGTCGATCTTCGACATCGACGATCTGCTCTCGGACGTGCGCGCGATGCTGGACAAGGCGGTCGTGGCCGTGCAGAGCGTGTTCTTGTTCACGCTGCTCGCGGGACTGACGGTGCTGCTGGCCGCGGTGCAATCGAGCCGCGACGAGCGGCGCTACGAGAGCGCGCTGCTGCGCACGCTCGGGGCGAGCCGCGCCACCGTCATGAAAGGGGTATTGGCGGAGTTTGCGGCGCTGGGCGCCCTCGCCGGGGCGCTGGCGGTGCCGGGCGCATCCGCCGCCGCCTGGTTCATCACCACCCGCGAGTTGCATCTGCGCTACGCCTTCGATGCGGGGACCTGCGCGGCCGCATTCGCCGGCGGAGTCCTGCTGGTGGTCGCGAGCGGCTGGCTGGCGACCCGCTCGGTCGTGAGGCAGCCGCCACTCGCCACGTTGCGGGCCGGATCGTGACGGACGGCCGCTCCCGAGCGGAATCGCTCATGCCGGGCGCGGCCACGGCCCGCGATGCCCGGGTCAGAGCGGGACGCCGCAGCGCGCGAGCACCTCCCGGAGGTCGCGCAGCGGCGGAAACACCTCGTTGTTCCAGTCGCCGCCCTGCGCATCGTGGGCGCGCTGCTCGTATTCGACGATCTCCTTGTCCTCGCGGAAGATGTTCTCGGTGAACCAGACCACGAACGGCCAGGCCAGCTGAATGAGGCCCGGTATCGGGGGCTTCTTCACCGACAGGTAGCCGAAAGTGCGGTTGGTGCGGTGCTCGGCGTCGAGCGGCGTGTAGCACAGCCACACGTTGAGCACCGGGTCCTGGGTTTCCTCGATATTGCGTCCCACCCAGACCTTCAGGCTCTGCGAGGGATAGTCGGTGCGGATACGCATGTGGTCGCGGAAGTCCCGCCGTTCCTCCCCCCGCGTGCGCATCATGTCGACGATGACTCGCTCCCCGACGGAGGATTTCCCATCCGTGCGGCTGAAGCTGTACTCGACTTCCGCCCATTGATCCCCGTGGCGGCGCCCGAGGCAGCTCGCCTTGATCGAGCCCATCTGCTTGCGGTGCAGGAACTGATGGTTCATGTCGAAGAGATTCTCGTGCATGAACGTGTAATGGCAGGCCACCTCGCGGTTCAGCCGGCGCGTCTTGTAGTCGCGCCGCTGCGAGGCACCGAGCGAGGACGGCAGGCGCTCGCCGGCCAGGGCGGGATCGCCGGGAAAGATGAAGATGAGCCCGTCGATCTCGTGCACCGGATAGCTTCGCACCCCGTTCGGCCTGCGCTCCTTGCCCAGGTAGGGGACGTCCACGCACTTCCCTGCGCAGTCGTAAGCCCAGCCGTGGTAGTGGCACTTCAACACATCGCCGGCGACGACCCCGAGATGCAGCGGCACCTGCCGATGAGCGCAGCGGTCCTCGAGCGCGAAGACCCGGCCGCTCGCTCCGCGGTAGAGCGCAATCGGCTCCCCCGCAAACCGGCGCCCGAGGATCTGCCCGGCGTTGAGCTCATCGGACCAGGCCAGGGGGTACCAGTAATCGGGATTGGCGGCGGTACGCCGCAGGTCCACGCCGCCCACCGGACACGCCGGGCGGGCGGCAGCCAAAATCGAATGGTCGTCGGACATCGACGCCCCCGTTCGTTCTAGTAAAGAAGCAAGATTACGCTCAAGGCGCCGGGCGTGGAAATCTCGGTTCTGTGACAGATGCCGCGAAGCCGCGGCCGCCGTGCGAGGCCTGCAGGCCCAGGCAGGCCGAATGCTCCGCTGTTCGCCGAGCGGCGACGCATGAGGCGTCAGACGTCCCGCGACCCGAAACGAGATACTCTTGCGGCAGGCTCACCAGGATCGATTTCGATGACACGTCACGCCAAACCTCCGAAAAACCCCGCGCCGGGGGCCGCGACCGCTTTCGAGACACCCGCTCCTCACTGCGACGCCTGCCACCAGGAAATCGCCGTCTGCGACGGCGTCCAATATGGCTCGACGGCGACCGGCTATCGGCTGCTCTGCAGCCGCTGCTTCAATGAGGAAGTCGCCGCAAGCGGGGGGCTCGATTTCCAGCACGTACAGTTCCAGCCTCTCGAGATGCGGGATGCGGTAGGCGAGCTTCATGAATTCCATTTCCGTGTCCACCTGCTGGGGGACCGCGTGGCGCTCGATGCCTTCGAGTTCAAGGGCGGCGAGCCGCGCGGCTACCGGTTCCAGGCGCTCGACGATGCCGAAGTGGATCTTTTTTCGCTGATGGGCCGCCTGGTCGGGCGCATGCGCCGCGCGCTGGCGACGCAGCACGTAGAGGAGGAACGCGGCCAGTTTCACATCAAGGACCTGCTCGTCCGCGGCCGGGTCGAGTGGGACGAGAACGAGGACGGCCGCGTCCCGCTGATCGTCATTGACGGACACGAGATCCCCTGGGATGAGTTCGGCCGGATGCTCATGACGTTCGAGGGCTGGCAGTTCAAGCTGGAGATCCGCGACAAGAGCGAGGAGATCTGAGTCCGCCGCCGGTCAGGCATCCCACGACCGCGGACCTGCAGCGCGCAGCGCCTCTTCCAATGCGGCCGTCAGCGGCTTGAGAAAAAAGGACTCCTCCGGCATGAGCCGCGGTGCGACACCGTGGCGGCGAAGCGTCTCGGCGACGACCGGACCGACCGCCGCGACCAGAGTCTTACCGAGCGCCGATTGGACCGCCTCTTCCGATGCGACGGCGATCAGCCGCTCGATCTGGGCGGAGCTCGTAAAGGCGATGGCATCGACCCCGCCCGCTCGCAGCTGCTCGAGCAGCGCCAGCACGGCCTGCTCGTCCGCAGCATCCGCATAGACGTAGGGCGCCACAGTGCACACTCCCGCACCGGCGTTCTCCAGGAACTCCACCAACGGGCGATTGGGCTCGGTGCCATAGAGCTGTACGGCGATGCGGCGCCCGCGCAGGTCGTGCGAGCGCAGCGCCGCGATCACGCCATCGGTGGTTGCCCGCTCCGCCGCGATGTCCGGTTTCATCCCCAGCTCACGCAATACCTTGGCCGGCTTCGGCCCGCGGGTGATCTTGCGGACGCGGAACAGCGCCTCGACGAAGCCCGGGCGCAGCGGCGGCTCGTGCCGCTCGATGCTGGAGAGAATACGCCTCAGCCCCTCGCCCGTGAGCAGGACGAGGTCCTCGAAGCCGCCCGCAGCGAGCTGCCGGCTCCATGCGAGCACCGGCGCCGGATCCGGCGCATCTTGAATCGCGACCATTGGGCAGCGGATCACGCGCGCCCCGCGCCGCTGCAGCAGGCCGGCGAACACGTCGGTCTCGCGGGCCTCGGGAACGGCGATCGTGCGGCCGCCAAGAGGCTGAGAGTTCATGGCCGGGAATTTACCCGTGACCAGACCGCTTTGCCAACGGTGCACGCCGTCGCGCACCGTGTCCTCGGCAAGCGCTGTTCGAACGCCCGCACCGCCGGCGCCTTCGTTGCGCCCCGACGCCTCGAAGTCAGGCCTGGGACGCGACTGTCCTAGTGTCGGAGTCCCCTTCGTCCTGCGCCATCTGCATCTGCACTCGCGTGACGGGCAACGCCAGCTGCCCGCCCTGTCGCGTGATGATCCGCGAAGCATTCAGCAGGACATCCTCCTGTATGGCCAGAGACTCGGCCCACTGCACCGTCGCGGCGAAGCAATAAATCAGAATGTCGAGGGAATGGGTGCCGTAATTGGTGAAATACACCATTTCGCCCTGAGTGTGATCGATGCCGGGATGTTTCCCGATGTAGGCGCGCAATTCCTTCAAAATCGCGGGCAGCCGCTCCACATCGGAATAACGCACCGGCAGCGTCTGCTGAATGCGCCTGGCCTGCATCCGAGGCGGTGTCTCGACCACGCTGGTGTTGAACACGTGGTTCGGAACGTAATACGGATACGTGTCAAATCCCCGCAGCCTCGTTGACCACCAGCCAATGTGCTCCACCGTTCCGGAGATGTTCATCGCGGGCAGCACGATCCACTCGCCGATCTTGAAGGGCTGATTCAGGTAAATGACCATCGCTCCGAACAGATTGGACACGAGGCCCTGAGCGGCGAAGCCGATCGCGATGCCCGCGACACCGCCGACGGTGAGCAGACTGTCGATCGGAAAATGCAGCGTGCGCAGGATCATCAATCCGACGACCACCAGCAACGCCAGGCGGGCCAGCTTCCCGACCATGTCGTAAACCATCGGATCCTGCTCGCGGCCTTGCGAATGGCGAATGAGCGGATAGATGGTGATCAGGTTCCAGCCCGCCCAGGCGAGCACCAGGAGGATTCCGACGCGCAGCGCCGGATCGAGGATGTGCGAAAGCACGCTGACGTGGATCCGCCCATTGACCAGCGTACCGATCAGATAGGCGGCGCAGAGCATGATCAGCGCACGCAGCGGGGCATGCGCCGAGCGATAGAGCACCTCGCGAAAACCCGTCGTTTGCCCGCTCGATCTGTTGATGCGCCTCAGACCCGCCAGCCGGATCACCACGACCAGAAATGCGGCAACCAGCACGATGATGCCGGCGTGGATGAGCAATTCTCGATATGAACCAAGCCATTTCGCATGAAGCATAGTTGGGTTCCGGCGGGATTAAAGAGCAGACAACTGCGTGCGTGCCGTGACGCAGCCGCGTCTATTCTCCGCACGGCTTCGTGCACACGCAATGGGCGGGAACGCTTCGCGCGGCTCGTGCAGGCGCGCGGCGGCGGCGCAGAGCCTGCGTGCGCTCGAGTCCAAGCTTGCTCGCCACGGACGCGGCCGCTCGACGCACGAGCCCCCGGCATCCCGGCGATGACGGCACGGCCCGGAACCCGAGCCTGGCGCGCCCGGTCGCGGATCGGCGACGCCGGCTCGCCCGGTGAGGCGCGCCCGCGCCGGCCGGAACGAGGCTGGGAATTTGGCTTTCAGGGGGGCGGCGTCTCGCCGAGAACCATGTCCGCCGCCTTCTCCGCGATCATGATGGTGGGCGCATTCGTGTTGCCGCTGACCAGAGTCGGCATGATGGAGGCATCCACGACACGAAGAGCGTCGACGCCGCGCACTCTCAGCTCCGGATCCACGACCGCCTGCGCATCGACACCCATCCTGCACGTTCCGATCGGATGATATTCGGTCTCGGCGGCGCTGCGAATGAACGCCCCGAGCTCGGCATCCGATTGCGTGCCCCTCCCGGGAAAAGCCTCCGCGCCGAGGTACCGGCGGAAGGGCGCCTGGGCATAGATGTCGCGCGCGCGGCGGATGCCGGCGATCAGCGGTGTCAGATCCGAGGCGACCGACAGATACCTTGGGTCGATCAGGGGCGGATCGGCCGGATCGGCGGACCGCACCCGGATCTCCCCGCGGCTCGCGGGGCGCAGATAGCACACGTGCAGCGTCATTCCGTGGCCGTGCATCTTGCGCCGCCCGTGATCGAGCACGTAGGCCGGGATGAAGTGCAGCTGTACATCGGGGGCCGCGGCATCGGGTCCCGATCGCAGGAAAGCGCCGGCTTCGGCGACGTTGCTGACGCCCGGCCCGCTCCTGGACACGGCGAACCGCAGCGCCGTCTTGAGCGCTCCGAGCCCGCGCGCCGAGCCGTCCAGGGTGATCGGCTCGGTGCAGGCATGAATGACGTTGATGTCCAGATGATCCTGCAGATTCTTGCCGACTCCGGGCAGATCGTGGTGGACGGGAAGACCCAAGGTGCGAATCTCCTGTGCCGGTCCGATTCCCGAAAGCAGCAGCAGCTGGGGCGAATTGATCGCGCCGGCCGAGATCAGGACTTCGCGCCGCGCGCGTGCTTCCCGCTGCGCACCCCCGTGCACGTACGCCACGCCTGTCGCGCGATGCGCTTGCAGGAGAATGCGCTGCGCCAATGCACCGGTGATCACGGTGAGATTCGGCCGGTGCAGCACCGGGTGCAGGTAGGCCGTGGCGGCGCTGCATCGCCGGCCGCGCCGCTGCGTCACCTGGTAGAGCCCGGCGCCCGCCTGCTCGCGGCCGTTGAAGTCGGGATTGTGCGGCAGGCCGCTCGACACCGCCGCTTCGACGAACACCCGGCTCAGCGGATTGGTGTAGCGTCGCTCACAGACATTGAGCGGTCCGCCGCGGCCGTGCAGCTCACCGTCGAAGACCTCGTTGTTTTCGGAGCGACGGAAATAGGGCAGGACCTCCTCATAGCCCCAACCGGGATTGCCGGCATCCCGCCAGCGGTCGTAGTCCTGGCGCTGCCCGCGTATGTAGACCATCGCGTTGAGGGAGCTCGAGCCGCCCAAAGTCTTGCCCCGAGGCCAGAACATCCGCCGGCCGCCCATTTGAGCCTGGGGCACGGTCTCATACAGCCAGTTGACGTCGGGTGTGACGAGCCGGCCGATTCCAGCCGGCATGCGGATCAGGAAGGAGTCGTCGCGGCCACCCGCCTCGAGCAGCAACACCCGGACCGCGGGATCGGCGCTCAGCCGGTTGGCGAGAACGCAGCCGGCCGAGCCGGCACCGACGATGATGTAATCGAAAGTTGCGACCACGGAGTGAGGATAGCAGCGCGGAGCGACCCGCGGAGAGCCTGCGCACCGACTGCCAGGCGGTCGCGACACCGCCTGTCGCATCCCTCATGCCGCCGTAGGCGGCCATTTCCTTGGTACGAAATTGTGATGCTGCTACGTTCACGATCGGGTCTGCCGAACGACTGCACGCAAGGTCACTTGGGGTTCACACCGGCTCGAAACATAGCCACTGTCGGGCGCGCGTTTTCAGACTCGCTCCATCGGCTGCGCGGCCTCGGCGCGACGTCCAGCTCGAGGCTGTGTTTGTTGGGGCACGGTCGCGCGCCCGCACGGCAGCGATTGCCCACAGGTCGCAGGGCTGAGGCGGGAGCGGTCGGAAATTGCGCTGACGGACGGGTGAGAGTAGTTTCGGTCGAAAATGCCCTTTCGGACGCAGGAGGTATCCGGGCCATGCGCGTACTTCTCATCTGCCCCAAGACCCCGGAGGCCTTCTGGAGCTTTCGCTGGGCGACTCGCACGATCCTGCCCCGTAAGCGGGCCCCGAATCCGCCGCTCGGGCTGGCGACGGTTGCCGCGCTGTGCCCGCCGCACTGGAAGGTCACCATCGTGGACGAGAACGTCGAGGCGCTGCCGCTCGCGCCCGAGGCTGACATCATCGGCGTCACCGGCATGGGCGTGCAGTTCGCGCGGCAGCGCGAGCTGCTGCGCTACTACCGGCGCAACGGCTATTACGTCGTCGCGGGCGGAAGCTATGCATCGCTGTGCCCGGAGCAATACACCGACCTCACCGACACCATGGTGTGCGGGGAGGCCGAATACATCTGGCCGCGATTCTGCGCCGATTTCGAAGCGGGTCGGCCGCAGCCGCTCTACCGCGAGAGCGGCACCGTGGCGCTCGGGGATTCGCCGGCTCCGCGCTTCGATCTGCTGAGGCAGGAGCTTTACACGACCGCCGCCATGCAGTTCTCGCGCGGCTGTCCCTACATGTGCGAGTTCTGCGACATCATCGTGATGTTCGGACGCCGCCCGCGCCACAAGAGTGTCGAACAGGTGGGCGGGGAGCTCGACAGTCTGCGCGAGCGCGGGGTCCACCGGGTGTTTTTCGTCGACGACAACCTGATCGGCAACCGCAAGGTCGCCAAGGAGCTGCTGCGCTTCCTGTGCAGCTACCAGCGCCTGCACGGCTACCAGTTCAGGTTCGGCTCGCAAGTGTCCCTCAACCTTGCCCAGGACCCCGAGCTGATGCGGCTGCTGCGCGAGGCGAATTTCAACTGGGTGTTCATCGGCATCGAGTCTCCCGACGAAGACAGCCTGCGCGAGACGCGCAAGGTCCAGAACATGGCCGAGAGCCCGCTCGAGTCCGTGCATCGCATACACTCCTACGGACTCGACATCATGGGTGGATTCATCGTTGGTTTCGATCATGACTCGACCGAAACCTTCGAGCGCCAATACCGGTTCATCATGCGCTCGGGCATCCAGTCGGCCATGGTCAGCCTGCTGGTCGCGCTGCCGCGTACGCCGCTGTATGAGCGCCTGCGGACGGCCGGGAGACTGCGTGAGGGAGCCGGCGAGGGCGACAACTACAAGCTGGAGACCAATGTCACGCCCGTCGGCATGAGCTACGGACAGCTCGTGACCGGCTACAAGCGCCTGGTCGAGCGGCTGTTGACCAACGGTGCCATCGCGCAACGGGTCATCAACAAACACCGCTTCCTGCGCAGGCCGCCCCCGCCGGGGGAGTACTCCCCGGGAGAGAGCCTGCGCATCCTGGCGCGCCTGTTCTGGCATGGGCTGATCCCCGGGGGCGTGGGCAGGCTTTATCACTTCGCGCGCAGTCTTCCCTGGCGGGCGCCGAGGAGCATGCCGGACGCGGTCGCCGACTGGATCATGGGGCTGTCGATGCGCGACTTCGTCGATCGGCGCTTCGGCGGCGCGGGGGCCGAGGCGTCCGTGTCCTGGCAATCCCGTGTCGCGCGCCTGCGAAGCGCCCTGTCGCCCTACACCGGCGAGGCGAAACTCGTGGTGAGCGAACGCGCGGAATCCGCCGGCGGACCGCTGCTCACGCTGTCTCTCAACTCCGTGCACAGCAAACAGCTCCTCGCGCGCGCCGCGCGCCACCTGCACGCCCTGCTCCGGCATACGCCCTCTCGGCTTCTGATCCGCATCGAGGACATCCGCTTGGCCGATCTGCCGAGGCTGCGGCGGCTGCTTCGCCGGCTGGCGCGCTCGGGCGATCGCATCTCGATCGAGATCGGCGCGCGAGTTCAGGGACTGCTCGCGGGCGATGCGTGGGCGTTCAGACAGGTGCTTCCGGCGACTGCCTACAACGGTGCGCTCGACCGCGATCGCTGCGCTCCCCGGGAGTGATCCCACCGCAGCGGCATCGCGGGCAAGGCCGCGTGCCTTGACTTCAATGGACGCAGGATCGAGCATGTGCCGATCACGCGGCTCAATTCGCTCGGAGCTTGCCTTGAAGTGCCCCAAATGCAATGTGGATCTCGTTTCGGCCGTTCGACACAAGATTGCCGTGCAGGCCTGCCCTTCGTGCAAGGGAATGTGGTTCGAGCGGCGCGAGCTCGAGGAGCTCGAGGACGAGGCCTTCGACTTCGGCGAGCATGCGAAAGGCACGCTCATTCCGAGCTCGGCCACGACGGATTTGAAGTGTCCCGAATGCGCCGCTCCCCTGAGGCGTTTCCGGTACCGGTTCTACGATCTGGAGATGGAGTTCTGCGAGAACCAGCACGGCTACTGGCTCACGGGCGACGAGGACACTAGAGTGCTCGAGCTGATGCGGCAGGAGGAGAAGGATCTGCAAAGGAAGCTGCGCGTCGAGGACCGCTGGGCCGCGACGCTGCGGCGCATGCGCTCTGGATCACTGCTGGAGCGGGTGCGGGAGCTGTTTCATTAGACGGTGGGCGCCGGGATTCGCGGGTGTCGCCGGCGCCCGCGCGAGCGCGACCGGTCACGCCGGCTGAACCAGCCGAAAGAGCGCATCCGGGCCGATCTCGAAGTAATCGGTGCGCCCTCCGGCGCGCACGACCGGGGCCGCCGCCGCTGTGACATAGAGCCCCTCGCGCAGCAGATCGCGCGCGATATGGACACCGACGACCTCTCCCGTCACCAGCCAGGTGGGCACGGCCGCGCCGGAAGCGTCGCGCAGCGGCACGAGCTGCGCGACGCGGCATTCCAGGTTGACGGGGCTTTCTGCGACACGGGGCGCGGTCACCTTGACTGACGGGGCGGACTTCAGAGCGGCGAGCTCGAACTCATCGACACCCGCATCGACCGTGGCGCTCGTGGCGTTCGGCCGCGACGGCCGGTCTCTCTCGTGCTTGCGGTCGCGGTGGGGCCGAGCGGGCTTGCGCCCGCCGCCGCCTGGCGCCTCGTTACGGCCTAGGACGCCGCCGGCGCCCGCCGGCGGCGAAGGAAGGGCATGGCCACCGGAATCAGGGACACCACGATGATGATGAGCGTGACGATGCCGAAATTGTGCTTCACCAACGGCACGTTCCCGAAGAAATACCCGCCCCAGATGAGCAGCAGCACCCAGGCGGTGCCGCCCAGGACGCTGTAGAGCTGGAAGCGCGCGTAGCGCATGTGAGCGACGCCCGCCACGAACGGCATGCAGGTACGGATGACGGGAATGAAACACGAAACAGTGATGGCCTTGCCGCCGTGGCGAATGAAGAACGCCTCGGTGCGGCGCAGGTATTCGACCTTGAGGAGCCGGTAGCGGCCGCTGAAGGCGGGCGGCCCGATCAGCCGGCCCACGCGGTAGTTGACGGCGTAGCCGAGGACGGCCGCGAGCCCCAACACCACGGAGGCGACGGGTGCGCTCAGCGTGCCGGTCGGGTCCACGGCCGCGAGGGCCCCGACACCAAAGAGCAGCGAGTCCCCGGGCAGGAACACCGCCACCACCAGCCCGGTCTGCGCGAAGATGACGCCGAACAGGAGCGGGTAGGTCCAGATGCCGACCAAGCCCAGCAGCGCCGCGAGGTGCCGGTTGAGGTGCAGGACGAGGTCGATGAGCCAGACGAGCATGAAGGAGCCTCCGAGGAGCCTCTTACAGTTTACCGGGCATGGTGCTCCAGCCACAGCCGCGGGTCGACCGGCCGGGTGCCCCTGCGGATGCCGAAATACAGCTCCGGGCGGGCAGTTCCGCCGCTGTCGCCCACTTCCGCGATCATCTGACCGGCCCTGACCCACTGGCCGACATGGGCGTAAAGGTGGTCATTGTGCCCGTAGAGGCTCATGTAGCCGTTGCCGTGATCGACGATGATCAGCAGCCCCAGTCCCGCGAGCCAGTCCGAATAGATCACCCGACCTCCGGCCACCGCGCGCACGGGCGCATCGAGCGGGGCGGCGATGAGGTCACCGTCCCATCGCAGCCCGCCCGCGCGCAGCTGGCCGTAACGGGCAACGAGCCGACCGTCGACCGGCCAGGGCAGGTGGCCCTCGAGACCCGCGAAGCGCCCGTGCCGCACGGGCGCGCGGGCCTCGGCCCGGCGCAGCGCCGCGAGCAGGGATTCCAGGGCCATCTGCTGCCCGCGCAACCGGGTCAACCGTTCGGTGCGGGTGCGCGTCCTGGCGGCGATCCCGGCCAGCACCCGCCTGCGGCGGGCGGTGGCCTCATCGAGCTGGTCGAGCTGTGCCTGCCGCTGCTGCTCGAGGCTCAGCAGCTGCGCATCCTCGCTCTGAATCTCGGCGCCGAGCTGATCGATCTGCCTGAGGTCGGTCTCGATGTCGTGGATCCGCTGTGCCCGCTCCCGGCTGAAATAGCTGTAGTAGGCAAACATGCGGCCCATTCTGCTCGGGTCGCCTTGATTGAGGAGCAACGTCAGCGGCCCTTCCCGGCCGGCCAGATACGCCGCCCGCATCTGCTCGGCCAGGGCATGGCGGCTGCGATCTAGGTCGGCCTGCCGCCGGCGCTTCTCGGCGGCCAGGGCCGCCCGCCGGGCCGCGTCCGCCGAGAGCCGCTGGCGGAGCGTTTGCAGCGCCGCGCGCGCCGTTCCGGCGGACTTCTCGGTGGCCCGGAGCCTGAGCGTCAGCCGACTCTGCTCGACTTTCGATTCGCGCACCTGGCGGATGATGCGCTCGATCTGCGCTCTCACGGCCTGCAGCCGCGCCTGGGTGACGTGCGCGCTCGCCGGCGATGACGAGGCACGCGCCAAAGGACTCACCCCCAGCGCCAGCGTGATCACAGCCGGGACGATCAGCGCGAGGTTTACCGCCGAGAAAGCGCTCGACGGCCAATGATCCCTGCCGTATTGCATAGGAACGCTATAATGCGCGACCTTTTTAGGGCCGGTACGGTCTTCTGAACGCCTTTCATGGATCATCTTGTCCAATATATACACGTCCACCCCTGGCTTGCCGCCGCGACCGTAGTGGTGGCGGCGATCGCGATCGTGATCGAGCTGCGCGCTCGCGGCGAGAGCGGCAGCGCCGTTTCACCCCAGGAAGCCATCCAATTGATGAACCGGGGCGCGCTGGCGATCGACCTGCGGCCACAGGATCAGTACGCGGCGGGCCACCTCACGGGGGCGCGGCGCATGGACGGAGAGCAGATCCTCAAGGGCGAGGAGCTGCTGAAGAAGCACAAGCAGAAGCCGCTCATCGTATATTGCGACCGTGGCTCACTCGCCGCCGCGGCGGTGCGGCAGCTGCGCGCTCAAGGGTTCGCCCAAGCGGTCACTCTGCGCGGCGGGCTCACGGCCTGGCGGGCCGAGAACCTGCCGATGGAAAAGGGAGCAGGGCACAAGGCATGAGCCGGCCCAGGGTGCTCATGTACGCCACCGGCTGGTGTCCCTTCTGCGAGCGCGCCCGGCAACTGCTGGCGGGCAAGGGGGTCGACTTCGAGGAGATCGATGTGGACACCCGCCCGGAGGCGCGCGCCGAGATGCAGCTGCGCAGCCGGCGGCACACCGTGCCGCAGATCTTCGTCGACGAGACGCACATCGGCGGATACGACGATCTTTACGAGCTCGATGCCCGCGGCGGCCTCGACAAACTGTTGAAAACCGGAGTCTGACACATGGCGAATGAAGCCGCCGGCACCGTGCCGGCACCCGAAGAGGCCAATGGCCCGATCCTGCACCTGCAGCACGTCTATCTCAAGGACTGCTCCTACGAGGCCCCGAATGGTCCGCGCGGCGACGGCAACTGGAACCCGCAGATCAACCTCGATCTGCACACTGCGGTGACCGCGCTCACGCCCGAAGTGCAGGAAGTCGTGCTCACCGTGACCGTTTCGGCCAAACAAGCCGATACCACGGTCTTCCTGGTGGAGGTCAAGCAGGCCGGCGTGTTCACGCTGCAAAACCTGTCCGAGGAAGACACCAAGCGCGCCGTCGGCTCCATCTGTCCGGGCGTGCTGTTCCCCTACGCCCGCGCCCAGGTATCACAGCTGGTCACCATGGGCGGCTTCCCCCAGCTGCTGCTGCCGCCGGTGAATTTCGACGCGCTCTACGCGGCCAATCAAAACCAGCCGGCACCTCCTCCCGCCGCTCAGGCCAACTGAAGCGGCAGCGTCACGCGCGAGCCCCGGATCATGAGCGCCGCAGCCGGGAGCGGTCCGCCGGTCGCCGTGCTCGGCGCCGGCTCGTGGGGAACGGCGCTCGCGGTGCAATTCGCGCGCAGCGGGCGCCCGACCCGGCTCTGGGGCCGAGACCGCGCGCAGCTCGCGCGCATGGCGCGTGAGCGGCTCAACGAGCGCTACCTGCCCACCGGCGCGTTCCCCGAGGCCCTGATGGTGGAGCCGGAGCTGGCCGGCGCGCTTCGCGGCGCCCGCGATCTGCTGATCGCGGTGCCGAGCCACGCCTTCCGCTCGATGCTCATCGAGCTGCGGCCGGTGCTCGGCGAAGAGACGCAGTTGGCATGGGCCACCAAGGGCTTCGAGCTGGCCACGGGCCTGCTGCCCCACCAGGTGGCGCGCGAGGTCCTTGGGCCGAAGCGCGCGGTCGCGGTCCTCTCCGGGCCCACATTTGCGCGCGAGGTCGGCGCGGGCCTTCCCACGGCAATGACCATCGCCTCCACGGATGCGGCTTTCGCCAAGGCGCTGGCGGAGGATCTGTCGTCGACGAACTTCCGTGTCTACACATCGACCGACATCGTCGGTGTCGAAGTCGGCGGCGCGGTCAAGAACGTGTTGGCGGTCGGAGCGGGCCTGTCCGACGGCCTCGGCTTCGGCGCCAACGCACGCGTGGCGCTCATCACACGGGGGCTGGCAGAGATGATGCGGCTCGGCGTCGCGCTCGGTGCGCAGCGCGAGACTTTCATGGGCCTGGCGGGCCTCGGCGACCTGGTGCTCACCTGCACCGACGACCAATCGCGCAACCGGCGCTTCGGCCTGCAGCTCGCCGCCGGCAAAACGCCCGCCCAGGCATTGGAAGCGATCGGCCAGGTGGTGGAGGGCTACCCCGCCGCGCGAGCGCTGCGCGGCGTCGCCGCCCGCGCCGGCGTGGAGATGCCGCTGTGCGAGAGCGTCTACCGGGTTCTCTACGAGGGCGTACCGGCCACAGAGGCGGTGCGCGAGCTGATGAGCCGGCCGATCAAGTCGGAGACGCAGTAGCCGGCATCACATCATAAGGTGGAGCACGGCGCTTCTCGCTGCCCCGAAGAGCGCACCGATCACGAGGAGCGCGACCGGTCCGGCCGAGAGCGCAAAGCCCACCGCGCGCGACTTGGGCTCCTTCACGTAGGCCAGGAAGTAGACCACCCTCCCGGCGAGGAACACCGCGCCCAACGCCGCCGCGATGCCAGGGCTGATGTAACGGGCGAAAATCCAGATCGCCGGGATGAACATCACCAGCAACTCCAGCGTGTTCATCTGGACCCGGAAGTAACGCTCGAAAACCGGGTGGCCCGTCGTCGCCGGAGCCGCCACGTCATACTTCGCCCGCGCCTTGCCGGCTGCGGCGCCGAAGGCGAAAAACTCCATCAGGGCAAGAGCGATCACCAGATTCACGAGCGCCATGCGGACCTCCCCGGGGGCGCATAGCATAGGCGAAACCAGGCACCCGGTAATGGCACAATAGCGCCCATGGAAAAATCCAGGGGCTACGCTCACCGGCTCGACCTGAGCGCCGATGTGGAGACGGTCTGGAATGCCCTGACCGATGCGTCGCGGCTGGCCCAGTGGTGCTCGCCGGATGCCCGCATCAGCGCCCGCGCCGGCGGCCTGTTTCGCGCGTGCGTCGACCGCGTGACCGAGCTGGAAGCGTGCATCGACGTGTTCGAGCCGGGCAGGCGGCTGCGGCTGATCTACCTCCCGTCCGCCTCGCTGCCGCCTGCGGACAGCACCCTCGTCGATGATTTCATTCTTGAACCCGTCCGTCCGGGCACCATCTTACGGTTATTGGGCTCCGGAATCCCCGGCTCGCCCGAATGGGATGTGCAGTACCTGCGCCTCAGGACAGGCTGGCAGGCGGCGCTGATGCGCCTCAAGGCCCTGATTCAGGGCGCAAATGCGGAGAGATCGTGACCGCTTTCGTGCTGCGCGCCGTGATCAGCGCGCTGGGACTGTGGGCCGCCACACGATGGGTGCCCGGCATCCACATCAATGATGCGGGCACGCTGGTGCTGGCCGGTCTGCTGCTGGGTATCGTCAACGCCATCGTGCGCCCGATCGTGATTCTGCTGACACTGCCGCTCACCGTGCTGTCCCTGGGCGTGTTCCTCCTGGTGGTCAATACGGCCATGCTGGCTCTGGTCGCGTGGATGCTGCCGGGATTTCACGTTGCGGGATTCTGGCCGGCCTTCCAGGCCGCGCTCATCGTGTAGATCTCGGTGGTCGCCGTATCATTAAAAAAAAACCCCCAGGGACGGATTCAGATCCACATCCACCGCACGGGCCGCGGCGGGCCGCCGAAGCCATTATGGTGCAACCGCCATCCCATCTCGCCCGAACGTTGGACGGTCGGCGGTGCGCGTGTGCGAGTCGCC
>OFHJ01000142.1_pt1 | contig 29869 bp, 24 predicted proteins | sample 1522001 | NCBI WGS metagenome assembly OFHJ01 (sample SAMEA2464838, study PRJEB22497) | soil metagenome | biome: Grassland; feature: Farmland; material: Clay | place: Australia | collected 2013-02-01 | depth 1.2 m | reverse complement strand
GCCGCCTTCAGAACGCGATCCTCAGCGCGCGCGATCTCGACAAGAAACTCGGCGTCACGCCCCAGGCCACGCTCGGGCTCCTGCTGCAACTGGCCAAGGCCCGCCTCATGCAAGAAGCGGCGGGCCGCATGTCCTGGCGCGCCTTCAACTGACCTGAAAGCTGCCGACCCTCCTGTTTACGGCCGTCCACTCGGGATGGATTCGGCACCCCTTCGCGGACCACAGACCGAGTTGACGGCCGTCAACTCAGGGAAGTTTCGTTGCCGTTCACCCGGCGGCGGGGGTGTTGGCGGCTGGCCGCCCCCCCCGCCGCCCCGCCCGCACCGCCCCCGCCGCGGCGCTGCGGGAGAGCTAGACTGGGAGCCGCGCCAAACCGAGTCTAGCCGCCGCTAGCCGAACGGTTTCGAGGATTATGGGAGGTACGCCATGGGTCTTGATATCGGCTCCGCTCTGCGCCAACTGCGCCGTTCGCCCGGCTTCGCCGCCGTCGTCATCCTGACCTTTGCGCTCGGCATCGGCGCCAACACCGCCATCTTCAGCGCCGTCCGCGCGGTGCTCCTGGCGCCCTTGCCCTTCGCCCAGCCGCAGCGTTTGATCGCCATCGGCCCGGGGACTTATTCCTACCCCGATTACCTCAGCCTGCGGCGGCGGGCGAAAACTCTCACCGGCATCGCCGCGTATGTCGGCGACGATGTCGCCCTCACCGGCCGCGGCCAGCCGCGCGAGGTCAATGACATGATCACCGCCGGCGGCATCTTTCATGTGCTGGGCGTGCGGCCGGTGCTGGGCCGCGGCTTGGGCCGCGGGGACGACCAGCCGGGCGCGGCTGGCGGCGCCAACGCCGCCATCCTGAGCCACCGGCTTTGGGAGCAGGCCTTCGGCGGCCAAGCCTCGGTTTTGGGCCGCCGCATCGTGCTCAATGGCCAGAATTACGCCGTCGTCGGCGTCATGCCCGCCGGCTTCCATTTTCCTCTCGGCCAGCGCCAGGGGGTGTGGACCACCGTGGCGCCGCTGCAAGCGGGAAAGACTCCGCCTACCCAGCAGCGCAGCCTGCGCTTGTTTCACCTGATCGGCCGCCGCCGCGCCGGCGCGGCATTGCCGCGGGTGCAGGCGGAACTGGCGGGCATTGCCGGCCAGTTGGCGCGGCAATATCCCGCCACCGACGCGCACCTTGCAATCCGCGCCCAGGCGGAGCAGCGGGCCGTCGCCGGCCCGGCGCGGCGCACCCTGTGGCTGTTGTTTGCCGCCGTGGGCTTGGTGCTCCTAATCGCCTGCGTCAATGTCTCCAATCTGCTGCTCGCGCGCGGCGCGGGCCGCCGCCAGGAGTTGGCGGTGCGGGCGGCGTTGGGCGCCGGGCAACGCCAATTGGCGCGGCAGTTGCTGGCCGAAAGCGCCCTACTGGGCGTGCTCGGCGGGGTCGCGGGGTTGGCATTGGCTTGGCTGGCGATGCCCGGCTTGCTGCGCCTGGCGCCGCACGATGTGCCCCGCTTGGCGCAGGCCGGTTTGAGTTGGCCGGTGTTGCTGTTCGCCCTCGGCGTCGGTCTCGCCACCGGGCTCCTCTTCGGCTGGCTGCCCGCCGCCGGTTTGGCCCGCCCCGATCTGCGCCTGGCGTTGGAAGCCGGCGGCCGCGGCAGCAGCCATAGCCGCTCCCAGCGGCGCTGGCGCGGAGTCCTGGTCGCCGCCGAGTTTGCCCTGACCTTGGCCTTGCTGATCCCCGCCGGCCTGCTGATCCGCAGCCTAGCCAGTCTGCAAGCGGTCAGCCCGGGCTTCGCGCCCCGCCATCTGCTGACCGCCGCGATCAGCCTGCCCACCGTGCGCTATTCGCCGCAGCGGATGAACCGCTTTTACAATCGCCTGGCCGCCGGCTTGGAAGCGCAGCCCGGCATCGCGGCGGCCGGTTCGGGCCATTCCGCTCCATTTACCGGCAATCCTCCCTACGCCGTAACCATCAACTGGCCGCTCCATCCGCAGCCCGCCGCCGAGCGGCCGGAAGTTCCCTTCAATGTAGTGACGCTGGATTATTTCCGTGCCCTCGGCGCGCCGCTGCTGCGCGGCCGCGGTTTCCAGGTTGCGGACAACGCCAAATCGCCGGAGGTGATCCTGGTCAACCGCGCCTTTGTGCGGCGCTATCTGCCCGGCCAAAACCCGGTCGGCCGGCGTTTGGACGTCCGCTTTGGCCCGGGGAAACTCCACACCCAAATCGTGGGAGAAGTCGGCGATATCCATCGTGACTCCTTCCGCCGTCCGGTCGCGCCGATGATCTATTTCACCGAGCGCCAGTTTTTTTTCTTCGGCGATCAAACGGTGGTCGTCCGCACCGCGGGTCCGGCCTTGGCGGCGGTTGGCCCGCTTCGTGCCGCCGTGGCGAGTCTGGACCCGCAGCTTCCGGTCTTCTCCGTCCAAACGATGTCGTCGCTGGTGGCCGGCGCCTTCGCGCGCCTGCGCTTCGCCACCTGGCTGCTCGGTTTGTTCGCCGCGCTGGCGCTGCTGTTGGCGGCGGTGGGCCTCTACGCCACCATGGCGCAGATTGCCGCCAGCCGCCGCCGTGAGGCGGGCATCCGTTTGGCTTTGGGCGCGCAACGCGGCCAAGTTCTCCGCTTGGTAGTGGGCCAGGGCATGGTCTTGGCGCTGGCCGGCGCGGCGGCGGGGCTGCTCGCCGCCTGGTGGGGCACAGCTTGGCTCGGTTCGCTGCTCTATGGCGTCTCCGCCGGCGATCCTGCCGTCTTCGCCGCCGCCCTCGGCGCGTTGCTGCTGGCTGCCTTGGCTGCCTGTTACTTGCCCGCTCGCCGTGCCGCGCACGCCGAGCCCGCCGCCGTGCTGCGCGAGCCTTAGCCGCCTGTTCGCGCGCGGCTCCGCCCGCATTGCTCGGCCGCATGACCGTCGGTGTGCGCATCCGCCCCTGCCGAAGTGCAGCGCCGTGCGCTGGCGTGCAATGCGGCATTTCGTGCCAGCCCCAGACCTGCCCGCGGGTTAGGCTGGAAGTGCTGGTTTAGCGTAAGGCAAACACATGAGGACATTTGGGATGATGCTCATTTTCCTGGCTGTGGCGCCCATGGCGTGGGCTGCGGCTCCCGCTCCGCGGCCGGAAAAGGGCCGGCGCGCCCATGGCCATCGCCACCGTGCGCGGAGCAAATCTGCCCGGCGGCCGTGGCGGGACCGCATCTGGTATGCGGCGCAATGGAACGTCGTCACCCAGCACAATCCGGCCTTTTTCGCCGCGTATTCCGGGCCGAACAGCTTCAAGAATATTGCCGAAACCGCTACCTCCACGGTGGAGACCGTCTTTGCCGGCGTTCGCCTGACCCGCAGCCTGGAGTTTCTCTACGACGAAGAAAGTTCCGCCGGCTCGGGTCTCAGCGGCACCACCGGCCTAGCGGGCTTTCCCAACCTGGACGCCGTGCGCGCGGGCGGCGTGGCTCTGTCGCCCGCGCCCTACGCGGCCCGCGGCATGCTGCATTGGAACATCGGCTTAGGCGACGGGCGCGTCGCCAACACCCCGAACTATTTGGAGCTGGCCCATCACCTGGACCGCCGGCGCTTGGAACTTTACTTCGGGAAGATGTCCCTGCCGGATTTCTTCGACCGCAACGCCTACGCCAACTCCGATCACGACCAATTTTTGAACTGGACCGCCGACAATAACGGCGCCTGGGATTACGCCGCCAACACCCGCGGCTACACGTATGCCGCCTACGCCGAGTTTGACGATGGTCCGTGGACGCTGCGCTTCGCCGAAGCGTTGATGACCAAACTGCCCAACCAGGAGTTCCTCAGCCTCGACCTGGGCGTCTTTCGCGCCGAAAACGCCGAAGTGGACTGGGCCTACGCTCCTGCCTCCAACGGCAAGATGCGCCTGTTGTTTTTTGACGATCACGCCCGCATGGGCAGCTTTGCCAATGCGTTGGCCGCTTGGCGCGCCGGCCGCACGCCGGTGCCCAACGTGAACGCGGTGGCCATTCCCGCTTCCGAGTACGGTTTCGCCTGGAACTGGCAGCAGGCGGTGGGCCGGGATCTCGGTTTGTTCGCCCGCGCCGGTTGGAACAACGGCGCGCAGGAAAGCTACAGCTATACCGAGGTGAACAATACCGTGGAGGCGGGCGCGCAGGTCGCGGGCAGGCTGTGGCGGCGGCGGCGCGACCACGCCGGCTTCGCCTTCATTAGCAACGGCATCTCCTCGGCCCATCAGGCCTACTTGGCCGCCGGCGGGCTGGGCTTCCAGTTGGGCGACGGCGCCCTCACTTACGGCCGGGAGCGCATCGAGGAACTGTATTACAACCTGCACGTGTGGCGCGGCATCTCGCTGGCGCCGGACGTGCAGTTCTTCACCAATCCCGGCTACAACCGCGCCCGCGGCCCGCTCCAGGTTTACGGCCTCCGGTTTCACCTCCACCTCTAGCCGTTTGCGACTCGGCCTTGCTGGGCGGCACGTGTTGCCGCCAGCCGCGGCGCCGTTGGCGTTGGGACCACCTGTTCACCGGCTTCTCCGCTTCCTTAGCGACGGGCCGCCTAGGCTGGGGCGAGCGGAGCCTGCGGCCCTGCCTGGCGCGTCAGCGGGACGCCCCGCCCGCGGCTGAGCTGGGGCCCGCGCCCGCCAGTGGAGCGCCGCGGCGGAGTGTTCCTCAACCCTGGACCCTACCTCCTAAACCCCGTATGCTCCACACATGTCCCGCTCCGGCCCGTGCATAGCCGCGATTGTTCTCCTCATCACCTCCGCCGCGGCTTGGCCGCCGCAACTTCGGCCTGGGACGGCGAACGCGCCGCACCGCCCCGGCGGTTTCACGTTGCGACAGGCGATGGACTTTGCATTTCCTTCCGAGCTGACCGCCGCGCGCCATGGCGCCCGGGTGGCGTGGGTCTTCGACATTCGCGGCGTGCGCAACGTTTGGGTCGCCGACGGGCCGCGGTTCCAGCCGCGCCAAGTCACCCATTACACCGCCGATGACGGCGGCGTCATTCGCAGCCTGCGCTTGACGCCCAACGGCCGCACGGCGGTTTATGCCCTCGGCAGTTCCACCAACTCAAAAGGCCAGGTGGCCGATCCCGCCAGCCTGGTAACGCGCCCGCATCAAGACGTGTGGGCGGTGCAGCTCGATGGCCCGCTCGCCGGCCAGCCGCGCGATTTGGGCGAAATGCAATGCCAAGGCGAGGGCTGCGAGGATATCGAGCTGTCGCCCAACGGGCAGTGGGCGGTGTGGGCGGCGCGGAGCGAGATCTGGATCGCGCCGGTCAGCGGCGCGCAGCCGGCCCGCGCGCTCTGTTATGTCCGCGGCCACAACATTGACCCCCGCTGGTCGCCTAACGGCAAGGCCATCGCTTTCGCCAGCCAGCGCGGCGACCACGGCTTCATCGCCGTCTATCGCTTCGGCCGCCAGCGCCTGACCTATTTGGCGCCCAGCGTGGATCGGGACTCGCTGCCCCGCTGGTCGCCGGATGGCCGGCAAATCGCCTACGTCCGCCAGCCGGGCCTAATGCTGCATGCCCCCATCCTGCACTGGCGCCCGCGGCCCTACCAGATCTGGCTGGCCAACGCGCGGACCGGCCGGGGCCACATAATCTTTTCCAGTGGCGCCCGCCCCGAGGACACCTATCCCGGCTGGCAGTTCATGCCCAAGGACTTCCTCTTCACCCGCCTGGGCATCGTCATGCCGTCCTGGCGCGACGGCCACATGCATCTTTATCTGCTCAATCCGAGCAGCGGGGCCCTGCGCAAGCTGACTCCCGGCGATTTCGACGTCAAGGATGTCGCGCTCAGCGCCAACGGCCGCGCCTTGTTCTATTCCTCCAACCAGAACGACGTGGACCGCCGCCATATCTGGGAGGTCTCGTTGGCCGGCGGACCGCAGCACGCCATCACCGCCGGCAAGACCATCGAATGGACGCCGGTGCAAACCGGCGATGGGCGCTATCTGCTTTGCCTGGGGTCCAGCGGCACCGTCCCGGCCATGCCCTTCGTCATTGGTCATGGCCAGCGGCGCATGCTGGCCGCATGGCTCATCAAGCATTACCCGTCGGCGAAGATGGTCACGCCCAAGCAAGTCCTCTTCCCCAGCCCCGATGGGTTGTTTACCTTGCACGCCCAGCTCTTCCTGCCCCGCGGCCGGCGCGGCCGCTTGCCGGCGGTGGTCTTCGTGCATGGCGGCTCCATGCGCCAAATGATGCTCGGCTTCAATCCCATGGGCTATTACCACAACGCCTATGCCGAGAACGAATACCTGGTGAACCAAGGCTTCGTGGTGCTGTCGGTCAATTACCGCACCGGCATCATGTACGGCTTCCATTTCCGCTATCCCGCCCACGCCGGTCCGCGCGGCGCCAGTGAATACCAGGACGTGTGGGCGGCGGGGCGGTATTTGCAGCAGCTTCCCTACGTCAATCCTCATCGCATCGGCATCTGGGGCGGTTCCTACGGCGGTTTCCTCACCGCCATGGGCTTGGCCAAAAACTCCAACCTCTTCGCCGCCGGCGTGGACATGCACGGCGTCCACGTGTGGCGGCTGCACGATCCCACCGCCTCCGATCTGGCCGCGGCCAAGAAGCTGGCCTGGAAATCCTCCCCCGACGCCTACATCTCCACCTGGAAGTCGCCGGTGCTGCTCATCCAGGGCGATGACGACCGCAACGTTTGTTTCTGCCAGACCGTGGATTTGGTGCAGCGCCTGCGCGCGGCGCACGTTCCCTTCCAGCAGTTGGTCTTTCCCGATGAGGTGCATGTCTTCCTGCGCTGGCACACCTGGATGCGCGCCTATCGCGCCACCGCCCGGTTCTTGGAGAAATATTTGCTGCCGGACGGCCCGCCGCCGCTGCGCTGAGCGCGCCTGTCGCCGCGGGGATTGCGTGGCGAATAAAAAGCGAAGATAATGCCCCCATGGGCGGGCCAGCGAGGGCGGCGGCGCAAGGATCGGGAGGCGTGGGAGGAGCGGCGGCGGTAACGGCTTCGGCCCAGCTCGCCGCAGGGCCGCCACCATCCAGCGGGCTGCTATGGCTGGAGCAGGGGCTAGAACGGAGGCCGGAGCCGGAAGCGGCTGGCGCCGCGGCGCCCCACGCGCCGCGCCCAACGGGCAATGCCGGCGCCGCCTTGGCCGCGGCTGCCCAGGCGCTGGCCCCGCATCGCGGCGTGGAATTTTTCGCCATGGAAACGCGCGGCATTCTCACCCGCTGCCGCTCCCGGCCCGTGCCGTTTCAATGGACCATCAATCCGTATCGCGGTTGCGAATTCGGCTGCCAATATTGCTATGCCCGCTACGCGCATGAATTTCTGGAGCTGCGCCGGCCGGCGGACTTCGAACGCAAGATCTTCGCCAAGCGCCAGGCCGCCGAGCACCTGCGCCGGGAGCTGCGCAAGGTGCGGCCGGGGGAGAGCATCGCCATTGGCACCGCCACCGACCCCTACCAACCGGCGGAGCGGCAGTTCGGCGTGACCCGCTCCTTGTGGGAGGTCTTGGCCGGGGCGCGGGGGCTGCGTCTGGGATTGGTCACAAAAAGCGCGCTGGTGGTGCGCGACATAGACCTGCTGATCCGCGTGGCCGCGGCCAACCGCCTGGTGATTCGGATCACCATCACCACCGCCGATCACGCCCTGGCCCGGCGGCTGGAGCCGCGCGCGCCGCGTCCCGATCTGCGCCTGAACGCGCTGCGCCGCCTGCGCGCCGCGGGGCTGGTCGCCGGCGTGATGTGCGCGCCGGTGCTGCCCGGCATTACCGACTCGGAGGAGAACCTGGCGCCGTTGATGGCCGCGGCGCAAGCCGCCGGAGCGGCGTTTTTCTTCGCCGGAGGGCTGTTTCTGCAACCCGCCGCCGCGGCGCAGTTCCTGCCGTTTTTGGAGCAGCGCTTTCCGCGTCTGGCCGGCGCCTATCGCCGCCAGTTCGCGGCTTCACCTTATCTGCCCGCTTCCTACCGCCAGCGGTTGGCCGCGCGCGTCGCCAAGCTGGCGGCGCGCTTCGGCCTGCCGCTGCATCCCCCGCCGGACGCCGAAGCGCCGCCGGCCGCCGCCGCCCAGCTTCGGCTCTGGGCCTAGGCTTGGCGGAGACGTTCGGCGGCGCTCGCCGGCGCGTAAGCGGGACGCCCCGCCTGCGGCGGGGCCGTGGGCCCGCGCCCATCGATGGTTTAGGTCAGCATTTCCAGCAGGGCGTTGTAGCTGGTCCGCGCCGCGGCGACGGAATCGCCCCACTGCGCCGCGTTGTCCTGCTCCACGCAGAAATGCAGCATGCCGGCGGTTTTCCGCTGCTCGAAGATGGGGTGATACTTCACCTCGCCCTGCCCCACTGGGACGATCTTCCGTCCCGATGCCATCATCCGCTGCCATTCGCTCATGATCGGCTGCGGGAACAGGTAGTTCAGGGCCATCACGTCCTTCACATGCCACAGCACGAAACGGCCGGGATGGGCGCGGAACAGATCCAGCGCGCTGACGCCCGCCACCGACGACCAGCCGATATCCAGCTGCATCACCACCAGTTCCGGGTCCGTTTCCGCCAGCAGAATGTCATACGGACAGCGGGTGGTGCCGGGAAAATATTCGAACTCGATGGCGTGATTGTGGATCAGGATCTGGATGCCGAATTTCTTGGCGATCCGGCCGCAGCGGTTGTAGGTCTCCGCGTCCCGCTTGGTGGATTCCGGCGTCGCGGCGGGGAAGTGGAACGGTTTCCGCGGCGCATGGTGCCCGCCATGATGGGCTGGGTGCGGCGGCGGAAAATGGAATCCCGGCGGCAGCGGCCGCGTCGGGAAGATCCAGGTATACCGGTGCCCGATGATCTGATAGCCCTCCAGCCGCTTCTCCAGCCCCGGTCCTGGCGGCGTGATGGCGTGGGTGCTGGGGGAAACCAGCCCGTAGCGGTCCAGCAGCGCGCGGTATTGCTTCGGGCTCAGCCCGCCGTAATCAATCGGCTCCACTTCTTTGTAGCCGATCGCCGCGACCGCGGCCATGGTTTTCTCCTGGTCCTTGGCCATCAGGTCCCGCACCGTGTACAGCTCCAGGCCCATATGCGCCTTCCAGCCCCCCGCGGGGGCGGGCACCGGCGCCTCCGGCTTGTGTGGCGGGAAGAACTGCGGCGGTGCGGCTCCGGCGGCGCGCGTCTCGTCCGCGGAAGTGGGGCGGGGGCCGCCGGCCCAAGCCTTGGGTTGGGCCATCAGCGGCAGTCCGATGGCGGCCAGCTTGCCGAAGTCTCGGCGCGAATAGTCTGACATTGGTTCTCCTGTGTCTCGCCGACCCGTCACCCATCACTCCCGGGCGAGTTGGGCTGTTTGGCGCGAGTGGAGTTAGTGTACTGCCGCCGGCTGGCCGGCGCGGATGCACTCCGGCGGCGAGCCGCCGGCGGCGCGAAATTAAACCGGCCCCGGCGGGAACCTTTTCCATGGCCGCCGGCAATCACCGGTGAAGAGCGAGCGAAACGATGGCGGCCGGCGCTGGGTGGGAACGCCCGTCCACGCTGGCCGCCATCGTCGGGTCCACGCGCCGCAACTGGCACCGGCAACCCGGCGTTCCGCAAACATGGGTTCCGCGCTCGCCGCTTCCCCGGTGCGCGGCGCGCCGAATGGGAGCGACCCACACCTGCGAAATCGCACATAGATTTCCCGGCCGCACGGCGGACCTCCGTTGAAGGGCGTAACCCCATCGCTCCGGCGGACGTGAAAGGAAATATGAACAAGCACTTTGCACTTCTTGCGGCGGCGGGCCTGGTGGCGCTGGCGCCGCTGGCGTGGGCGCAAGGGCCAGGCGGGCCCGAAGGCGGGCCAGCCCGCCAAGTCGCGGTTCGCATCCGCGCCGCCGGCTGCGGCGGCCCCGGGCGGACGGTTATTATTCGGCGCATGGCGTGGCGCGGCGGGATGCAGCGCACCGGGGGCTGGGGCCATCCCGGAGGCATGGCCATGCGCGGCGGCATGATGGGGCCGATGGGCCGCATGGGCATGATGGCCCATTGGTCCATGCTGCGGCGTCGCCTAGGCTTGACCGCGGCTCAGGCGCAGAAGCTCAGTGATGCCTTCTTCACTTGGCAGAAGACCCGCATCATGGACCGCGCCAATGAGCAGGTGCGCCGCCTCGAGGTTGCCCGCCTGATGATGGCGCCGCAGCCAGACGAGGCCGCCATTGACCACCAGTTGGGCCGCATCGAGCAGCAGCGCTTGGCGTCGGCGCAGGCCGGCGTGCATTTTCGCCTGACCATTCGGCGCGTGCTGACGCCGGAACAATGGCGCCGCCTGCAAGCCATGCATGCCCGCATGATGATGCGGATGCACCATGGAATGGGCGGCATGTGGGGCATGCACCGCGGCAATTGGGGTCATCCCATGCCGCCGAAGAAGCCCATGGCGCAAAAGCCGATGATGCAGCAGCAGTAGCGGCGGCGCGGATTCCCGGCGCGGCTGCTTGGTCCTTTCCTCGCGCGGGGGCGCCGCGACGAAGGCGCCGTCCCCCGGAGCGTCCACGCACAGGCTGCCGCCAGCCGGGGAATCCGGTATTGCCGTTCAGCACCGGCCTTATGTGGCCACTGATGAGGAAAGCTGGGAACTTTTCCCCGCGGAAAGGCAATGCAAGATGATCCGTGACGCGCACAGCGGCGGCCGCTGCTTGGCGGCGTTAGCCGCCTGGTTTCTGGCCGCCGCTGTTATGGCTCCCGGATGTTGGGCCCTGCGCCGCCCAAAATCTTCGGCTCCGGCGGCCGCCGTTCAGCCCGCCTCGGGCATGCAAACCGTCCCCGTGGATGGGATGCCGCGGCAATTTCTCGTGCATTTGCCCGTGGGTTATGCCCCGGGACATGCGTACCCGCTGCTGATCGCTTATCACGACCGCTTTCTTCCGCCGCCGCGCTGGGCGCAGATTTCGGGCCTGAACGATGTTGCGGATCGCCAGAACTTCATCGTGATCTATCCCGAAGCCCGGAGCGGGATGTGGAATCTGGGCATTCCGGCCCCGGCGCCCGCCATGCGTGAGCGCTATCCACGGCGCCGGTTTGGCTATCCTGGCCGATTTCCCGGCGGCGGCTTCCCGGGCGGTCCGGGAGGCGGGTACCCGGGCCGGGGTGGTTACCCGGGCGGCGGTTATCCCGGCCGCGGCCAACAGCCGCGCCGGAACGAACGGGGTCGCCTCGCTCCGGCACGGGATCTGGCGTTCTTCGACGCGTTGCTGACCAAGGCGGAACAGGAATACACCGTCAATCCCAACCGGGTGTATCTGACCGGCATGGGTTTGGGCGGGATGATGGCTCTCCGCGTCGCCTGCATGCGCGCCAGCCGCGTTGCGGCGGTCGCCGTGGTGGGTGCGGCGTTGCCGCGGGCGTTGGCCGAGGAATGCGTACCCGCGCGGCCCATCGCCCTGCTGATGATCAATGGCAAGCGGGACCCGCTGGTTCGCTACGGCGGCGGCCGGGGCGGCAGTGGCTATGAAACCCTCTCGGCGCCGGACACGGCGAAGCTGTGGGCCAAGGTGGATAACTGCACGGCGAAGCCGCGCAAATACCACCGCCAATTCCGCCCCGGACAGCGCAAAGTCCAGGTCGTCGCCTGGGCCGGCTGCGCGGAAGGGACCATGATCCAGTTCGACACGCTGGCGCATGGCGGCGGCGCCTGGCCGGGTGGCGGCTATCAGCCGGAATCGCGATTCGGCAAAACCAGCCAGGCGCTGAATGGCAGCGAAGCCGTCTGGCGCTTCCTCGCTCCCCTCCGCCGCAACCCCGGTTCCTAGCCGCGCCGGCCCCGGGGCGACGCGCCGATTACCCGCCGCGCACCTCGCGCCGAGTTTGCCCGCGGGGAATCACCCGGGGGTCCAGCCGACGACGCCGCGCGATCAAGGTCGGCGCATGAGTCGCGCCAGGCGCTCAGCGCGGATAGTGGGCGATTACGGCGCCCTTCGCGTTGAGGAACTCGAGTTCCGCCTTGCCCGCCGGGGTGACGAACATCTTGATGCGTGGCCGGCCCTGCGCGTCGGCCAGCATCACCATCGCGGTGTTGTGGCGGTTGTAGCCGACCAGGTAACGCCGCGCCGTGGCGTGCCGATAGGCTTGCCCAGCTGGACTGTGCAGGGCGGCCAGGCGGGCGGCCCGGGTTTTGGCGGTGGCGAACTGCTGGAGCAGTCGCAGGTACTGGGGCCGATTGAAGTCGGCGCGATTCCAGCCGGTGATATAGGAATAGAACCGCCCGTGGTCGTCGCCGTCGTCCACTTGCAGCAGTTGGTCGGTATTCACGGTGTCGAAAGACAAGACGTCGGCGCTGCTGCTGCCGGCGCCGGCCGGCCCATGGGCGGCGCGGCTCCCGCCGCGTTGGCCGGTCCAAAGCAGCCCGCCCTGTTCGTTGCCCAGGCGATTGTAAAAGATGATCTCGTTGCCGCCGCCGCCGCTGCGGTGAACCTTCTGTCCGTTGATGATGCTCGGCATCGGCTGGTCGTGGTTGGTCAGCACCATCGCCAAGCGCCCGTGCTGATCCCGGATCACCAGGCGATGCACGGTGAGCGTGTTGAAGGTTGCGCCGCGCGCGGCATGCAGCGCGGCCGCGGCGACCACCAGCGCGGCAACCGCGATCACCGTCATGGCGGCGACATAGAGGCGCAGGCGGCTGATCTGCTGTGGCAGGGAAGATTCGGACATCAGGGCTCCTCCAGGAACGGGGCCGGCGGTTTGACAGCCCGGCAAAGCTAGCCTATGCGAAATCGCCGGCTTCTCGCCATGCCGGCGGCGTTTCCCCGGCCGGCGGGCGTCCACAACGCCTTTCGCCGGGGGCGGATTCGCCGCTGTCTATCCCTCGCCTTGCTTGTACCGGCCCGCGGCGTCACGCGGCAAAGCGAAACGGCTGCGCGGATCGCAGGTGGGCGCCAAGCCGCGGCAGGGCCGGGACGTCAGAACGATTCGCTTCGGGAGATCGTGGCCCAGAGAGTTCTACTGTGCCGTCCAGCCCCCGTCAATCAGGATGTCGGCGCCGGTGATGAAACCGGCCGCCTCGGAGCAGAGGAACGCGGCCACTGGCCCGATCTCCTCCGCCTTACCCCACCGGCCGACGGGTAGGTGGGAAAGGAACTGCGCATTACGCACGGGATCCTTCATGAAGAGACCGGTCATCTCCGTTGCAAACGGGCCCGGACTGATGGTATTGGCGGTGATGCCGTGCGGCGCCAGCTCCAGCGCCAGGGCCTTGGTCATTCCCAAAACACCGAATTTGCTGGCGCAGTAAGCCGTGCGATGCGCCATCGCCACGTGTGCCATGGTGGAAGCGATGTTGATGACGCGCCCAAAATGCTTCTCGATCATGCCAGGAACAAAGGCGCGCGAGCAGAGGAACGCGCTTTCGAGGTTCGTCTCCATGACCAGCCGCCACTCTGCCAGCGTAAAATCCTGGAGCGGCTTGCGGAGATTCATGCCCGCGTTGTTGATCAGGATGTCGGGCGGCCCGACCGTGCGCCGGACCAGATCAGCCATCCGGCCGACCTCCGATTCCTCGCGGAGGTCCGCGACCGCAACGTGGGACTTGCCACCCACGGCGGCGATTTCCGCCTTTACGCTGTCTAGCAAATCCCCACTGCGCGCCACGAGTGCAACCGTCGCGCCCGCTTGCGCCAGCGCCACCGCCATGGCTTTTCCTAGTCCCTTGCTCGCCCCGGTGACGATGGCCACGCGGCCGCGTAACGTTTGGTCCGCCATTGCATTCTCCTAAAACCGATGTCGCCGCTACGCCGCCGCGGTGATCGCACGCGGCTGCCGGCTACGCGCGCCGCCGGAGTTCGCCGGCGGCGCGGTCAATGTCCTGGCCGGTGTTGTAGAAGTGCGGCGAAAAACGCAGGTTATTTTCGCGCAGGCTGATGTCCACCCCCGCCGCCGCCAGCGCGGAATGGATCGCCGCATTGCGTCCCGGCTCACGATGGCTGATTACCACGATCGCCGATTCCGCCGGTTCCGGCGACAGCACGCGATAGGCGTCGCGGTCCAGGGCCGCCAGCAGGCGCGCCACAAGATCCCGGTCATGGCCGGCGATCCGCAATGGTCCGCAGTCCAGCAAGGTGTCCAGCGCCGCCGTCCAGGGGACGAAGTTGAAGAAGTTGGCGGTGTTGAACACATCTAGCGCCGCCGCGCCCATGGCCGCCGCCGGCACGGTGAGATCGCGCATGTGATTCAGCGCGCCGCCCGCCGTTCCGGCCGCCGGCGCCGCCGCCAGCGCCGCTTGCTGCGCCGCAAACCAATTGACCTGCGTCGGCTGCACGTTGGCCAACAGCCGCGGCGACAGCCAGGCGAAACCGGTGCCGTACGGTCCGCACAGCCACTTGTAACCGCAACTGCTGACCGCGTCCACCGGCGTTCGGCTGACGTCCAATGTCAAGGCGCCCAGCGCCTGCGAGGCGTTGAGGATGAACCATACGCCGTGTTGCCGGCAGCAGTCGCCTAGCGCCACCAGATCGAGCGCCGCGCCGGTGAAGGAGTTAACCCAACTGGCGCAGAACACCCTGGTCTTCGCCCCCAGCGCCGCCGCCAGTTCGTCGGGCTGCGGTGCGGCGCCGCGCGCTTCCAGCCAGCGGATGGCCACGCCGCGCCGCTCCAGCACCTGCCAGGGCAGCGTCGTGGCGGGAAAATCCCCCCGCATCAGCAGCACTTCCTCGCCCGCGCGCCAATCCAATCCGTTGGCGATGGTTTGCAGGCCGTAGGAGGCGCTGTTGCCTAGGACGATCTCGCTTTCTCCGGCGGCGATCAGCCGCGCCAGCCGTGTCTTCAATTCCCGCGGCACGGCGGCATAGCGGTCGTCGCTCATGCGGAAGGGCCGGGCTTTGTCTTCCACCACCTCCAGCGCGGCCCCCACCGCCGCGTTGGGCAGCGGCCCCTGCTGGGCGCAATTCAGCCAGGCGCGGCCGTTGGGGGAGGCGAAATGGTGGGCAAAGGACTGCGCGTTCTCCACCCGCCAGAATGCCATAGCCCGTCATCGTCGGCGCGGCGCGCGGCCCGCCCGGGCCAGCGTAGGATAGGAGAACCGGCATGGCCAAAATTTCGACCCGCACCGCGGGATGGTTGGGGTTTACCCTTCTGTTGGCGGGTTGCGCCGCGGCGTGGTGGTGGACCGGCTTGGCGTCGGGCGCTTCGGGATTTCCCACCAGCGGCCGCCAGCGCATGCAGATTCCCGACGGCGAGCGCCCGCTGGTCATCGCCAGCGCCATGTCCGGCCTGGCGGACACGCCCGAGGAACAGCAATTGGCGCAGCAGGCCCAGGCGACCGCCGCGGCAATGGTGCAGGCCGCTTTGCAGCACAACCTGGCGGCGCAAGCCGACGAGGCCGAGGATCATCGCGGTCCGGAATGGGCCCGCTACGATGCCGCCCGCGCCGCGTTGCGCCAGGAACAGGCCGCCGACCGGACTCTGGCGCAACAGATCGCCGCCGCGCCGCCGGCGCGGCGCCCAAGGCTGGTGGCGGAACGCGATCTGACCCAGGCGCAGTTGCAACTGGACCAGGCGCGGCTGGACGATGCCCGCCAAGATCTGCGCCGCGCCCGCGCCGCCGCCATGATGACGCCGCAGCAGGAGTTGGCCCAGGCCCATCGGGCGCAGTCGGCGGCGCGCCAGTTGGCGGCCAAATACCGCCAGCGCTGGCGTTCGCAAAGCACGGCGCGCAACCCGGAAACGGCGCAAGGACTGGCGGTCTTGTTCACCAGTTGGCATCTGCTGGCGGCCAAGTTGAAGTCCCTGCGCTGGGCCCGGGGGCAAAGCGCCGCGTCCGCCGCCGCCGCCGTCGCCGCGCACAACCGTCTGCATGCGCAATTGCAGCACGCCGAGGCGCAAAATGCCCAGCGCATGGCCGGCGACTTGGCCCGCTTGCGCCAGGCCCGCCGCGGCGCCGGCCTCGGCGGCATCACCGCGCAAACGCAAAGTGCGGTGCACAACGCCGAGGAACTCGCCGAGGGCCAGCGCCGCCTGATCGCCCTGGACCACGCCGCCGAGCGCCAGCGGCAGCTCTCCGGCGATTACCAGCGCTGGGTTGAGATCACCTTGGCGCAGCAGGAATTGGCGATGCACGACGCTCTGGGCATGTGGCTGGAGATCCTCTCCGGCATTGCCATCCTGCTTATCTTGGATTGGCTGGCGGGCCGCGCCGCCCGCCGCTGGCGCGCCGAGCGCCGCCGCGTCCACACCGTCCGCCACTTGACCCGCTTCGTGCTGGGCACGATCGCCATCATTTGGTTCCTGCTGATCGCCGTCGGCAAGCCGGCGCAATGGCTGACCTTCGTCGGCCTCGCCGGCGCCGGCCTGACCGTCGCCCTGGAGGACACGATCCTGAGCTTCGCCGGATGGTTCGTGGTCATCGGCCGTCGCGGCGTCACCCCCGGTGATTGGGTGGAAATCAACGGCGTCAACGGCGAAGTCGTAGAGATCACGCTCCTGCGCACCGTTTTGCAGGAAGCCGGCAATTGGACCGAGCCGGGCCATGCCACCGGCCGCCGCGTCTACCTGCCCAACAGCTTCGTGTTCACCGGACCCTATTTCAACTTCTCCACCCGTGGGCAATGGCTGTGGGATGAGATTCGCCTGGCCCCCATCGGCGGCGCGCCCTGGACGCCGGAATCCGTGGCCGCCATCGCCGGCTTGGTGGAGGAGGAGACGCGGGCGGACTCCACCTTGGCCGCCAAGGAGTGGGAGCAGGAGCACCAGGAGCCGCACCATCGCTGGCGCGGCGGCTCCGCGCCGGCCGGCGTCGCCGCCGCCAAGCTGGAGTTCAGCCCCGCGGTGCAGATCAAGCCCGGCGCCGCCGGCGGTGACCTCTCGATTCGTTACATCACCACCGCCGCCACCCGCGCCCATCGCCGCGAGTCCCTGTACCGCCGCATCTTCCAGCAGCGCGGCATTTCCCCGCCGCCGGCCGCTTCCGCTTCTCCATCCGCCGCATCTTCCGCCACTGCCTAATTGCCGCCGCCGCAATGGTCCAAGGGTCCTGGCAGCTTGGGGCCTCCCGCGGCCGTTCCGCCGGCATCCAATCCTAGGCGCGCCCGCGGCGGCGCCGCCTGGGGGTCGGTCCCATGCCCTGGTATTGGTTGTGGGCGGTGTTTTTCGCCATTTGGATCATTCTGCTGTTGACCCATGTTCCGGTCTTCGTCGCCGATATCTTCCTCGGCCTTTGGGTCGCCATGATTATCGTCATCCTCTTCCGCAATCTCGTTCGCCGCGGTCTGGAGTGAGCCGCCCCCGGCAAGCGTCGCCGCCGCGACCGAATCGCCCGATGCGTAGCGCGGCAAGACTAGATGACGCCGGCTGCAACCGCGCTCGCACCGTCCGATCCTTACGCTCCCGCTTTCTTCGGCGGAACGCTTCGCATACAATGAGTGCCCAGTGCGGAGGTGTTCCGGCTGCGCCGGGCGACACCTCTGGCGGCAAGGACGCGCGAAACCATGGCCAAAATTGTCGCCTTCACGCACGGCGGCTGGGGCGCCGGATACAACGCCATGTCCGCCGCCGGTGAGGTCATGGCCAACACCGGCGCGTTGCTCTTTGGCCGCCGCACCTATGAGCACTTCCATTCGGTCTGGCCCAAGCGCACCGAGAGCCCCTATTCGGCGTTCCTGGAAAACATTCCCAAGTACGTTGCCTCCCGCACGCTGCATGAACCGCTGCCTTGGAAAAATTCCATTCTCTTGGCCGGCGACGCCGCCGACGGCGTCGCCGGGCTGCGGCAAGAGCCGGGCAAGGACATCATCATCATGGGCAGCGGCGTGTTGATCCAGTCGCTGCTGCACCGCGGGTTGGTGGATGAATTCGCATTGCTCATTCATCCCGTCGTGCTCGGATCCGGCCGCCGCCTGTTTCCCGACGGCGGCGCCCCGGCGGTCTTCGAGCTGGTTCGCAGCAAGACCACCGACACCGGCGTCATCGCCGCCGTCTATCGCGCCAAGCGCGGGTGACCGCGCGGCGTCCCAAACGCGGCGAACCGCTCGGCATCCCAAATGCGGCTAGGCGCCTGATTCCCAAAACTAGCCGAGCGGGCGCCACTGCGAAGGCGGCTGGCTGCGGATCGCCCCGACCTCGCCGCGGGCGAGGGGGCTGGCGCGCCGCCGCTTACGCCGGTTCGGGTTTAGCCGCGGCCGGCGCGGCGGTATAGCGGTTCAGCAGCGGCGCAATCGCCGTCGCCGCCAGCGCGCAGACCAGCGCCCCGGCGGCCAGCCACAGGAATACGTGCATATAAAACGGCAGCGTCTCCGCCGGCCGCGTCATTCCCGCGGGCACGCTGGCCATTCCCGCCACCATGCCGCCGGCGTACATGCCCGTGCCCATGCCCAAGAACCATGCCCCCATGGTGATGCCCCGCGCCCGCTCCGGCACCAGTTGCGCCACCATGGAAAATCCCAGCGCGCTGATCAGCAGTTCGCCCAGCGACTGCGCCCCGTAGCCCGCCACCAGCCACCACGGCGAAACCATGCCGCCGCGCGCCGCCCATCCGCCGCCGGCATAGAGGAAGAACGCGACGGCCAGCAAATACAGCCCCGCGGCATATTTCCCCGCCATGGAAAAATCGCCCCGCGGCGTCCGCGACATGCGCTGGTAGAACCACGCCAGCGGCAGGGCCAGCAACACCAGCCAAAATTGGTTCAGGTCCTGAAACTGCGCCGCCGAAACGTGCACGCCGAGCAGCTGATGCCGCACGTTGCGCAGCGCGAACAGCGTCAGCGAGGTGTAAATCTGCTGGTTGTAGACCGCCCAAACTACCGACATCACGGTGAAGGCGATGCAGGCCCACACCCGCCCGCGCGCGCGGGCGTCATCGGTCGCCAGCAGACGCGCGAAGATCACGACAATCAGCAAAAAGAAAATGCCCACCACCGTCACCGCCGCCGCTTGGTACCGGACGATCTCCGCCAGCGCGCCCACGCCGGCCGCCGACGCCAGCAGCACCAGCCCCAGCCGGCTCCAGCGCAGCGGCGCGAAATCCGGCGCCGTCCCATACGGCGCCAAATACCGCCGCCAGATCGCATAGCTGGTCAGCCCCGCCGTCAAACCAATGGCGCTGAGGCCGAATGCCAAATGCCAGCTATCGAAGCGCAGCCCGGCGACCGTCACCGCCCACTGCGGGTGGTTCTTGATCCACGGCGTCAGCAGGATGGAGACGAAGGAGCCGATGTTGAGCGACATGTAATAAATGGTGAAAAGAATGTCCAGCTTGGAGTGGTCGCCTTCGTAGAGCCGGGAGACGAGGTTGTTGGGATTGACTTTGAACAATCCGCCGCCCATGGCGATCAGGCCCATGGCCGGGAAAAACGCCGCCTGCAACGGTACCGCCAGGACCACATAGCCGAGCCCCAGCGCCGCTGCCCCCAGCACCAGCGTGCGCCGCGCCCCCAGCACGCGGTCGCCGACATAACCGCCGATCATCGGCATGGCGTAGACCAGCGCGGAAAACGCCCCCCAGATCGCGTCCGCCCGCGCGTCTCCCAGCCCCAGGCGCCGCACCATGTACAGCACCATGATGGAGGCCATGCCGTAATAGCCGAAGCGCTCCCAGATCTCGACGAAAAACAAAACCAGGAACGCCCGCCGCGGATGCGCGCCGCCCGCCGCCGTCGGCCCCGCCGACGGAGCACGACCGATTGGCATGCTGCTTAGGGAATCCGTCGCCCGCTCCGGTCTTGCATTCGCTGCGTTCTTTGTGCCGCCGCCGTCCATCGCGGATCTAGCTCCCTGTTGTGTGGCTCCGTACCACCACGCCGCCCGCATGGATGGCGCAGACGGGCATATGCGGCGTGTTCTGGGCGATGGCGAAACCGCCGCCGCGATCCACCAGGATCGGCCCCGCTTCGCCGCCCACCTCCGCCGTCAGCTCCGCCAGCGCCCGTTCCGCCGCCGCCTGGGCTTCGCCCAGCCGTTCCCGCCACAGCGCCGCCATCCGCGCCAGCGTCATGCGCAGAATGGATTCTCCCGTTCCGGTGCAGGACACCGCCGCCGCCTGGTCGGCGTAGGTGCCGGCGCCGATGATCGGCGTGTCGCCGACGCGGCCGGGCAGTTTGCCGCTGGTGCCTCCGGTGGAGGTCGCCGCCGCCAGTCCGCCGCGCGCGTCGAGTGCCACGGCGCCGACCGTGCCGTGTTCCCGTTCCCATTGACACCGCCGGTCCGCGACCACCAACTCCCGCCAGTCGCAGGCGGGCAAGCCCTGCTCCACTGCGAACGCCTCCGCGCCGGCGCCGCACAGCATCACGTGCGGGCTGGCGTCCATCACCCGCCGCGCCAACTGGATGGGGTTGGCGACGCGGCTGACGCAGGCCACCGCTCCCGCCCGCCGCGTGGCGCCGTCCATGAGCGCCGCGTCCATCTCGATCCGCCCGTCGCGGGTCAGCGCCGAACCGCGCCCGGCATTGAACAGCGGCAGATCCTCCAGCACCACCACCGCCGCCTCCGCCGCGTCCAGCGCGCTGCCGCCGGCGCGCAGAATCTCCCAGCCGCGCTCCGCCGCCTGCCGCACGCCCGCGCGCCGCTCCTCCAGCGAGCTTTCCTCGACCCGCCCGCAGCCGCCGTGCACCACAATCGCCGTTTCCATAGATCTACCGGAGATGCGCCCCATCCGACCGGTCCAATCCTCCCAAAAATCCCGAACGAAAAGGCGCGCGTTGGAGCCAGGCGCGCCCGTGTCCACCGGACCCCGATCTAATCCCTCAGCCCTAACCCCAATCGTCGGCAATCGCCCGCCGCGTTTCCGCGACGCCCGCCTGCCAAATCGCCTCCATCTCCGCATCGGCGCGCTGGTACCGCCCGCCCAGGTTGCCGTCGCCGATTCGTTCCCGCACCTGCCGCGGCTCCAGCGCCCGCATCGCCGCCATATCCAATGGCGGCTTTCGCGCTTCCGGTGGAGTTGCGCCCGGCAGCCGCGTCCAGGGAAAGTTTTCCATCCACGACGCATGGCTGGCGATGGGATCGGTGGCCATGACCTGCGCCCAGGTCTGCGGCGCATTCCACCAGTTGTGAAACTTCACCTGCGCCCCGGCCCGCCGTCCCGCCTCCTCCGCCGCGTCCCGGGCGAAGGAATTGCCGCCGTGCCCATTGACCACCAGAATCCGCCGGAATCCCTGCTGCGCCAATCCCGCGACCACCTCCGCGATCACGCGGAGATAGGTCTCTGGGGTGAGTGTTACGGTTCCGGGAAAGGCGGTGAAATAGGGCGTCACGCCGTAGGGCAGGGCCGGGAAGACCGCCACGCCAAGCGGCGCCGCCGCCTCCTCCGCCACCCGCTCCGCCAGGATCCAATCCGTCGCCAGGCTCAGACCGGCATGCTGTTCGGTGCTGCCGATGGGCAGCACCGCGCGGTCCTCCCGCGCCAGGTAGGCCTCGACGTCCCGCCAGCTCATGTCGCGGATGCGCATCCCTCGCCGCCCCTTCGCCGCTAGGAACTATACCATCCGGCGCCGCCGGAGGCGGGGTCGGGCCGCGTTCGAGTGTAGCGTTGTTGGTGTGTGGGCAACCCTGCCATGACCGTCTATGTCCTCGGCGCAGGCGCGTCCTTACACGCGGGCTGTCCGCCCGCGGCCAGGCTCGGGAAAGACCTGCACAGCTGGATACGTTGGGCGAGGCCGTGCGGAGACCCCCGGCGGGAATGCGTGGAGCTCTGCGCGGATACTTTTGGCGGGCTCGCTGACCTGGAGCGCGTCCTGACGGAGCTTGAGAACCCGCCGCAGGGATCCGCGGCGGAAGCACTGTGTGACGCTCAGAGGAGGAACGCGCGCCAGGCGGTGCTGGAGTCGATACCCGAGTTCTTCTCTAGCTTGCGGGCGCGGGATTCGTCGTCCGGCCTATACTGTCGCTTTGCCCGCTCGAGGGTGCGCCCCGGCGACGTTATCATCACCTGCAACTACGACCTTGCCTGCGAGCGCGCGCTCAAGGGCGCGCGGCTATGGGAAATCGGCGAGGGCTATGGGTTCTCGCTGGAGATCGCCGCGATGCCCGCCTCCGCGGTCAAAGTGCTCAAGCTGCATGGCAGCACGAACTGGTGGTGGCCGGCCTCCGGCGGCCCGAGGGGACCATCCCAGGGCGGGCCGCAGGCCTTCCCGCATCGCCCCGTCCTCCTGATCCAGGAGGATTTCAGTTTTCTCGGCTATGGACCTGGCCCGCGCGATCCGAAGTGCCCCACTGCCGTGAGCTGCGCCGCATTTCCAGCGCTAATCGTGCCGACCCGCGAGAAGCGCTTCTACGCGCGCACGACCGGCGGGACAGAACAGCGCGAGTTCTGGGATGAACTTTGGCGGCAGGCGGGCGAGGCGCTAGAAAACGCTGAAGACGCCGTCGTCATCGGCTACAGCATGCCCCTGGCGGACGGCCGAGCCAGGGACCTGCTGCTGAACAGGCCCAGAAGCGGAGCGACGACCACGGTGGCTTGCGCGGCCGATAGCGCCAGCCTCCGCAACGAGTTCGTGTCCCACGGGTTCAGCCGGGTCCAGGCGCCGGGCGACGGCAGGTTCGAGAGCTGCCTCGGGGAGAGCGCTGAGGGAGGCGCCGCAACTCGGGAGCCGTAGCTAGTCCCCGCCGGCTTCGGCGGCGGAGGCGCGGGCGGGGACGGCGCGGCGGGCGGGGAGATAGGGGTGGATCAAGACCTGATAGGCGCCGGCGCCGAGGGGGCCGCCGATCAGCGGTCCGGCGATCGGCACCCACCAATAATGTCCCGGCGCGGGCAGCGCCGCGCGGCCCCAGCCGGCGAAAAAGCAAAACAGCCGCGGGCCGAAATCGCGGGCGGGGTTGATGGCCCACGCTTCCAGATACCCCATCGAAGCGCCGATGGTGGCGACCAGCAAGCCGATGAAGAAGGCGCTGGTGTTGGCCATGGGCGCCATTTCGTTGTACTGCTCGGTGATGGCGAAAATGCCGAACAGCAGCAGCGCGGTCAAAACGATTTCATCGCCGAAGGCGTGGCCGACCGTCACCGCCAGCCCGGGATGGGTGAAAAACGCCGCCGCCGCGCCGCCCGCGGCACGGGTCAGATGATGCGCCTGGTTGAAATGGTCAATCACCGGCGCGAAAAGAAAATACACCAGCCCCGCGCCGGCGAAGCCGCCTACCACCTGCGCCGCGCAATACGGCCCGACTTTTTTCCAGGGAAAGCGGCGGTAACAAGCCAGCGCCATGGTCACCGCCGGATTGGCGTGAGTGCCGGAGACCGAGCCGGTGACATAGATCGCCATGGTCACGCCCAATCCCCAAGCCATGCACAGGCCCCAGTAGGAGTGCAGATAGGGGCTGGGCTGGTAGAGCGTGTACATGCAGGCGGCGGAGTCGCCGAAGGCCAAAATCAAAAACACCGCCACCGCTTCGGAAATCAGCTCGCCCCTCAGTTGCCGCCGCATGGTTCCTCCTTTGGCCGTTCCGCCGCCGCGCCCATCGCCGCATTCTCGACCCAGCCGAACGACCGCTCCACCGCCTTGCGCCATCCCGCCGTCAGGCGTTCCCGCTCCGCCGCCGCCATGCGCGGCCGCCACTCCCGGCCGGCGGCGACCAGCGAGCGCAGTTCCTCCTCATCCCGCCACACGCCCGCCGCCAATCCGGCGGCGAAGGCCGCGCCCTGAGCGGTGGTTTCGGTCATTTGGGGCCGGCGGATGGGCAGGCCCAAAATGTCCGCCTGAAATTGCATCAGCAGCTCGTTGCCGGCCATGCCGCCATCCACTTGCAAGCCGGCGATGGCGATGCCGCTTTCGGCGCGCATGGCCTCGACCACGTCGCGCACCTGATAGGCAGCCGCCTCCAGCGCCGCCCGGGCCAAATGGCCGCGCTGGGCGTAGGCGGTCAGGCCGGCGATGATGCCGCGGGCATCCGAGCGCCAATATGGCGCGAACAAACCGGAAAACGCCGGAACGATATAGACGCCGCCGTTGTCGGCGACGCTCGCCGCCAGGCTCTCGATCTCCGGCGCCGAGCGAATGAGCCCCAAGCCGTCGCGCAGCCATTGCACCAGCGCGCCGGTGACGGCGATCGCGCCTTCCAGGGCGTACTGCGGCGGCTGGCCTTCGCGCTGGCAGGCGGCGGTGGTCAGCAATGCGCCGCGCGAGGCCATGCGCCGCGCGCCGGTATGCAGCAGCAAAAACGAGCCGGTGCCGTAGGTGTTTTTCGCTTCGCCGGGACGGAAACAGACCTGCCCGGCCAACGCCGCCTGCTGGTCGCCGAGCATGGCCAGCAACTGCGCCCCGGCCGCGGCGCCGCGCCGGATCTCCCCCAGGCTGCGGCCCGGCGCCGCCGCGGAAGGGACGATCTCCGGCAGGCAGGCGGCGGGAATGTCCCACTCCGCCAGCATTTCGGCGTCCCAGCGGCAACTGGCCAAGTCCATGAGCTGCGTGCGGCTGGCGTTGGTGACGTCGGTGATGTGGCTGCCGCCGTTCGGCCCGCCGGTGAGCTGCCAGGCCAGCCAGGCGTCCACGGTGCCGAACGCCGCGTCGCCGCTTTCCGCCTTTTCCCGTGCATCGGGCACATGCGCCAGCAGCCAATGCAATTTCGGCGCGGAAAAATACGTCGCCAGCGGCAGGCCGGTGCGGCGGCGGATGGCTTCCTCCTTGCCCTCCCGCGCCATGCGCGCCACCAGTGCGTCCACGCGGGTATCCTGCCAGACGAGGGCGTTATGCAGCGGCGCGCCGCTGCGGCGGTCCCAGAGGATGGTGGTCTCCCGCTGGTTGGTCAGTCCGACGCCGGCCAATTCCCCCGCGCCGATGCCCGCCCGTTCCATGGCTTCCGCGGTGACCTCCAGCGTTCGCTCCAGGATCTCGGTGGGGTCGTGTTCCACCCAGCCCGCCTGCGGATAGATTTGGCGGTGTTCTTTTTGCGCCGTGGCGATGACGCCGCCGCCGCGGTCGAAAATAAGGCATCGGCTGCTGGTCGTTCCCTGGTCAATCGCCGCGATCAATTTCTGGGGCATTTGCCGACTCTCCGTGCAATGGCGTGCATTGTACCCCGCCGCGGGGCGCGGAGCGGCCCACGGCCGGCGGCGCGGCGGCCCGAAGGCGGAAACGCGGACGATACGGCCGGCAGCGGGGGAGGTGGGCTCGGCCGGGAAGACCCGGGAGTAGGATGGGGTGGAGGACGGGTCCGCGGAATGAGCCTGAAGCAAGCATTGACCGCCGAGTGGCTGGGCAAGCCCCGGCTGAAGCCGTGCCAGACGGCGAGCGGCCGCTGGGGAATCTACGATCGCCGGCACGGGAATCTCTACGCGGTGCATGACGCCGGCGGCGAAGAAGGCTTCGTGACCGAGCAGGAAGCCGCGGCGTTCATTCAAGATCCGGACGAGCGCCGCTGGATGAACCGCACCATGACCGTGCCGCTCAGCCGCTGCGAATAAGGGCAGCCGGCTGGGTGCGAGGGGCGTGCGGCCACCGGTTCGCGCCAGGCGGCGACGCCGCGCGCCACAGCAGGGCCACTTCCACCCCCGCGCAACCTTTCGGCTCCATGGCGAATCACGCCTGAAGGGATCTAGGCGGCGAAGCGGCCGTGTGCCGGAGCAGCGACCGTGCGCGGATCGGCCGCTCCCCCGCCTCCCAGCGGGTCCGCCTTGCCCGCGAATCGAGGAGGCCTATGAAGATCGTCGTGGTTGGCGGCACCGGGCGCATTGGATCCAGAATCGTTCGCCGGCTGGTTGCGCAAGGCCATGAGGCGATGGCCGCCGCTCCCGACACGGGGGTCAACACCATCACCGGCCAAGGGCTGGCCCAGGCCCTGCAAGGCGCCGCGGCTGTGGTGGATGTTTCGGATTCGCCGTCCTGGGAAGATACAGCGCTGCTCAATTTCTTCATCACATCCACCCGCAATCAACTGACCCAGGGGGCCGCAGCGGGAGTGCGGCATCATATCGCGCTGTCCGTGGTGGGCACCGACCGGCTGACCGAGAGCGGCTATTTCCGCGGCAAAATGGCGCAGGAAACCATGATCCAGGAGTCCCCGATCCCCTACTCCATCGTGCGCGCCACGCAATTCTTCGAGTTCCTCGCGGGCCTGGCCGACTGGTCCATGGCCGCCGGCAAAGTGCGCCTGCCGCCGGTCCTTTTCCAGCCGATGGCGGCCGACGATGTCGCCGACGGCGTAGCCGCGGTCGCGTTGGGGCCGCCGGCCAACGGCATCGTCGAACTGGCGGGCCCGGAAAGGTTTCGGTTGGACGAGCTGGTCCGCCGACGGCTGGCGTCGCTGCGCGATCCCCGCGATGTGGTCAGCGATCCTGCCGCCCGATACTCCGGAGCCGCGGTCAGCGAGAAGACGCTGCTCCCTGGGCCTGATGCGCGCCTGGGGGCAATTCACTTCGCGGCCTGGCTGGCCGAGCAAGAGCCGCCCATGCCGCGGGCGACATCCCCGGCGGCCTAGGGGCCCCCCCTGGCCACGCGGCGCGGAAGGAGAAATGCCAAGGCCGTGCCGCTCAGCTGCTGCGAATAGCGCACCCCGGTTGGAGCGGGCCGCGGCGGGCTCTGCGGCGCGCTGCGGCGATGGCCGAGGAGGGGTCACCTGGTCACGCCGGCGCGGTTGGCGCCGCTGGGGGGGTAGGTGGGATCACCTGGCGGTAACGCCCCGGAGTTGACGCCTGGCATTTCCGTTCACCCACCGGAACCGAGGGGTTTTCCCCGGGCCTACAATGAACTGACCGAGGACGAGAGGCTGGCATGGGGGCGCCGCAGGTCGCGGCAGCGAAACAGCGCGGATTTGACGAGCGGGCGGAGCTGCGGGCGCTGGCCGACCAGGCGTTCGCGCGCGCCGCGGGCGCGCCGCTAATCACCGGCAATGGCATCGCCCTGCTGCGCAATGCGGCGGAGAATTACCCGGCGTGGCTGGAGGCGATCGAGGCGGCGCGGGAGCACATTCACTTCGAGTCCTACATCATTCACGATGATCGGGAGGGCCGCCGTTTCGCCGACGCGCTGATGGCCAAGGCGCGGGCTGGGGTGCGGGTGCGCCTGCTGTACGACTGGTTCGGGGCCTTGGGGGCGGCGTCGTTCCGCTACTGGCATCAACTGCGGCGGGCGGGGGTGGAGGTGCGCTGTTTCAATCCGCTGCGTCTGGGCAGCCCCTTCGGCTGGATGAGCCGGGATCACCGCAAAACGCTGACGGTGGATGGCAGCATCGCCTTCGTCAGCGGGCTCTGCGTCGGACGGGCGTGGGCGGGCGACGCAGCGCGGCACATTGAGCCTTGGCGCGACACCGGGGTGGCGGTCCGGGGTCCGGCGGTGGCCGAAGTGGAGCGGGCGTTTGCGGCCATGTGGGCGCTGACCGGGCCGCCGTTCCCGCCGGACGACCTGCCGGACCGGACGGCGGTGATCCCCGCGGCCGGCGATACGGCCCTGCGCGTCGTGGCCAGCGCGCCGCACACGGCGGGCGTCTACCGGCTGGATCAGCTGATTGCCGCGCTGGCGCGGCGCTCAATGTGGTTGACCGACGCCTATTTTGTCGGCACCGCGCCGTATGTCGAGGCGCTGAAGGCGGCGGCGGAGGATGGCGTGGATGTGCGGCTGCTGGTGCCGCGGGCCGCCGACGTGCCGGGCATACGGTCGCTGTCCCGCGCGGGCTTTCGCGGGTTGTTGCAGGCCGGCGTGCGGATTTTCGAATGGACCGGCCCCATGCTGCACGCCAAGACCGCGGTGGCGGACGGGCGGTGGTCGCGGGTGGGATCCACCAACCTGAACGTCACCAGTTGGCTGGGCAACTGGGAACTCGACGTGGTTGCCGAAGACGAGGACTTCGCCCAGCGCATGGAGGAAATGTTCGCGGAGGATTTGGCGCATGCGGTGGAGATCGTGCTGCACGCAGGCAAGCGCGTGCGCCCCGCCGATGAGCCGCCGAAGCCGCGGCGGATGCGGGTGGCGGGGCTGAGCAGCGCGGGCGGCGCTGCGGCGGGTGTGGCCCGCATCGGCAATACGGTGGGCGCGGCGATGACCAACCGCCGGCCGCTGGGACCGGCGGAGGCGCGGCTGATGTTCCTGGCCGGCGTGTTCCTGCTGCTGCTCATCACGGTTGGTGTGCTGTGGCCCTGGGTGGTGGAAGTGCCGGTGCTGGCGCTGGGAATCTGGGTGGCGGTGTCGCTGCTGGCGCGTTCCTGGCGGCTGCGCGGCGGCGGGACATGAGCGCGGAGCGGGGAGTCCGCATCGCGACCTATAACATCCACAAATGCCGCGGCATGGACCGGCGCGTGGATCCCGGCCGTATCGTGGCGGTGCTGCGGGCGCTGGATGCCGACATCATCGCGCTGCAAGAGGTGGTGGGCTCCGGCGGCGGCGACGACGACCACGCTAGCTACATCGCCGCCGAGATGAAGATGCACTCCAGCCTGGGCGAGAATCGCCGCCACCAGGGCGGCGCCTACGGCAACCTAACGCTGAGCCGGGCCGCGCCGCACGGCGTGCGCAACTTCGACGTCAGCGTCCGCGGCCGGGAGCGGCGAGGCTGCCTGCGCGTGGACCTGGGCTTGGCCGGCCGCATGCTGCACGTCTTCAACCTGCATCTGGGAACCTCCTTTACGGAGCGCCGGCAGCAGGCGCGGAAACTGCTGAGCCCGGAGATTCTCCTCCGCCCGGAACTGGCGGGCGGGCGGATTTTGCTGGGCGATTTCAATGAATGGATTCGCGGGCCGGCGACCCAATCGCTGGGCGCGGCGATGCGCAGCGCCGACGTGAAGTTGCATCTGGGCCACCGCCGTACCTATCCGGGGCTAATGCCGCTGCTCCAGCTCGACCACATCTATTACGATCCGGGACTGCATCTCGAGAAGCTGGAGCTGCACGACGACCGCCGCGCGCGCATGGCCTCCGACCACCTGCCGCTGGTGGCGGAGTTCCGCTGGTAAGCCGCCGTGCGGCGGGCGGGGCTTGGGGCCGCTGTCGTCAATCCGCGCGACGCCGCTGGGGCCGTTCGCTGGGCGGCGCAGGTGCGGGAGCTTGGTGGAACGGCGTGGCGGAGAGGGAGGGATTCGAACCCCCGATACCCGTTAAGGTATACACGCTTTCGAGGCGCGCGCCTTCAACCACTCGGCCACCTCTCCATATTGTTTATACCCCAGGTCAGGCGCCGCGGCGGCGCTGAAAAAACCGGCGCAGCAACCCGCCCGCCTCCTCGGCCCGCACCCCGGCGGTGACCGGGAAGGCATGATTGAGCTGGGGATGGGCGGCCAGCGCCAGCACGGAATGAACGGCCCCCGCCTTGGGGTCATCGGCGGCGAAGACCAAACGGGCGATGCGCGCCTGGATGAATGCGCCGACGCACATCGCGCACGGCTCCAGCGTAACATAGGCGGCGCAGCCGGCCAGACGATGGTTGCCGAGGCGGCGGGCGGCTTCCCGCAAAGCGACGATCTCGGCGTGGGCGGTGGGATCGCGATCGCTGATGGTGCGGTTGTAGCCGCGGCCCACTACTTCGCCGCCCGGCGCAACGACGAGGGCGCCGACCGGCACCTCCTCCGCCGTTTCCGCCTGCCGCGCCAGCGCCAAGGCCTCGGCCATCCAATCCCAGTCGGCGGCGTCCGGCGGCCGCTCGTTTTTGCCCGTTCCTGCCATCGCTTGATTGTCGCAGGAGCGCCGGCCCTGCGCTGCGAGGAGCGAGCGGGGCGATCGGTGTTGCATGGCTCGTTGGTTCGGGGCTTGGGCGGCTCACGTACATGCGTGTACGCTACGGGCCCGCGGCGGCGCCTACCCCGCAAGCGGCGAACGCTCATCGGGCCGAGGGCGGCGGTCCGCGGGGGCGTTTTCTGGGGGCGCGGACGGCCTCGTCCGCACCGGATTGCGGGCCAGCGGCCCGCGCCCCCGGGGCCAGCGGCGCACCCGATCGGCGTTGCATGGCTCGTTGGTTCGGGGCTTGGGCGGCTCATGTACATGCGTGTACGCTACGGGCCCGCGGCGGCGCCTACCCCGCAAGCGGCGAACGCTCATCGGGCCGAGGGCGGCGGTCCGCGGGGGCGTTTTCTGGGGGCGCGGACGGCCTCGTCCGCACCGGAT
>OFHJ01000141.1_pt1 | contig 30058 bp, 28 predicted proteins | sample 1522001 | NCBI WGS metagenome assembly OFHJ01 (sample SAMEA2464838, study PRJEB22497) | soil metagenome | biome: Grassland; feature: Farmland; material: Clay | place: Australia | collected 2013-02-01 | depth 1.2 m | reverse complement strand
CCTTCGGGGTGCGCAAGGGCGACCTGCTCGTCATGATCCACTGCGGCTCGCGCGGGCTCGGCCATCAGATCGGCACGGACTTCCTCAAGCGGATGGCCTCGGTCCCCGGTCTCGAGCTGCCGGACCGGGAGCTTGCCTGCGCCCCGATCCACTCCGAGCTGGGCCGCGCGTACCTCGAGGCGATGCGCGCCGGAATCAACTGTGCCCTGGCGAACCGTCAGATTCTCATGCACCTCGTCCGCGGCGTATTCGCTCAGGTGTTGCCGCAGGCGCGGCTGTCCGTTCTGTACGATGTCTCTCACAACACGTGCAAGGTGGAAGATCATCTCGCGGGCGGGACGACACGCAAGCTCTACGTCCACCGCAAGGGGGCCACGCGGGCGCTCGGTCCGGGGCACCCGGACCTGCCCGAGGCCCTGCGGGCGGCCGGTCAGCCGGTGCTGATCGGCGGCTCGATGGGCACGGCGTCGTACATTCTCGCCGGGACCGGGCAGTCCGAGGCGCGCGCTTTCAGCTCCGCGTGTCACGGGGCCGGCCGAGCCATGAGCCGGCATGAAGCCGCCCGGACCTGGCGGGGCCGGCAGGTGGTCGAGGAGTTGGCGAGCCGGGGCATCCTCATCCGCAGCGCCTCGATGCGAGGCATCGCCGAGGAGGCGCCGGGCGCCTACAAGGACGTATCGGCCGTCGTGGATGCGGCCGAAGCGGCGGGCTTGGCTCGAAAGGTCGTGCGCCTTGCGCCGCTGATCTGCATCAAGGGTTAGCGCCGGGGCGGTCCGCCACCAGGGCCTCGGCGACGGTCGAGCGGACTGCGCGGGTCTTTTGAGCCGCTGACCGGGCCGGGGCCGGCGCTCGAGCCGTCTCCGGCGTGCGGGGCCGAGCGTTGACATCCATCGCCTCGCGGTGGAACCCTTGGCTGACCCGCTGCGGATGAGCGCCGGGCACAACGGGCATCGAGTGGCCGACCGAGGCGTCGAGCGGCTTCGCACGGGACATGGGTGGAAGAGCCTCACATGACAGATCAGCTTTCGGGCGCACGCGCGGGTCTGGCGCGGCGGATGTTTCTCATCGGGGATGCCGCATCGGGCCACATCGACACGCGACGGCTGTGACATGGACCACCCCCGCGAGTTGTTGAGACGCATCGCTCGCACCAGCGACCCCATGGGCCGGGGCACCTGGCATGACCCCTGGGTGCTCGGGCGGGGTTGGGCGCCGATCAGCCCGCCCGAGCATGCCGTGACGAGCTCCGCGGTCTCGATCCGGATGCGCGATGGCCTGACGCTCAGCGGGGTGCTGTATCGGCCGGACGTGGAGTGCGCCCCCGGAGTCGTGATCGCCAACGGCTATGCGCTGCAGGAGCCGTATCTGGCCCCGACCATCGATCAGCTCGCGCGGCGCGGGTACCTGGTGTTGCGGGCCAACCTGCGCGGCGTGCCCCCATCGGAAGGCGAGGCGGGTCTTTACGAGCGCTACGGCGAGGATGCCCACGACCTCATCGAGTGGCTGGCCGCCCAGGGCGGCTGCAACGGACGTATCGCCATGATGGGCGCCTCGCTCCTGGGACTGGTGCAGTACCTCGCGGCCAAGGAGGCGCCCCCGAGCCTGAAGGCGATCCTTCCCGATGACGCCGGCAGCGACAATTACTGGTATCTATGGTATCCGGGCGGCATGCGGCCCGGGCCGGGACGCGTGGCGCGCCGCACCTTCGGCGGAGCGCACAACGAGTATCCGCTGGCAGCCGCCCACCCGGACTACGATGCCTTTTGGCGCACCCGCACCGTCGAGCCGCAGGAGCTGAAAGCCATCGCGCGGCGGCATGTCGCGGTGCTGCTCACCACGGGCTGGGACAGCTACATGATCGGCTCCGCCAAGGCCTACGAATGGCTGAAGGCGGGCCGGCGAGGCAGGCGGCTGAAGATGATCATCGGTCCGTGGGGACACGGCGCGTTCCTGAGTTCAGAGCCTCCGCTGCAGGGGCCCGGCGTGCTGCCCTACAGCGGATTCGAGTTCGCGGTGCTCTGGCTCGACCGCTATCTCAAAGAGATCAAGAATCACGTCGATGAGCTGTGCTCGGTGATCCTGTATGTGCAAGGCCCGGACAAATGGCGCCTCGAGGACGACTGGCCGCTGTCACGCGAGCAACGGACACGGCTCTATCTGCGGGAGGCGCCGAGCGGCACCGGCGGCGGGCTCAATGATGGATCGCTCACTGTCAGCCTGCCCGGACAGGACCGGGCCGTCCGCTATCAGTACTCGCCCGAGGGACCGTACAACAGGGCGGCCGTCACCGCGCTGTCGCGCCCTCGTGTCGACAAGACCCCCTACGAGGCGCACGGGCTCGCCTGGACCGGCAATGTGCTGACCGCTTCCATCGAGGTCACCGGCTACCCGCGCTTCTCGTTCTGGGCGCAGCTCTCGGGGCTGGATACGGATTTCGTGGTGGAGCTCACCGATGTCAGCGTGGATGAGGCAGGGGGATTTCAATCGATGCAGGTGACCCGCGGCTACCTCAATGCCATGCGGCACTTCTCGCGCACCCATCCGCAGCCCCTGGTGCCCGGCCGGCCGTATCGGTTCGAGATCGAGCTGCACCCCACCTCGTACGTGTTCCGGGCCGGGCATTTCATCCGGGTGACGCTGCAGGGCTCGGCCATCGACCCACTGGCCAGGCCGCCCGCCCAGATCCCGGTGCTCCCCGGGGTGGATCCGCAAGTTCTGGCAAGAGCGCACGGTCCGGGGCTGAATCCCCTGCCGTGCCGCGTAACCGTGTTGCAGGACGCGGAGCACCCCTCGTGCATCGATTTGCCTCTCATCGGCGCAACGCTGACGCAGTAGGTGCGCCGGCGCCGATTGGCCCGGAGGAGGGTCCGATAGGCATTGCTGAAGCACGTAACGACGTGTGATTCCATTAGGTGCTTGGACGTCAGGTGACGCACTTGCATGGGGCGGCGCGTATTTGAACCCGTGGGTCGTACTCCGTGCTCGTTGAGTCCGTCTCGAAACTGTATATAATTACAGTCAAAGGAGAACGGCATGACTGAATGCACCCGCTTCCAGAGAACCCGCTTCGACGCGACGACGAGACCGCTGAGGACACGGGGCCGCCCTTCCAAAAGGTGCGGCTGCCGTGTCATGTCTTCCCGGGATGGGCGACAGCTGGATCCAACAGGGAAGCCGCGGCGCGGCCAGGTCCGCCGTGTAAGTGTGTTGGCGCTCTGCATCATGCGTGACATGTTCGGTCGGGCAGACGCTACTCGAACGGGTCCTACTCGTTTGGGGTGCGAAGGTTCGAACGTAGTGTCAGAAGCAGGCTATCGTCAAAGTACTGTTATGAGACGCGTTCACACCCGACTGCAATTGCGCATTGCCGAGGTGGTTCGACGACACCGGCAACGCACCAAGTTGAGTCAGGAAGCCTTCGCGGATCACATCGGGATGCACCGCGCCCAATATGGGTTCATCGAGCGTGGCCGAAGGGATCTGCGGCTGTCCACCCTGGAGCGGGTTGCGGACGGGCTCGACCAGCCGATCTGGACCCTGCTGCGGGAGGCCGAAGACGGGTATCGGTAACAGTGTCGTTTCCTGGCGATCCGGGGCGCCAGGGATGGGGGCAGGGAAAGGCACTCAATCAAGAGATCGCAGCGATTGACCGCCACCGGGTGGACGGCCGCCACCCGCGTGCGGCACAACCCCTTGGAGAACTTGCAGAACTTCTGCCCCTGGTGGATTCCGCTCCGCGTCCGGATGAGGTTTTGGCCACCCAGCAACTGGGGTCACGGTCAGTGCGATCGAGAAATCGATCGCGCGAGCCGTGGTGGCGCTCATGAACGTGAGGCGCTCGACATGAGCCCCTCGGCGCCCGAGTGCTCGTGCGACCGGCAGCGCATCCGAGCCGACGCCGCGGCATGGCTCACCAGCCTGCATGGGTCGAGCCGAACACCCAGAGCGGCGCATGACCGTCGCAGGTGTCGCTCGGCTTGTCGCCGACGAGGGCAATCCCGCACTCGAGAGTGGCGGCGAAGACGGCCTTGCGCCGGCGGTGCATGTCCCCGAGGTCCCACGCGAGCAGCCCGCGGCTCTTGGCGTTGACGACGAGGAACATCGTGCGGTCCGTTACTTCTGGACCCGCCTGTGTCTGTGATTTCCTCCTCCATCTTCCTCGAGCCTCGGTCACCGCCGCGCCGCGAGTGCTTGCGCCGCTCGCCGGCGCTTCGGCACTCGTGCCGCCGGCCGCCCGGTCCGCGCGCCGATAGTCCTTCAATAGAGGCGGCAGCGGCCGGGCACCATCCAGCCCTCGAGATCGTTCGGGTGACGCTCGAGGTGGTGCGCCAGGCCCTCGAGCATCGACTCCGGCGGGCGCACGGGGCCGCCCGGGGTGTCGGGATCGCATCCGTCTCTCGTCTCGAATTGAGAAAACGCAGAATCGGTGTGTGAAGGCTCAGTCAGGCGGGTTGGTCGAACGATCCTGGAATGTACGTAGGAGTGAGAAGGCGCTACGTATTTCCTGACAGCGGTGATGGGCGCAGGCTGCGCCGACAAGACCAACCCGAAAAGGGGATTGAAGATGACGCAGACAAGGCTGATGAAGGACTTGGAGCGTCAGGGCATATCGCGGCGCGAGTTCCTCGCCTTCTGCGGCAGCATGGCTGCCGTGCTCGGAATGCCGAAGAGCGCCTCCGCGACGATCGCCCGGGCCATCGAGACCGAGAAGCGCCCGATCATGGTGTGGCTGGAGTTCCAGGACTGCGCGGGTAACACCGAGTCGTTCCTGCGCGCCGGTCATCCGACGGTCGCCGATATCATTCTCGACACCATCTCGCTCAACTACCACGAGACGCTGATGGCCGCGGCCGGCCACCAGGCCGAGGGTGCGCTCGAGGAGACGGTCGCGAAGCACAAGGGCGAGTACATCGCGCTCGTGGAGGGCTCGATCCCCGCCGACGCCGACAGCGGCTACTGCATGGTCGGCGGGCGCTCGGCGCTCGATATCGCCCGCGAGGTGTGCGGCGGCGCGGCGGCGACCGTGGCGGTCGGCACCTGCGCGCCCTTCGGCGGCATTCCCGCCGCCCGCCCCAATCCCACCCGCGCGCTCTCGGTGGCCGACGCGGTGCCCGGGGTGAAGAACCTGATCAACATGTCCGCCTGCCCGATGAACGGGGAGAACCTCGCCGCGCTCATCGTCTACTCCCTCACCGTCAAGCGCTGGCCGCCGCTCGATCAGTACCGCCGGCCGCTGTTCGCCTACGGCACCGTGATCCACGATGCCTGCGAGCGGCGGGCGCACTTCGATTCGGGCCAGTTCGTCGAGCAGTGGGGCGATGAGGCGCACCGGCACGGCTACTGCCTGTACAAGATGGGCTGCAAGGGACCGGCGACCTCGCAGAACTGTCCGCAGGTGCAGTGGAACTCGCATACCAACTGGCCGATCGGATGCGGGCATCCGTGCATCGGGTGCGCGGAGCCGAATTTCTGGGACGTGATGACCCCCTTCTACGAGCGCTTGCCGAATGTCGCCGGAGTGAGCGCCAGCCGCTGGCTCGACCCGGTCGGATTCACCGCCACCGGCGTGGTCGCCGGCGCCGCCGTCGTGCACGGCATCGGAGAGGTGAGCCGCTACCGCCGAGGCCATCGGCCGCCGCCCGACGAGAAGGGTGGGGCGGGTAAGAGCGAGCACGAGAGCGAGTCGAACGAGGAGAGCCGTAAATGACCCACGTCGTCGTTGATCCGATCACCCGCATCGAGGGTCACCTGCGCATCGAGGCGGAGGTGGAGGGGGGGAAGGTCACCCAGGCCTGGTCCTCCTCGACCATGTTCCGCGGCATCGAGCTGATCCTCGAGGGGCGCGATCCGCGCGACGCCTGGGCGTTTACTCAGCGGATCTGCGGAGTGTGCACCACGGTGCACGCCATCGCGTCGATCCGAGCGGTCGAGCACGCCATCGGGGCAGTCCCACCGCCGAATGCGCGCATTCTGCGCAACCTCATCATCGCGGCGCAGAACGTTCACGATCACGTCATCCACTTCTACCACCTGCAGGCGCTCGACTGGGTGGATATCGTGAGCGCCCTCAGCGCCGATCCGGCGAAGACCGCCAAGCTGGCGCAGTCGCTTTCCGACTGGCCGCTCTCGAGCACGGCGTACTTCTCCGACGTGCGCAAGCGGGTCAAGGCGTTCGTCGAGCGAGGCCAGCTCGGCATCTTCGCCAACGCCTACTGGGGGCATCCGGCCTACCGGCTGCCGCCGGAGGCGAACCTGATGGCCCTCGCGCATTATCTGGAAGCGCTCGATTTCCAACGCCGCTTCGTGAAGATCCATGCGATCCTCGGCGGCAAGAACCCGCACCTGCAGAGCTTCCTGGTCGGCGGCATGGCAACCCCCGTGGACCCCGATGCGCAGGCCTCGCTCAACCTCGACACCATCGCGCAGCTGCGCAAGCTCGTGGCCGAGGGGGTGGACTTCGTCAGCCGCGTCTACGTGCCCGACGTGCTGGCGGTCGCCTCGTTCTACAAGGACTGGTTCTCGATCGGTTCGGGGGTGTCGAACTATCTGTCCTACGGGGATTTCCCGATGGACGACAGTGCGCACCCGATGCTCTACATTCCCTCGGGCGTCATCCACGGGGAGGACCTCACGCAGATCGCCACCGTGGACCAGGCCAAGATCGCCGAGTACGTCACCCACTCCTGGTACGACTACAGCGGCGGCGACGAGCAGGGCTTGAACCCCTATCACGGCGAGACGAACCCGAACTTCACCGGGCCGAACCCGCCGTTCAAGCGGCTGAACGTCGAGGAGAAGTACTCCTGGCTGAAGTCCCCGCGCTACGACGGGGCGCCGATGCAGGTCGGCCCGCTCGCGCGCATGTTGGTCGCCTACGGGCTGGGTCGGCCCTCGCGCGCCAAGACCCTGATCGATGGGGCCCTCAAGCAGCTCGGCGCGCCCCCGAGCGCGCTGTTCTCGACGCTCGGGCGCATCGCCGCGCGCGCCATCGAGGCGCAGGTGCTGGTCGAGTCGATGGGGATGTGGGTCGAGGCGCTCGCCGAGCAGATGGCCCGCCGGGACTTTCGCATCCAGGACACCTCCCGCTGGGATCCGGGCAGCTGGCCCACCGAGTGCTTCGGCGCCGGCTTTCACGAGGCGCCGCGCGGCTCGCTCGGGCATTGGGTGCACATCCGCGACGGCAAGATCGCCAAGTACCAATGCGTCGTGCCGAGCACCTGGAACGCCGGCCCCCGCGACGCCCGCGGCCAGCCCGGTCCGTACGAGGCCTCGCTCGAGGGCACGCCCGTCGCCAAGCCCGATCAGCCGCTGGAGATCCTGCGCACGGTGCATTCCTTCGACCCCTGCATGGCCTGCGGGGTGCACGTCGTCGATGCGAGCCGGCGTGAGCTCTCGAGAGTGAGGGCCTCATGAACGCCGTGCCTGAAGACAGGATGGCCGGGGCGAGCTCCTACAAGGTCAACCTGGGCCGGGTCTATGTGTGGGAGCTGCCGGTGCGCCTGGTGCACTGGCTGCTGTTTCTCTCGATCATCACCCTGGCGGGCACCGGGTACTACATCGGCGAGCCTTTCGCGAGCGGCGTGCTGCTGATGGCGACGATACGCGCCGTGCATCTGTACGCCTCGATCGTGTTCACGCTGTGCGTGCTGGTGCGCGTGTACTGGGCCTTCGCCGGCAACCGCTACGCGCGCTGGTCGGATCTCATTCCGGCATCGCGCGAGCGGCTGGGCAGTCTCTGGACCACCCTCAAGTTCTACAGCTTCCTGGGCCGGGAGCCGGACGAGTATGCCGGCCACAACGCGCTCGCCGGTCTTACCTACGCGTTCATCTTCGGCGTCTACTTCGTGATGATCGCCACGGGGCTCGCCCTCTACACGGTCTATGCGCCGGTCGGATCGCCGATGCGCGTGTTCACGTTTCTGATCCCGATCTTCGGCGGATTGCAGATCGCGCGCCTGATCCATCACATCGGCATGTGGGTGATCATCGTGTTCGCCGTGGCGCACCTGTACTTCGTGGTGCTGTCCTCCACGGTGGAGCACGTCGGCATCTTCGACTCGATCATGTCGGGCTTCAAGTACATGCCCCGAAGGAGGAGGAGGGACGGACGGTGACGACCGCGGCCATGATGCCAGACGGTGCTCGAGGCCGCCCGCGGGTGCTCGTCCTGGGCCTGGGCAACGTGCTGCTCGGCGACGACGGGGTCGGGCCCGTGACGCTCGAGCGGCTCGAGCGCGACTACCGTTTTCCCCCCGAGGTGCGCCTGGTCGACGGTGGCACGCTCGGACTGTCGCTGCTCGATGAGCTCGCACAGGCCGAGCACGCGATCCTGGTCGATGCCGTCGCGACCGCCGAGGCGCCCGGCACGCTCGTGCGGCTCGACGGCGCGGCGGTCCGGGATGCGGTACGCGAGCGGCTGTCGGTGCACCAGGTCGGCGTCGCCGACCTCCTCGATGTCGCACGCCTGATCGGCCGCTATCCGGACTCGGTCGTGCTCCTCGGGCTCGTGCCCGGCTCTCTCGGACTTCACGTGGGGCGCACCGCCGCCGTGGACGCGGCGCTCTCCGAGCTGGTCTCGGCGGTCATCGAGGAGGTGAGATCCCTTGGGCTCGAGGTTCTCGAGCAAACCGGCCACAGCGGCGCTGATCGGCCTATTCATGCTCTCATTCGCCATTTCGGGGTGTGAGCGGGCGAGCCCGCCGGTGCCGGCCGCGCTGCTGTCCTCGCCCACGGCCCGCCGCGCGGGGGCACGGCTGTTCGCCGAGCACTGTGCCATCTGCCACGGTGCGGCCGGCGACGGCCAGGGGCTGCGTCAAAACGACATGGATCGGCGGCAGCCGGTCAACCTGACTTTACCCCCATTCTCGCAACGCTCCCACGCGGGGCGCACCTTTCTCGCGATCCGCAACGGGGTTCCAGAGACCGCCATGGCGCCCTGGCCGTCTTTGAGCGACCGGCAGACCTGGGAGCTCGTCGCCTACATCGAGGGGCTCGGCCAGGGGCGATGAGCACGAAGGCGTAAGCGATGCATGAGCTGTCGATCTGTCAGGCGCTGATGGAGCAGGTGGCGTGTGTCGCCCGTGAGCAGCGCGCGCGCAGGATCGTGTCGGTGACGGTGAGGATCGGCCCGCTCGCGGGCGTGGAGCCGGCGCTGCTCGCGAGCGCCTATCCGCTGGCGAGCGCCGGAACGCTCGCGGCGGACTCGACCCTGGTCCTCGAGCGCAGCGCGCTGCGGGTGCGCTGCCTTCAGTGCGGCGCGGAATCCGAAGCCGAGAGCTCGCGGCTGCTGTGCGGGGCCTGCGGGGACTGGCGGGTGCGGGTGCTCTCGGGCGAGGAGTTGCTGCTCGCCAGCGTGGAGCTGGAACGCGAATGAGTTTCTCGGGAAGCCCTTACAGACCTGCGACCGGAACAACCGCTAACATCCGCGTCGGTGGGACGCGGCCGATGTGGGGCCGGCGCACACACGGGACAGGAGAGCTAACAATGCGGACGGTCTCTACAGCCACATCCATGGCACGTGCCCTGATCGGCGTCCTTTGCAGTCTCACCGCGGTGATGCTGCTGGCCGGGTGCGCGGGCAGTACCGGCGTGCGCGGATCGTCAGGGTCCGCCGGCGCCACCGGTCCGGCGGGCCCCCCGGGGCCGAGCAGCACGGTGAGCGCCATCAACGTGACCACCGCGACCCAGATCACGGCGACCATCACCAAGGCCTCGATTTCCTCCTCCGGGCAGCCGGTGGTCGATTTCACGCTCGTCGATCAGAACGGTGTGCCGCTGATGGGCCTGCCGGCTGCGGACGTGAGTTTCGCGGTTGCCAAGCTCGTCCCGCCCGGGGTGCAGCTCAAAGCGTACCCGGGACTCGCCGCGCCCGCTCCGCTGCTGCGCTCGCAGTGGCAGTCCTATCTGTACAGCATGTCCCAGCCCGCTCCCTCCACCGACGGCACCGCCACGGCCCCGGTGGTGGGCACGACCGCCGAGCCCAAGGCGACCACCGAGGCCGGCACGGCCGGGACACTGGTCGACAATGGCAACGGCAGCTACCAGTACACCTTCAAGAAGGACATCGAGACCGATCCGGTGGTCACCTACGACTCCTCGCTCGTGCACCGGGTGGGACTCGAGATCCGCGGGCTGGCTCCCACCAACAGTCCCGTGTACACGTTCATTCCCGCCACGGGCGCCACCAGCGGGTTCAACGCCGACGACGCCGTGTCTAACACCGCCTGCCTCGCCTGCCATCAGCAGCTCGCCTTCCACGGCGGAGCGCGCACGAACGTGCAATATTGCGTCATCTGCCACAACCCGAGCTCGATCGACCCCTCGAGCGGCAATACGCTCGATTTCCCCGTGATGATCCACAGGATCCACATGGGGGTCGACCTGCCCTCGGTGCTGGCCGGCACGCACTACTACATCTTCGGATACATGAACTCGATCAGCGACTTCAGCGACGTCGTGTATCCGCAGACCGACCTGAGCAACAACAACAGCGCGGTTTCGGGCTCCGGAACGCGCTTTTGCGCGACCTGTCATACGCCGAACGACACCAACGCGCCGCAGTCCGGGAACTACTCGACCACGATTACGGCCGCTACATGCGCCTCCTGCCACGACAACGTCGACTTCGCGACCGGCGTGAACCATGGCGGGATCATCGCGACCGACGCACAGTGCTCGACCTGCCACGGGCCGAGCGCGACGCTGGACAACGGCGCGCTGCAGGTCGCGGCCGCGCATGCCCTGGGGGTGGATGCCGCGGCGGGCAAGTTCGCCTTCAAGATCGTCAATGTCGCGAACACCGCGCCGGGTGAGAAGCCCTCGGTGACGCTGGAAGTGTACGATCCGACCACGAACACGCCGTACAATATTCTCGATTCCACGGGGCCGTTTCAGCTGTCCGGCTCGCGCCTGGCGGTCGATATGGCCTGGCCGACCGAGGGCTTCAACAACGTCGGCAGCGGCAGCGCCACCGCCTCGAGCGGAACGCCGAATCAGCCGGTGTCGATCGACTTCCAAAGCGGCGTGACCGACAACGGTGACGGTACGTTCACCGCCACTTCGCCCGTGGCGATTCCCAGCACGGCGAGCGGCTCGGGCCAGATGGCGGTGGAGGGGCGCGCGGTGGTGGCGCTGCCGAACCTCTCCGGCAGCGGCACGAGCGACGTGGAGCTCGGGATCAACGGGGTGACCGATGACTTTCCGATCACCGACCCGTCGGCCGTGGCGTCGGCGCAGATCGTCTCGATTTCCAAGTGCCAGGCCTGTCACCACGACCTGACCGAGCATGGCCAGAACCGCACCAACAACGTGCAGCTGTGCGAGGGCTGCCACAATCCGAACGCCACGGACGCCGGCGAGCATGTGGCCTCTTCGGGTGTGTGCGCGCCGGTTGGCACCGCCGGGGCAAATCCCGAGCAGTCGATCGACTTCGCGGTGCTGATCCACGAGATCCACGCCTCGGGCGCCACGGACTCGAGCGGCAGCCTGCGCTATCCGAACGGCGTGACGATCTGCAGCTTCGGGGCGCGGGCGACGACGTTCGACGTCGCCTTCCCGGGCAATCTCCAGGACTGCAACGCCTGTCACGTGGGCACCTCGTACTACCCGGTGAACGACTCCCAGTCCCAGGGCGTGACCACCACGTCGAACGACCGCACGACACTCACCGACGACGTGGCGATGACGCCGAATGCGGCGTTCTGCTCGGCCTGCCATACGAGCACGACGGCCAAGCAGCACATGATGCAAAACGGCGCGAGCTTCACGACCGGCAAGACCGCCACGGGGGCGCTGAACCCACCGGGGCAGGAGACGTGCGCGCTGTGCCACGGCCCCGGCGGGGTGGCGGACGTTGCCAAAGTGCACGACCTGGCCGACTTCCCGAATTGAGCCGGGGACGGGCGCCACATGAGAGCCGCGGGTCTGGGACGTAAACGGGGCCGGTCGATCATCGCCCGGATGCTGATTGGGTCGGCGGTGCTGCTGGCGGCCGCGGCGGTGAGCGCCGCGCCGCGGGCCGGCCCTCCAGCGCCGGCCAGCGACTCGCCGGCGGCGCTCGGCTACAGCCCCCACGGTGCCGACACGTGCCTGCTGTGCCATCGCACCAACGCGCACGTGATGGCGATCTTCCGCAGTCCGCATGCGCAGCCGGGTAATCCCCGCAGTCCCTTCGGTCCGGGCGGGCTGCAGTGCGAGGCCTGCCACGGACCGGGCGGGGCGCATGTGAAGGCGTTCGGCAGGAAGCCGGCCGGACTGGTCGTGTTCGGGCCGCACTCGCCGACGCCGGTGGCCAAGCAGAATGCGATGTGCCTGAGCTGCCACAAGGCGACCGTGGGGCACGCGTGGCTCACGAGCGCGCACGCCGCCAACGATGTCAGCTGTGCCGACTGCCACCACATCCACGGCGCGACCGATCCGGTGCGGATGCAGGCCACGCAGGCGAGCGTGTGCGCCAAGTGCCACCAGTCGGTCGTCGCACGGTTTCGCATGCCTTACCACCACCCGGTGCTGCAAGGCACGATGAGCTGCTCCTCGTGCCACGACCCGCACGGCTCGCTGGGGCCGCACATGCTGGTCAAGAGCACGGTGAACGAGGCGTGCACGAGCTGCCATGCCCGCATGCGCGGGCCGTTCCTGTGGGAGCACCAGCCGGTCAGCGACAACTGTTTGAACTGCCACTCGCCGCACGGCTCGCTCGTACCGGCGCTGCTCACCGAGCAGCCCCCGATCCTCTGTCAGAAATGTCACGATGCGGCCGGCCACCCCTCCGTGCCCTACGGCCCGCAGGGGCTGGCGGGTCCGCCGGGGAGCCCTGGCATCCCCAATCCCTATCTGCTCATCGGCGGATGTGTGAACTGCCATTCCGCGATCCACGGCTCGAACAGTCCCTCGGGGCAGGATCTGATGCGTTAGGAGTGGACATGACGCTACGGAGCCCGATACCGCGACCCTCTGATCCCACACGCTTGCCGCATCACAGGATTCGCCGCTCGGCGATCACGGTGGCCGTCGCTGCCGCGCTCGCCGCGCCCCTGGCGCTCGCCGCGCCGCCGCGCCCGGACACGAGCACCTGGACGTGCAAGCTGTGCGTGTTCCATACGGGCGCGAAAGCCAAGGTCGAGGCCGGGGCGGTCTATGCCAACGGCGCGAACTTCGCCTCGGGGCGCTACACCGGCATCGACCACAACGGTGTCTACGTGCAAGCCGGCGGCACCGGCCGCTGGCGCGCCCGCGATGGCGCCTATGCCCGCTTCGAGGCGGATCATCTGGGGCTGTCCTCGCGCCACATCGCGGTGACGGCCGGCTTGGAGGGGCGCTACGAGCTGCACGCGACCTACCAGGGTCAGCCGTTTCACCAATACGATGACACCGAGACTCCGTATCGCAGCGCCGGGCAGGGCCGGCTGGTGCTGCCGGGCGGCTGGGTGGCCTCCAATACGACCAGCGGCATGAGCGAGCTTGAGGCAAGTCTCGAGCCCGTGCCGATCGAGTCGCTGCGGCGCACGGTGACGCTGAGCGGCAAGTACTTCACCAGCAGCGTGTGGACGCTGTTCGGACAGCTCAGTCATTCGGAGCGGGCCGGCACCGACGCCACGGGGGCCAGCTTTCTCACCGAAGCGGTGCAACTGCCCGAACCGGTCGATTACGTGACGAACAACGTGCACGCGGGCGCACTGTGGGCCGACGCAGGCGCCAGCGTGCGCATCGCCTACGAGGGCTCCTGGTTCGACGACAAGATCGATCGGCTGCTGTTTGACAACCCCTACGCGCCGCTCGTGCCCGGATCGACCTCGGGCCTGCTCTCCCTCGCGCCCGACAACAACCTGCAGCAGGCTTCCCTGTCGGGCGAGGTGACGCTGCCGCTGTGGTCGGGCGTGCTCACCTACCTCGCCTCCGTGGGCCGCCTCGCCCAGAGCGGGGCTTTCGTGCCCGGCAGCACGCTCGCGGCGAGTCCTGTGCTACTGTCCGGGTCGCTGCCGGGAAACATCGACCTGACGCATTATGCCCTGGGGCTCGCGCTCAGGCCGGCCGCCCGGCTCACGCTGCGCGGACGGGCCACGTATGACGGCCACGACGATCATCTCGCGGTGCTCGCCATCCCCTACATCGTCACCGACACGCTTCCCGGCGGCATCGGTGTGACGCCGCGCTACGGAGAAGACCGGGTGCGGCTCACCGGCAGTGCCGATTACCGGCTGTGGCGCTGGGCGCGGGTCAGCGTCGGGGGCGATTACGATCACGTCCACTACGGGCCCTACCAGGTGCTGACCTCCCGCAGCGAGCTGAAAGCCTGGGGCCAGGCGACCGTGACGCCTCTGGCGACGCTGAGCATCACGGTCAAGGGCGGCAGCTCGCACCAGAATGCCTCGGCGTTTCATCCGGGGGTGCTGCCGCCGGGGGCGAGTCCGCTGTTGTTCGCCTACGATTACGCGCCCCGCGACCAGGAGTTCCTCAAGGTGCGCGGCACATGGGCCATCAACGCCCGGCTCGCGTTCTCGCTGCAGGGCTCGGCCGCCACGGACGCGTATCGCCTGACACAGCTCGGGTTGAGCGACGCGCACCAGCGCGAGCTCACCGGGACGCTCGAGTGGTCTCCGGCGAGTCCGTGGAGCGTGTACCTCGACAGCAGCTACGAGCACCTCTCGAGCAGCCAGTACGGGCAGCAGCTTCCCGCCGGCGTGGCCTGGCAGGAGCGCCAGGACGAGTATTTCTGGACGGTCGGCATCGGCGCAACGTGGACCGTGAGCACGCGCTGGCACGTGCGGGCCCACTACGTCCACGCGGCCTCGCGCAGCAATACGCTGCTCGAGACCGTAAGCCTGTTCGGTGGATTTCCGCAGGACCACACGACGCTCGATACCGTCAAGGTCGATGCGAGCTACCGCTGGTCTGAGGCGCTCTCGGTGCGCGTGCGCTACGAGCGCGAGCACTTCGGCTCCGGCTACTGGGCGCTGCAGAACGTCTACCCGGACACCGTGGCACAGCTGCTCGCCCTCGGCGCGCAGCCCTACCGCTACGGCGTCAACCTGTTCGGCCTGTCGTTCGTGTACCGGTTGGGCGAGTAAACAGAGGAGATGTGTGGATGAGCGTACGATACTTGATTCTCTCGGGACTGGGACTGGCGCTCGCGGCATCGATGCCCGCCTGGGCCAGCACACCGTCGGTGGCCCAGGGCAAAGAGTTGGCCAGCGCGCAGGGCTGCGCCATGTGCCACGCGAGCGGCGGCATGGCGAAGCCGTTCTCGGCCTATGCGGGCAAGTCCGCCAGCGCGCTCAAGGCCGCCATCCTCGATCCGAAGAAGGCGCTCGGAGCCTCCACGATGATGCCGCCCTATCAGGGCAAGTTGAGCGCCGCGCAGCTCGATGCGCTCGTCGCTTACATCAAAGAGAGCGGACATTGAGAGGCAAGCGCCGCGGCGCCGGGCGGGCTGTGGCCAGGGACGCAGCCGCTTGAGCGCCGCGCCCGCCGTGGCTCACTGCGCGGCGAACGGCGTCGGGTCCAGATAGATGTCGTAGCCGGCGATCTTCTCGCCGCGCATCGTGAGGACGTTGCAGAACGGCATCAGCACGGACTTGCCGTCGTGGCGCTGGTAGCGCACCTCGCCGCGGCAGACGATGTGTCCGGGCGTCTCCCACAGCTCCAGCACTCGATGGGACAGCGAGGCGACGCTGGCGAAGAACTGCTCCACCGCCTGCACGATCGCCGCTTCGCCCTCCACGGCAGGGGCGCTGCCGTAGCGAAAGCGCGCATCCGGGGTGAGGAAGCTCGCGAAATCCCGGCTGCGCTTGGCATCGATGCTGTCAAAGAGTCTCCGGCACCACTGTTCCCGGCTCATGTGTTCTCCCGTGTCCGAGGGGCTCAGCCCCTGAAAGCCGCGCCCAGCACCCCCACCAGCAGCAGCGCCGAGCCGGCCAGGTGCAATCGCAGCGTCGTCCGGATGCCTTGCAGGAGCCGCCCTCGCTCGGGCGGCTCCGCGACCCCCTGGGCGGCGCTCCAGGCAGCCGGCAGCAGCAGCAGGCTCATGAGTGCCACCCACCACGGCAGCAGCCCCAGCGCCGCCGCCAGAACCAGCGTGGCACAGGCCCCGGCTTGCAGCCCCAGGTATAGCCGCCGCGTGGCCGGCAGTCCCAGCCGCACGACCAGCGTCGCCTTGCCGGCGCGGGCGTCGGCATCCCGGTCGGGCACCTCGTTCATCAGCAATATCGCCGACACCCACAAGCCCACGGGGAGCGAGATCAGGATGCTCGAGGCGTCGAGCCGTCCGCTTTGCACCCAGGCCGCGCCGGTGACCGGGACAACCCCGAAGGCCACCGCGATCGTCGCCTCGCCGAGCCCGCGGGCGGCGAGGCGGATCCGGGGCAGGGAGTAGGCGAGGCCCAGCGCCACGCCGATGAGGCCGAAGGCGAGCACCCCGAGGCCGCGCAGCTCGACCAGCGCAACCCCCGGCGCCGCCGCGACGGCAAGCAGGATCACGCCCCACACCGTCATCTCGTGCGCGCTCATCACGCCGTTTTGAATGAACCGCGAGCCGCCGGTATACGGAAAGATCCGCGCGTCGTTGGTGCGATCCGTACCCGAGAGGTCGTCGCTCACATCGTTCAGGACATTGGCGGCCAGGTGCACGCAGACCGTCGCAAACAGCGCCAGCGCGGCCAGGCCCCACGAGAAGCGTCCGCCGATTCGGTACCCCCAGGCGCTGCCGATGAGCACCGAGGCGGCCGAGGCGGGCGCGAAGGCCGGCCGGGTGGCGAGCAGCAATCGCCGTGAGCGCGCGCCGAGCGAATCACCTCCCAGCAACGCAGGGCTGGGCTCCGCCGGGCTCGAGTGGGGGGATGTGCCCATTCTCATTGACTCCTTGCGCCGGGGACCGATCCGCACGGCCGCGACGGCTTTTGTTGACTATTGTCAATTTTCGGCGGCCGACCCCTCGAAGGGAATAAGCAACAATACTTAGGCGCCCGCGAGGCGGCTCAGCCGGCGAAGATCACCAGCGCGATCAACGTCAGGCCGGTCAAGATCACCGCCGCTCCGAAGATCACCGAGATCGTGGTCATGAACGCCGAGGGTGCAGCGACGATGGAGCGCTCGAGCGTGCCTTCGCTCATCATGCGCTCGTACTGCAGCGGCCGCTCCTCCTTGAAGCGCTCGAGCGGCACCCGGCCGGTGAGGATCGACACGTCGATCGGAAACTTCTCCGGCCGCAGGTGGTTGTGGAAGAAGTGGAAGATGAAGATGAAGCCGGTGGCGAGGATCGCCTCCTCGGAGTGCACGACCAGGGCGACGTTCAGCCAGATGCCGGGGATGAAGCGCGTGAAGAACACCGGCGCGGCCATCAGCAGGCCCGAGACACCGATGATGGCCACGCCCCAGAACACCGCCCAGTAGTCGAATTTCTCCCAGTACGTCCAGCGATCCATCTTCGGCTGCGGCCCGAGGTACAGGAACCAGCGGAAGTTCGCCCAGATGTCCTTGATGTCCGTCCAGGTCGGCACGAGCGAGTCGACCCCCAGGATCCGGTAACGCTGCTTCTTCACCACGACGCGATAGGCGAGGTAGCACAGGTGGAAGAAGAAGTAGCCTAAGGTGACCGCGCCGTTCACCACGTGGATGATGGCCATGGTGTGCGGGCCGCCGAAGAATCCGGCGATGGCGCGCGCCCAGGGCGTGCCCGGGTGCATCAGCGCGAGCCCGGTGAGCGCGAGCAGCATGAAGCTCAGGATGACCGTGAGGTGGGTGAGCCGGTCGACTACGGTGAAGCGCAGGATGTGCGGCCCGCCGAAGTGCTTCAGCGGCGGCAGCTCCCCGCGCACCCGGCCGACGAAGCTGCGTTGCAGCCACAGCAGCGTATGCAGCCCGAAGAACCCGAACACCCCCGCCAGCAGCGCCACCATGAAGTAGTGCACCCAGGTGAGCAGCGCCGAGCGCCTCGGGTCCGAGGGGCGCGGATGCGGATCGAATCCGGCGAGCTTCGGGCCCGCGCCGGTATGGCAGCCGCGGCAGGTGTCCGTACGGCGGGCGGGCGAGACCCGCGAGAGCGGGTTGGTCGGCGCCAGCGCGAGGTGCGGATCGTGACAGGTCGCGCAGGTCGGCGCGCCCGCGAGTCCGAGCATCGCCGCTTGCCCGTGGGGCGTGCTCATGTAGCTGTCAAAGGGCCCGGCGTGGCAGCGGGCGCAGCCGCGCGAGAGGGTGCGACGAAACGCCGTGCTCATGACGGGCTGGACGTCGTGTGTGCCGTGGCAGGTGATACAGGTCGGGGCGCGATGCGCCTGCGGGGGCCCGTGCGAGCCGGGGGGAGATTGGGCCGAGGTGAGCGTCGCGACTTCCGCGTGGGATCCTCGGCTGAGCTCCCGGCCCTGGCGCCGGTGGCAGCTCGCGCACTTGACCGGGGTCACCACCGCGGCGTGGGGAATGCTCTTGATCGAGGCGTGACAGCTGACGCACGAGAGCGAGGCGTGCACGGAGTGCGCCAACACCGCGGGGTCGATCTTGGGCGCGCCGCCCAAGCCGCGCGCGTGACAGGCCAGGCACTCGCTCTTCGGGATTGCCGGCGCGCTCGCCGGAAAAACGGCATGCGGGGACGCAGCGGTGGTGTTGGAGGCGCTGGCCGGGCCGATCCCGGCGCACCATACGGCAAAGAGCGCCCCCAGCAGCGCCGCATGCCACCCGATTCGTCTCATTCTTTGGGGCGTCATCCTGTCCGCCAGCATTGGCCAGCCGGGGTGCCGCGGTCGATACGTAGTAGTGCATACCGCTGTTAAGACCCCTACGTATTCCCGCGCTCGTCCGCACACGGCAGGGTAGCGCAACGGGGTGGGTACTCCGATGCGCATGAAGGAGTTGCGTCAATGTGTCTGGCGATTCCGGGCCGCATTCTGAGCATTCGGGGCGAGGACGCGATGCTGCGCACGGGCCGCATCGATTTCGGTGGCGCCGTCAAAGAGATCAACCTGGTCTACACCCCCGAGGCGCAGCCCGGGGACTACGTGCTCGTGCATGTTGGCTTTGCGATGACGGTGATCGACGAGGCCGAAGCCCGGCGCGTGCTCGAGACGCTGCACGAGGTGGCCGGACTCGCCGATGCGCCCGGGCAGGGCGCGGCGCCGGGACTGCCCGCGTGAGGTATGTCGAGGAGTACCGCGACGGGCGCCTGGCGCGTGCGCTGGCGGCGCGGATCGCGGACGAGGCGACCGCCGCGGACGGCTACCACTTCATGGAGTTCTGCGGCGGCCACACGCACGCGATCTCACGCTACGGGCTCGAGGACTTGCTGCCGCCGCGGGTGCGCCTGATCCACGGCCCGGGCTGCCCGGTGTGCGTGCTGCCGATCTCGCGCATCGACATGGCGATCCGCCTCGGCGCGCGTCCCGGGGTGACGCTGTGCTCCTACGGGGACCTCATGAGAGTGCCCGGCTCGAAGGGAACCTCGCTGCTGAAGGCGAAGGCCGCCGGGGCGGACATCCGCATGATCTACTCGGCGGCCGATGCGGTCGCCCTCGCCCAGGCCGAGCCCGAGCGCCAGGTGGTGCTGTTCGCCATCGGGTTCGAGACCACCACGCCCCCCACGGCGCTCGCCATCCGCCTGGCCGAGCGCCTGGGGCTCGAGAACTTCACGGTGTTCTGCAACCATGTCCTGACGCCCTCGGCGATCCAGAACATCCTGGAGAGCCCCGATGTGCGCGAGCTCGGCCGGGTGCGCATCGACGGGTTCATCGGACCGGCGCACGTGAGCACCGTGATCGGCAGCCGTCCCTACACGTTCTTCGCCGAGGAGTTCGCCAAGCCGGTGGTGATCGCCGGGTTCGAGCCGCTCGATGTCATGCAGGCGGTGCTCATGCTGATCCGCCAGGTCAATGAGGGGCGGCACGAGGTCGAGAACCAATACGGCCGCGCAGTGCGGGTCGAGGGGAACGAGCACGCCAAGAGCGATGTCGCCCAGATCTTCGAGCTGCGCAAGCGCTTCGAGTGGCGGGGGCTCGGCCTCGTGCCCTACAGCGCGCTGCGCATCAAGAGCCGGTACGCGGCGTTCGATGCCGAGCGGCGCTTCGCCCTGGAGGAGATTCCGGCGCGGGACACCCCGGGATGCCAGTGCGGGGCGGTGCTGCGGGGCGTGAAGCGGCCGATCGAGTGCAAGCTGTTCGGAACGGTGTGCACGCCCGAGACACCCATGGGCTCGTGCATGGTCTCCTCCGAGGGCGCGTGCGCCGCCCACTGGACCTACAAGCGCTTTCGCGACGGTGCGCGTACGCTGCCCGCGGCGGCCGGAGCGCGTCCGTGAGCGAGCGCCCCTACCACCGGCCGCTCGACGTCAAGCGCGGGTTGGTCGACCTGTCCCACGGGGCCGGCGGGCGGGCGATGGCGCAGCTCATCGCGCAGATCTTTCACCGCGCCTTCGACAACGAGTGGCTGCGTCGCGGCAACGACCAGGCCGCCTTCGATCTTCCCGGGCGGCTGGTCATGACCACCGACGGTTATGTCATCTCGCCGCTGTTTTTCCCGGGCGGTGACATCGGCTCGCTCTCCGTGCACGGGACGATCAACGACATCGCCATGGCCGGCGCCGTGCCGCGCTACCTGTCGGCGAGTTTCATCCTGGAGGAGGGCTTCCCGCTGGCCGACCTCGAGCGCATCGCCTGCAGCATGGCCGAGGCGGCCCGCGCCGCCGGCGGGGCCATCGTCACGGGCGATACCAAGGTCGTCGAGCGGGGCAAGGCCGACGGCGTGTTCATCTGCACCACCGGGGTCGGAGTCGTGCCGGAAGGCGTGACGATCTCGGTCGAGAGGGTCCGGCCCGCCGATCAGGTGCTGGTCTCCGGCTCCCTCGGTGATCATGGCGTTGCGGTCATGTCCCGGCGCCACGACCTGACGTTCGAGACGGCCATTGTGTCCGATTCGGCCCCGCTGCACGAGCTGGTGGCGGCCATGGTGGCCGCGGGCGGGGCGGACCTTCACGCCATGCGCGATCCGACCCGCGGCGGACTCGCTTCCACGCTCAACGAGATCGCCCGCCAGGCGGCAGTGGGCTTTCGCCTGCGCGAGCAGGCCATCCCCGTGAAGCCCGGCGTCGCCGCCGCCTGCGAGCTGCTCGGCCTCGATCCGCTCTACGTCGCCAACGAAGGCAAGCTCGTCGCCTTCGTCGCGCCGCAGTCCGCGGCGGCGGTTCTCGCGGCGATGCGCGCGCATCCGCTCGGGGCCGAGGCGTCGATCATCGGCGAGGCGGTCACCGACGAGCATGGCTTCGTGCAGATGACCACCGGCTTCGGCGGCGATCGCATCGTCGACTGGCTGGCCGGCGAGCAGCTGCCGCGCATCTGTTGAGGGCCGCGATGCGAGTGCTCCTGCTCACCCACAGTTTCAACAGCCTCGCCCAGCGGCTGTTCGTCGAGCTTCGCGCGCGCGGGAACGAGGTGTCGGTCGAGTTCGACATCAACGACGCCGTGACCGGCGAGGCTGTTGAGCTGTTCGATCCCGACCTCATCGTGGCCCCGTTCATGAAGCGCGCCATCCCGGAGCGGATCTGGAGGACCCGGCGCTGTCTGATCGTGCATCCGGGCATTCCCGGGGACCGCGGACCGTCCGCGCTCGACTGGGCGCTGCTCGAGGGCGAGCACCAATGGGGCGTGACGGTGCTCGAGGCGCGCGCCGAGCTCGATGCCGGTCCGGTCTGGGCGAGCGCGGGTTTCCCGATGCGCCAGGCGAGCAAGTCGAGCCTGTATCGCGGCGAGGTGACCGATGGCGCCGTGAAGGCGGTGCTCGCCGCGCTCGAGCGGATCGAGTCCGGCGCGTACGAGCCCTGGAGCCCCGGCACGGATCCCTCGGTCTTCGGGTGCGCGAGGCCGCTGTGCCGCAGCACCGATCGGGCCATTGACTGGACCACGGACTCGACCGAGCACGTGCTGCGCAAGATCCGCAGCGCCGATGGCTTCCCGGGCGTCCTCGACACTCTGTTCGGCCGTCAGGTTCGGCTGTTCGATGCGCACCACGCCCGCGGGCTCAGCGGCTGTCCCGGAGCGATGCTCGCGCGTTGTGGCGGGGCGCTCGCCCGGGCGACACGCGACGGGGCGGTTTGGATCGGGCACGTGCGCGAGGATGGCGCCGCGCTGAAGCTTCCGGCGGCGTCGGTGTTCGCGGCAGAGGCCGCGCAGCTGCCGGCGGCGGGCGGCTATGAGCCGATCCGCTACGAGGAGCACGGCTGCGTCGGTTTTCTGCATTTCGCGTTCTACAACGGGGCGATGAGCACGGCGCAATGTGAGGCGCTGCGTGAGGCGTACGCGCACGCGCTCGAGCGGCCGACCCGCGTGCTGGTGCTGATGGGCGGCCCCGACTACTGGTCGAACGGGATTCACCTGGGGCTGATCGAGGCGGCCGACAGTCCCGCGGAGGAGTCCACGCGCAACATCAACGCGATCGACGATCTGGCCCGCGACATCATCACCACGACCGACCGGCTGGTGGTCTCGGCACTGCGGGGCTGCGCCGGGGCGGGCGGGGTGTTCCTGGCGCTCGCCGCGGACGAGGTCTGGGCGTCGCAAAGCGCCGTGCTCAACCCCCATTACAAGGACATGGGCAACCTCTACGGCTCGGAGTACTGGACGTATCTGCTGCCCCGGCGCGTGGGCGGTGAGACCGCCGAGCGCCTCATGCAGCGCCGGCTGCCCATGGGAATCGAGGAGGCGTGCAGGCTGGGCCTCGTCGATCGGGTGCTGCCTTCCGCTGTCAGAACGGACCCGGCTGCGATCCTGGCCCTGGCGCAAGCGCTCTCGCTGGACGATGCGCTTAAGTCGCGGATCGAGGACAAGCGCCGGCGGCGCCTCGACGATGAGCGAGCGAGACCGCTCGAGGCGTACCGGGCCGAGGAGCTTGCGCGCATGCAGCGCAACTTCTACGGCTTCGATCCCAGCTATCACGTCGCGCGCTACAACTTCATCTACAAGGTGCCGAAATCGCGCACCCCGCTGCACTTGGCGCGCCATCGGGCCCGGGGCGGCACGGGAGACGGCTGCGTCCCGGCGACCATCCTGTCATTGACCGAACAGAATCGAGAGGATCTGCGCCATGTGTGAGGACTGCGGCTGTGCGATCACCGAAGGCGGCGCGGGCTCGGCGGCCGGCCACTCCCACTCCCACGGCGGGCATACGGTCGAGTCGGTCCCGGTGCTGCGCGAGCTGCTCGAGCAGAACGTGCGCCTCGCCGCTCACAATCGCGAGCACTTCGATTCTCATCGCGTGCTCGCCATCAATCTGATGTCCTCTCCCGGGGCGGGCAAGACCTCGCTTCTCGAGAGCACCATCGAGGCGCTGCGCTCCAGGGTGCGGATCGCGGTCATCGAGGGTGACCTCGCGACGGAAAACGACGCGCGGCGCATCCGCGCCAGGGGTGTGCCGGCGGTGCAGATCACCACCGGCAGCGCCTGTCATCTGGATGCGCGGATGGTGCACGAGGCGTTGCACGAGCTCGCGCTCGAGGGGCTCGACCTGCTGTTCATCGAGAATGTCGGCAACCTCGTGTGCCCGGCGAGCTTCGATCTCGGCGAGCATCTGGATGTCACGCTGCTGTCCACGCCGGAGGGAGACGACAAGCCGCAGAAGTATCCGGTGATGTTCCGCGCCTCGGACCTGCTGCTGCTCACCAAGTGCGACTTCCTGCCGCTGCTGCCGGAGTTCGATCCGGCCCGCGCCGAGTCGAGCCTGCGCGCGGTGGGGAGCGATGCGCCGATGCTGCGCCTCTCGAGCCGCACGGGCGAGGGGCTCACGGTCTGGTGCGCGTGGCTCGAGGCGCGCCTCGGGCGCCATCGCGAGCAGCTCCGCGATCAACCGCGGGATCCGGCCCTTGAGCGCACCGCAGAGCTTCCCCGAATTGCCGGCTGAGGGCGCGCCGCGGGACGAGCGCATCGCGCGCCGCCTGCGCCTCGTCGGGCACGTGCAGGGGGTTGGATTCAGGCCCTTCGTCTACCGCCTTGCGCAAGAGCATCGGCTCTCGGGCAGCGTGCGCAACCTGCAAGGCGAGGTCGAGATCCTCGTCGGCGGGCGCAGCTGCGACGTGGAGCGCTTCGCTCGGGAGCTGATCACGCGGGCGCCGCCGCTCGCGCGGCCGAGGCTGATCGCCACGGAGCCGGCGGCGCCCGTGCCGGCAACGGGCTTTGCGATCCTAGAGAGCGCCGCGGGCGAGGGCGCGCGGGTGTTCGTGCCGCCGGACGCGTTCACCTGCGACGCCTGTCTCGCCGAGCTGTTCGATCCCGGCGACCGCCGCTACCGCTATCCTTTCATCAACTGCACCCAGTGCGGCCCGCGCTACACGCTCATCGACGCGCTGCCCTACGATCGTCCCAACACGACGATGGCCGACTTTGCGCTGTGCGGCGCGTGCCGCTCGGAGTACGAGGACCCGATCGACCGGCGCTTTCACGCCGAGCCGGTCGCCTGTCCGGACTGCGGCCCCGGCATCTGGCTGGAGGAGCGCGCCGAAGGGCGGTCCGAGGAACGGCCGCCGCTGCGCGGCGAGGCGGCGCTCGCGCGGACCGTGCAGTGCCTGCTGGCGGGTGAGATCGTGGCGATGAAGGGCGTGGGCGGCTATCACCTGCTGTGCGACGCCACGCGCGAGGAGGCCGTGGCGCGGCTGCGCGAGCGAAAGCGCCGCCCGGACAAGCCGCTCGCCGTGATGTTTGCGCAGAGCGGCTCGGACGGACTGACCGCGCTTCACGGCGAGGTCGAGCTGACCGAGCTCGAGGCTCAGTGGCTGCTTTCCCCGGCGCGGCCGATCGTTCTGCTCGCCCGGCGCCCGGGCTCGACGCTCGCCGCATCGATCGCCCCGGGACTGGCCGAGGTCGGCGTGTTCCTGCCCTACAGCCCGTTGCACCACCTGGTGCTCGAGGCGCTCGAGCGGCCCGTGGTCGCCACCTCGGGCAACGTGAGCGGCGAGCCGGTGCTCACCGAGGTGAGCACCGCCCGGCGGCATCTGTCGGCGGTGGCGGATGCGAGCCTGCATCACGATCGGCCCATCGCCCGTCCCGCGGACGACTCGGTGATGCGCGTGACGCTCGGCCGGCCGCGCACGCTGCGTCTCGGCCGGGGGCTCGCGCCGCTCGAGCTTCCCCTGGCGCATCCTCTGGCCCGGCCCGTGCTCGCGACCGGCGGGCACATGAAGGTCACGGTCGCGCTCGCCTGGGACGATCGCGTGGTGGTCTCACCGCACATCGGCGACATGGATGCCGCGCGCAGCCGCCGGGTGTTCGAGCAGGTGGCGGATGATCTGCAGCGCCTGTACGGGATTCGGGCCGCGGAGGTGGTGTGCGATGCGCATCCGGACTACGCCACCAGCCGCTGGGCGGCCGAGTGCGCCCTGCCGGTGACCCGGGTATGGCACCACGCTGCGCACGCCTCGGCGGTCGCGGGCGAGACCGGACTCGAGGAGCCGCTGCTGGTGTTCGCCTGGGACGGCAGCGGCCTCGGAGAGGACGGGACGCTCTGGGGCGGGGAAGCCCTGCTCGGGGTGCCCGGACAGTGGCGCCGCGTGGCGAGCCTGCGGCCGTTTCGCCTGCCGGGCGGGGAGCTCGCGGCGCGCTCACCGTGGCGATGCGCCGCGGCGGTGTGTTGGGAGGTGGGCGAGACGGTGCCGGGCGAGCCGCCCGATCCGCTCGTGTCGGGCGCCTGGCAGCGCCATGTCAACACGCCGCAGACGAGCTCGGCGGGCCGGCTGTTCGATGCCGCCGCGGCGCTGGTGCTGGGCTTGCGCGAGACGAGCTACGAGGGCCAGGCGCCGATGATGCTGGAGGCCGCCGCGAGCGGCGCGCTCGGTACGCTGAGCGCACGCGCGCTCGGCGAGCCGCTGCCACTGCGCGAGGACGCTCAAGGACTGGTGCGGATCGACTGGGAGCCGCTCATCGCCTGGCTCTTGAGGAGCCGGTGCACCGTGGCCGAGCGCGCCGCCGTCTTTCACGCGAGGCTGGCGGCGAGCATCGTGGCCGTGGCGCGGCGCGAGCGCGAGGGGAGCGGCGTGCGCCGGGTGGCCCTCACGGGCGGTGTCTTCCAGAACGCGCGCCTCACGGAGCTCGCGCACGAAGCGCTGAGCGCGGAGGGTTTTCGCGTGTGTCTGCCGGAGCGGGTGCCGTGCAACGACGGGGGCCTGAGCTACGGGCAGATCATCGAGCTGGCCGGCCGCGCTCGCGGGGCGAGCGCATGCTGAGCGAGCGGGCCGTGCGCCTCGTGCCGTATCCGGTCGATCCGCTGTTCGATCTTGCGGCCGACCTCGAGCAGTATCCGCGATACCTTGGCGGGTGGATCCGTGCACGGGTCTATGAACGCGAGGCCGACGTCTGCTACGCCGAGCAGCTCGTCGGGTTCGGGCCGGTGAGCATGACGTTCCGCTCCAAGGCCGTGATGCACCGGCCCGAGCGGATCGAGGTGAGCTCCGAGGACAGCGCGTTCAGGCGCTTTTGCCTGGTGTGGCGGTTCGAGGCCGCCGAGCCGCACGAGGGCTGTCGGGTGAGCCTGAGCGTCGAGCTCGAGCTGCGCTCGCGGCTGCTTCAAGGATGGGTCGAGCGGCTCGGGCCCGCCGCGGCGGCCAACGTGTTGTCCGCCTTCGAGCAGCGCGCGAGAGAGGTTTACGGTCCACCGGACGATACCGTGTCCGGCCCGCGCCCATGAGCGATATGGCATCCTACTGAGATGGTTCCATCGCCCGCCAAACCCAAGCGCCGGCGCCCGCGAGAGCGCGCCGGACGGGAACTCTCGCTCGCCGATTATCAGCTGCTCGCCGAATTCCGCTACCTGCTCGCGCGGTTCCTCTCCTTCAGCGCGCGGGCGGCCACCGCCGAGGGCCTCGCCCCGCGCCAGCACCAGGCGCTGCTGGCGATCAAGGGCTATCCGGGCGGGGCCGATGTGAACGTCGGCGACCTTGCCGAGCGTCTCGGGATCCGCCACCACAGCGCCGTCGGTCTCGTCGACCGTCTGGTCGAGAGCGGCTACCTGGAGCGCCGCACGGACCTCAAGGACAGGCGTCGCGCGGTTCTCTCGCTCACCGCCTCCGCCGAGCAGACGCTGGCGGCGCTCTCGGCCGCCCATCGCCAGGAGCTGCGCCGGATCGCCCCGCTCCTCGGGCCGCTGTTGAAGCAGCTCGAATCGAACGCGCCGCGCGCCTGAGAGCCGCCTGGCCGCCCCGCCGCGGCGCCGAACGGTGCGGTGTTGGCCGCCGCCCGTCATGAGTCTGCAACAGCCCGTAGGGCATCTGGAACGACAACGGCTCGTACAACACTCCCGGCCGGCACGGTGATGGACGCAACATCGCGCTGTACCTGTCGGACAGCTGGCATCACGGGCCCTGGCTGATCGATGCCGGGGCACGCCTCGAGCACATCGACCTGCACCAGCGCACCTGCCAGACCTCCCCCGAGCAGCTCGGCACCGTCTACGACCTGTACGACATCGCCGTGCCGGTCTGTAACGGCACTTTCGACTACGAGCACTATCAGCGCACCATGCCGACGTACACCTTCGGGGCGAACTACGTCTTCTCGCACAACATGAGCGCCTACGTGCGGATCAACAACGGGGTGGTGTTTCAGAACTTCGACGGCATCGCGAACACCAAGCACAACACGCCGCCGATATTCCACCCCATCGAGACGGCGCACAACGTGACCGCCTGGCTCACCCTCGAGCACGTCGGCCAGCGCTACAACGGCAACTACGGCCAGTAGCCCCTCGGCAGCTACAACATGCTGAGCGGCGGCATCCTGACCGAGGTGGGCGAGCACTGGACGCTGCGCGCGCAGGGAACGAACCTGACGAACTCGATCGCCCTGAGCGAGGGCAATGCGCGCGAGTTCGGCAGGTCGCTCGGCGTCGGCAACGTCATCCTGGCCCGCCCCTATCCGGGCCGGGAGGTCAATCTCACGGCGACCTACAAGTTCTAGCGCCGGGCCCGGGCGGGGCGCAGCGCCTAGCGCACGCGCCGGGGGCGCAGCAGGAGCGGCGCATAGCGCAGCGCGAACAGCGCAAATGCGCCGATCCACAGAGCCGCGGAGGCGAGCAGGAGCGGCTGGTGCAGCTCGCCGGCCAGCGCCGCGGCGATGCGCGCCGAGGCGGCGAGGACCACCAACGCGTACATCAGGGAGGTGGCGCCGTCGGCCGATAGCTCCCGTCCGGTGTGCCCGCGGCTCACCCGGGTCATGACCGCGAGGATGGTGGTGCCGATGGCGCCGGCGGTGAGGGCATGGATCGCCGCGCCGAGCGCAAAGGCGGGATCCAGGCTCGCGAGGCCGAGCGCAGCAACGCCGAGCACCAGCCAGCCGTATCCGACGTGAAGGACGAGGAGCATTGCCTCGGAGCGCGTTGCCACGCCCCGCCACCGCAGCAGGCGCCACAGATTGAGCGCAGCCCCGGCGAGCAGCGCCACGCCGGTTGCCGGCGCGCTCGGGAAGAGCACCCAGGCGAGCAGCGCCGCGTGCAGCCCCCCGAGCGAGGCTCGATCGAGCGGCCCGGGCGCAGGCGGCAGCCGCTGCTCTTTGCGCAGGGCGAGCCAGCTGCGCGTGAAGGCCGGCACGATGCGCCCGCCGATCACGGAGATCAGTATCAGCGTGGCGACGAAGCCAAGCCGCCAGCCGTAGCCGGTGAGGTGCCACAGGCCGCCTTCCGCCGCGAGATCCATCATCAACTGCGCGAGGGCGAGCACGAGGACCGGTGCGAGCATCCGGTAGTTGCGCCGATCGCGAGCGCCGAGGATCTCACCGGCGATCACCGCGGCGAGCGCGAACGGGAAGGCGACATCCGCCGCGATCGCGAGCGCTGCGGGGATGAGGGCGCTGATCAGCCCGTCGATGCGCCCCACGAGCCAAAGGCCCGAGAGCGAGGCGAGCAGCGCCCCGCTCACCGGCGGGCGGCCGGTCCAGTTGGGGATGGCCGTCAGGAGAAAGCCGGCCACCGCGGCCGGAACGAAGCCGAAGAGCATCGCGTGGATGTGCCAATCGAGCGGCTCGAGGCGGCTCGGGAGGGTGAGACCCGTGGTGAGCATCGCGATCCACAGGGCGAGGGCGATCGCGGCCCACAGCGCCGCTGCGAGAAAGAACGGCCGGAACCCGCAGGAGAGAAACGCCCACGGAGCCCTGCGGGGCGCTGCGCCCGGCCCGGTGCTCACCGCGCCTCCTCCCGGGCCTCATGCGACAGCCCGCCCGCCCCGCCGAACACAGGCGCCGCGGCTCGGCTGACCAGCGGGCGCAGTTTCACGAGGAAGTCCCAGGCCATCACCAGCGCGCCGGCCGCGAACACGATGTCCCCGGGCATGCGCATCCACTGCCAGAAGGTCGTGGTGTCGTAGAAGGCGAGGCTGTGGGCGTAGGCGTAGCCGTGCTCGTACACCGCCGCGAGCTGCGGCCAGCCGATGGGGAAGAAGTTGAACACGATCCACAGCACGAGCCCACCGTTGTACAGCCAGAACGCCCAGCGGCCGGCCTTCTCGGTGAAGGCGTAGCTCTCCCCCGCGGCATAGCGCAGGCAGAAGTAGATGAGGCCGATGCCGAGCAGCCCGAACGCGCCGAACAGTGCGGTGTGCGCGTGATTGAGCGTGAGGAAGGTGCCGTGCTCGTAGTAGTTGACGAGCGGGGCGTTCAAGGTGCCGCCGCCGAACACCCCGGCCCCGACGAAGTTCCAGAACGCCGCGCCGAGGATGTAGAGATAGGCGAGCCCGTACTTGAAGCTGCCCGAGGCCTTGATGAGCCGGTGCTGCTGGATTCCCTCGATGACGAGCAGCAGCAGCGGCAGCACCTCGATGAAGGAGAACATCGAGCCGACCGGCACCCACAGCCCCGGCTCCCCCACCCGGTACATGTGGTGGCCCGTGCCGAGCACCCCGCCGAGGAAGACCAGGATCAGCTCGAGGTACACCGCGCGCTCGGCGAGCCGGCGCGAGATCAGACCGGTCGCCATCAGCAGATAGGCGCTCACGGCGGCGGCGAAGAACTCGAAGGACTGCTCCACCCACAGGTGCACCACCCACCAGCGCCAGAAGTCGGTGATGGTGAAGGACTTCTCGATGCCGGTGAGCGGGATCATGCCGAACGCGTACAGC
>OFHJ01000140.1_pt1 | contig 30124 bp, 42 predicted proteins | sample 1522001 | NCBI WGS metagenome assembly OFHJ01 (sample SAMEA2464838, study PRJEB22497) | soil metagenome | biome: Grassland; feature: Farmland; material: Clay | place: Australia | collected 2013-02-01 | depth 1.2 m | reverse complement strand
GCATGCGGTAGTGAATTTGCTTGTCGGGATCGGCTTGCGGATTTGCGGTGACCGCCGTTTCCAGGTTGACGATCCGCGCATCGGGCGTGTACTGGCTGAAGATCTGCCGGGCGTCGCCCCAGACATAGTCGAACCCGACCCGCCGCGGAATGGGGCCCGAGACGCTCTCGGCAAGCTCGACGTATTCCGCTGCGGACCGCACGCACGGCTCGTAGAGTCGCGCATCGCCGGGATGTGGCAGCACCTGGTCGATCCCCCGGCCGGTCATCACATCACCGCTCAGGAACAACGTGACAGTCGTACCGGGGGACATGGGCTGGGGCACCGACGTTTTCTCCGGGCAAGCCTCATCGATCCGGGGGGATCGCCGAGAGGTCTCCGGCTACGCCCCGTCGTGCTGCGGCGGCACCCAATGCCACGCCTGATCGGTGCGCGCCGCACCCGAGGCTCAGCAGAGCAGACCTTCCGTCAGAACCCTGCCTCCAGAGCGCGACGTCGGTACGCGGCACGGCAACACGCGGCGCGTTGCGACATTCGCGCCGGCCGCATCCCCGTGTGCGCAGCACATCCTGGACTCGCCAGCGCTACCATTTGGTGCGCGCAGGCGCACACCCAGCAAACCGCTGCATTGCGCTCCCGGGCTACGGCGACTCGGAATTCTCCGTACCGGCCTCCACCCAGATTCCCCGCTCGCAGCGCAGACAGGTGCTTCCGCTCATCACGCGGCGACCCTCCCCGTACTGCGATCCGTTGAAATAGCATCCGGCGGCCTCATCGCCAACCTGCTCGCGCAGCAGTTCGAAGGACTGCTCCGGATCGGTCTGGATCGGCGAATTGCGGCGCTCCGGATCAGGTGCCCCAACCTGGGGAACAAGCTCAGCGGTACCCACATTCGATGCAGCGTTCACCAGCGTATTCTCCTGGATCGCCCATGCGATCGTTGATCGGAAGCCGCGCGTTGCGGGACGGTGCCAGCGCGACGGAAGCTTCGCCCCGCAATTCAGCGCGCTTGCCTGCCGAATCACAATCCGCAACCGTGCGTACCCGGTACCGCCGGCACGCTAGGTATTGATCCGCACTGCGGATTCGGTCACGTGGCAGTAGAAGAAGACCATCGATCGGCCAGAGCGCCCTTGGGGAGAGCACGATGCATCCGACCACTGCCGAGATGTTCACAGAGACCCTCGAGAAGACCGGCTATTGGCTCCAGGAATTGATGGGAGATCTGGGTACCGTTCACCCGCAGCAGGCCTATTCCGTGCTGCGCGCCGTGCTGCACACCCTGCGGGATCGGCTCACGGTTGGCGAAGCGGCCGACCTCGGTGCGCAGCTTCCCACGCTGGTACGCGGCTTTTACTACGAAGGCTGGCGCCCGGCCGGACATCCGCCAAAAGTCCGCCACAAGGATGAGTTCCTGCTGCACGTGAAGCAGCAGTACCCGGGACTGCCCGACGAGGAACTGGAGTTCGCGGTTCGGGCAGTATTCAGGCTGCTGGCAGGTCATGTCAGCGAAGGCGAATTGAAGCAGGTCAAAGACCAGCTGCCACCCGAAATCCGCTCGCTCTGGGGATTGCCGCACTGACTCGCCTGACCCGGGCCGCGTTGCTACCGATCCACCACGGGCACTCTGGGTGGTACCGGCGTCCGGTGCGGCTGGGTAAGTGGATACGCTGCCGGCCGGGTCGCTCGTGAGGCTCGTGATGCGCAGGCCGCGCGGCGAGCGTTGCAGAAGGATTTGAATTGGTCGGCCGTGTAGGGATGGAACCTACGACCAAGAGATCAAGGGTCGCAGCGGATGCTCGTCGAGGCTCAAGCATACACCCTCCGCCCCATCGCAACTACTTGATTTAGTGAGACATATCAAGGGCATGGCGAGCGCAGGAATGGGTGCCGACGAGGATCGACGAGTACCTCACTGCACTGAATTTGCACTGAGCCCTCAGCGCTCGGTGCTCGCGCTGAGCAGGCGCCGGACCGGAGTAAACAGTTCCTCAGCGCCGGAATCGTCCTCGTAGCACTGCTCCGCAATCTGCTGCTCAGCGTCGAGCAGTTCGCCCAGAAGCGCTCGAGCGAGCGCGACATCGCTCGGCAGCACGACCCGTTCAATGATTCCAAGGGCGTAGCCTGCGCGGGCGACGATTTGGGCGCCACGACGGTGGCGCAAGTCATACTCGCGCTCGCCCACGCGAAGCTCGCTGATCTCGCGGCGAACGATGGTCGCGGCCTTGGAGGGCTGCGCCGCAGCGATGCAGGCCTCGACATACGGCCGAACGCCCGGAGGCGCGCCGTAAAGCAGGGAAACGATAAAGGCGGAAAGCTCCTCCGGGCTGCGGCGCTGCAGGGCAGCCAAGGCTGCGCTGAGTTCCTCTTCAGTGTCCATGGCGCTCGATGCCGGTGAGTTCCGTCAGACGACACTGCCCGCAAGCAGAGCGCGAGCGAGCATATCCGGAAAGCCCAGATGCCCCGGCTTTTCACCGATGGCGGACATGGGTGTATGCGACAGTCGCTCCGCGATCGCTGCCAGATCATCACCGTGGAGCAGATGATGGCTCGCCTGAAAGGCAAAATCGTTCATTGAGCCGAGCACGCGTCGATTCGTCGCCCTAGCGAAGCTTACCGGCTGCATGACAGCAAGCTCGCGGCTGACCCACTCCTGTGGAACGTGCAAACGCTCGAGGAGGCTTCGCAGCGATGCGCACAGATTGGGTACCAGACTCGTGCGCAGTTCGCGCGCAGGGAGCAGCACCGTGAGCAGGCAGCGCTCGCTCGTCGCAATAGCGAATTCGGAGCGCCCAAAACGCACGAGATGAACGTACCAGTCCCCGAGAGCACCAGTCGATGGGGGGGCTGCCGGGAGCTGTTCCGGCAAGTGGAGCCGCGTCCGCACACGCTGCGTGCAGCGCAGTGTCAACACAGCGCGACTCGCCTGGACGCTACGGAATGCCAGACCCAAGCGGGCAGCATGGTGTGTGGCGCGACGTCTTTCAAATCTCCGCGAGACGCCGTACGGTATCCGGATAGCGCTGCACGAGCCGAATGAGCAGCGCCGCTTGCGCGTTGGGCTTGGCTCGGCCCTGCTCCCAATTTTCCAGCGTGCGGACGTTGGTGCGCAGGTATCGTGCGAAAAGACTGCGGGAGAGCTTCATGTCCTCCCGGACTTTCGTGAGTTCGTCGGCACGGATCTCCGGCACGGGCTTCGGTTTCACAGCATGCGTCCGAAGCGTTCGCTTGCCGGCACGTTGATCAGCCAGAGCGTCAAACCCTTCCACCAGCTCATCGAACAGATTGCGCTTCTTTCTCATGTCTTGCGCCTCACTTTCAGCTCGTCTTTGATGCGCTTCTTCAACGCCTCTCGCTGTTTGGGCGTCAAATCCGCCATCTCGTCTTTGTCGTACACGGTGAACAGCCAGAACTCCGGGCCACCCGTCCAGTAGTAATAGATCACCCGCAGACCGCCGCGCTTGCCTTTGGAACGGCGCGCGTCGCTGAATCGCACTTTACGCAAGCCGCCCGTACCCGGGATCACCTCGCCCGCCTCCGGGTTCGCCATCAAGGCTTCCTGAAGGCGACCGAAGCCACCGTCATCCAGGTAGCTCTCGCGATTTCGCTCGAAAGCCGGCAATTCGACAAAGACTGCCTGCATGACGAACGTATTATACGCAACTTGCGTATAGTCGCAAGCTGCAGTGCAGAGCGGAAATCCTGGCTTCTTCAGCAGTGCCCACCACGATTGTTCCCGATGCCCATCGGCCCCCGCAGCCGGCGCTCCTTGATGGCGAAAGACATTAAGTGCGAGGGCGTCGCGATGTAGCGGTTGACGGTCGCGCCGCTGCGCCGACATTCATTTGGCGGGATGATCGCGCCGATCTTCTTATCATTCCGTGGCTTGCCGCGCGTGGAGGTTTCAGCCGCACACGCGTCCCGAGCTTTCGAATTGGCGTCCGCTGTTATCTCGGCGACGGCCTTGCCAGCAAACAGCGTGGACCACCAGTTGAGCCACAGCGTTCGGGAGGCGCGCTGGGCCTCGTCGAACTCGGTCAGGACCGTCTCGATGTAGTCCTTGGCGCGCGCATCGAAGCTCGTGCGCTTTGCGGCGGCGCGCGGGAAGTGGTGGCCCTCCCGGCCAGGCGGTCTCGATCGAGGCCGCCCAGGCTTCCGCCTCCTTTCGATTCGGGCCGGTTGCCGACTCGGACGAGCTGCCCCTCATTGGGACCTGCGCACGATAGGAAACCTACTTCGTGAGCGGCGAGCCGATGCGCTGGATGGAAGCCATATGCACCTCGGTGCACTGCGTGCAGCGATGAGTAAGTCGCTGCACGGAGGCTGCACGAAAAAACGCATACAATGAAGCTTGCGAGCCCGGTGTGCTCACAAGCCGCTGATATTCAAGGTGAATTGGTGGGCCGTGTAGGGATCGAATGCCAGCGTCTTGTCCTATGAATAGCGGTGTTCAGCGCCGCGCGCGCTAAATCGTGCCCCCATTCGTGCCCCCATCTAGCAGCCGCAACCGACCCGTGTGGTTTTTTATTCCCCCGGGGTACCGAGTGTGACATAGATCACATTCGACCGGCTGCGGAGCCGGTCCGAAAAGCGGTTTTATCGCGATTTCTTCCGCGGCTCTTACCTACAGCTAAGCAGACCCCATTGGCCTACAGCGTAGGAGAGTAGACGTGAATCAGATTATCGAAACAACTCAGGACCAGCTGCTGACGCCGAGCGCGGCTTTCACGTTGCTCGGCCTGCCCGACTCGTCGGGCTGGGCACTGCTCGCGGCCGGGCGCATCCCGCGCCCGATCAAGATCGGCCGCCGAACTCGATGGTCGCGCCGCGCGCTCGAGCGCTGGATCGCCGAGCAGCACCAGGCCGCACAACAGTAGGCCACGACACAGGAGACTGACATGCTCAACCTCTGCTGCTTGCTGACCCTCGCGCTGCTCCCCGGCGGCGCTGCTGCTGTGATCTACTTGGCAGCGCTCGAAGACACCCGGAGGATGTGGGTGGGTCATCCGCCACGCGGCTGGAGCCGCCGCGCTCGGCGAGCGCCGCAGTGAATGCAACGCGCTGGCCCGCGTGGGCCTCGATCAACCGAGAGGATCTGATCCGACTCGGGCTGCTGCTACCGGTGCCAGGCCAACCTCGGCTGCGCCGAGTCCTGCGGCTGCCGGATCTCGCCCACTTCGCTTGCCTCCCACCCTCGCCGCCCGCCCGCCCACTCTGCTGGTCGGGTGAGCGGGGCCGGGATTTGTCGATCGTGGTGTGGGCAAAGCGAGGCGCAGGCCGGAAGCTGATCGGGTACTGCGCACGTGGCGACGCGTGGACGAGCGATCCCCGCGCGCTATTTGGATAGCTTCTCCAAGGGCAATACTTCGAACCCGCGCATTTGCGCGGGGGAAGGCACCCCGGTCGGGGCCCGCGCACGGTCGTGATGCGCGGGGAAGCGAGAAAAGATGCGCCGCGCGGATTCGCAGTCCGGCGGCGCTGATGGAGCAATCGAGGTGCCCCATGTCAGAGTCAGATTCTGTCGCCGCCGGCGAGCGCGGCGCAAGTAGCCCGCGTCTTGAGCGTATCGACCTCGCGTGCGCGTTCGCGAGTCGTCCCCCTCCACTCGATTTCATTTGGCCCGGCTTCGTCGCTGGCACTGTCGGGATGTTGGCGAGTCCGGGCGGCTCGGGAAAATCACTGTGGGCGCTCGAGGCGCTATGCGCAGTGGCGGGTGGGCTGGGCGCTGATGCGCTTGAGCTGAGACCTGCGACGAATGGCCGGGCGGTGTACCTGTGCTTGGAGGATCCACGGGAGGTGTTGCTGCATCGGCTATTTGCGCTCGGCCAACGATTCGATGAAGCCGCACGAGCGCGGGTGGTCGAAAATCTCGACGTGTATCCGGCCGTCGGCCATCCGCTCGATCTGCTCGACCGGCGACACCGCGACGGGCTCGTCCGCGCACTCGATGGTGTGAGGGTGGCGGTTATCGATACGCTCTCGCGCGCGCATCGAGGAGACGAGAATAGCAACGGGCAGATGGCGCAGTTGCTCGGCGGCCTCGAGTGGATCTGCTCGCGGACAGGAGCCGCGATTTTATTGCTGCACCACTCGCGCAAGGGTGGCGCAGGCGAAGGCGTGGAGGCGCAGCACGCGGCTCGGGGCGCGAGCGCGCTGGTCGATAACGCCAGGTGGGGGGCAGTGCTGTCACGGATGACCGACCACGAGGCAGAAACGATGGCAGACGCGGATCGCTCGCTCGACCCACTACTGCCGTGCCGGATCCGGGACCAGCGGGGGTGGTATGTGAAAATGAGCCGCCCCAAGCCGAACTACGGGGAGCCGCAGCCGGATATCTGGTACCGCCGAGAGACAGGTGGAGTGCTCGTGCCGACTCGACTTGAATACATGCCGATCGCGGCAAAGAGCGGCGCACCGAGCACAAGCTCGCGCGGGAAGGTCGTGACTTGGCGCGGGCGACCAGGGAGGGAGTGATGAGAGATGTACAGGAGCTGACACACGCGCGCATGGAGCCAGCGATTGCCGGATTTCCGGGGCTGTTCGCGGCGCGGACAGCCGGAGTGGATGTCCTCGATGCACAATATCAGCTCGGTGATATCGAGCTGAGGATGCTGGCCGCACATCGACCACGCCCGGCCGACCTCATGCTGCTCTGCGTACTCGTCTCGCTGGCTGGGCCGGCGGGGCGCGCGCCGGACGAAGCGCTAGGGGATTTCGCGCTCGTCTGCGCGCTCGAATGCGCGCCGCCGGCTGCGAGGGTCGGGACTATCGTCGTAAAGACCTCGCGCGCTCGTGTGCTAAGCGAGTGCGGCGTGAGGGATGGCGGGTCTACCCGGAAAGCGTTGCGCGAGAGTCTGAGCCGGCTCACCGGACTGACAGCAATCGTGCGGCGCGGGCCACAGGAGGTCAGCATGCACCTACTGTCCTACTCGATCGATGAAACCACCGGCGCGCTCGCTGTCGCGCTCTCACCTCGCCTGACAGCTGCAATTCTGGGGGGTCGACATGTCCGGCTCGAGCTGCAGGAGATGCGTGAATTGAGCGAGCACGCGAGGGTGTTGTACGCGCGGCTGTGCGCGTGGGTCGATCCCAGCCGTACCAGGCGCGTTGGGCTCGATACGCTCGCAGTGTACCTCTGGCCCGAGCCCCCGTCGGACGGCGCGATCGACCGCAAACGGCGCCAGCGTCTGCGCGCTGCGCTGCTCGAACTCGGCCGGCTCGCTGGCTGGCACGTCGAACAGGACGCGCGCGGGCGCCAGTACACGATATCTCGGCTGGCCGGCAAATCTGTCACGTTCGCCGGCAAAACTGTCACATACGCCGGCAAAACTGTCACACCAGAAAGTGCGGTTTCTCCGAAAAATCAGGAACCTAGCGCAAAATATTATCGGGCATCTATGACTATCTAAGATAGTCCAGGCCATGGAGGGCCTGGATGGCCCTCCATGGCAAGATGAAGATGAAGATCGGGACCACGGGGCCAGCTGCGCTGGCCATCGCAAGGACGCTAGCTCATGTTTCTTCGATAACTCGACGTGGCGGTGGGGCCGTAAGATAAAAACACCGCGCCGCGCTCACACGCCTCACAGGCCGCTGCGCGGCCATGGCCCGGATCACTGGGCCGGCTCCGGCAGGCCGACCCTATCGCGATCACAATCCGTACCCTTTCGACTTAGCCTTGGACTTGCTTTCCTCCTGTGCCTTGCCCCGCGCGGGCGAGGTCTTGCTCGCCTGCCGCTGCTGGCCCTTGCCAGCCTGTACCTGCGACCGCTGGGCCTGATTAGGCTGGCCAACGCTCTGGCGCTGACCTTGCTCCTGCCCGTCTCGGCCGGCCGGCGGCTGGCCCCGACCCTGGGCCTTGCCACCACCGCGCTGCACATCCTGCGCCTGCGGCCCGGCGCCGCGGGCCTGCTCAGGCCGCTGTTCCTTTCCGGCCGGCCGCTCGCCCTCACCCTGCGCCTCGCTCTGCTTACCGGCGGAGCTCGCCTGCTCCGTGCGCTTCTGTTCGCCGCGCTGCGCGCCCCGCTCGGCCTTGGATGCGTCGCTGCGCTGCTGCTGCCCCCGGCCCACCTCGCGTTGGCCCCTCTCGTCGCCGCCGGCTTGCTTGCCTCCGCCCCGCTGATCCTGCTGCTCGCGGCCATCATCCTTGGCCTTACCCTCAGTCTTCTGCTGGCCGGTGGCCTCAAGTGGCTGCGCCTGGCGCACGTTGCTGGCCGCGCGGTCCATGCCGCTCTGCTCCCCCCGATGGTCCTGGCTCACCTCGCGCTGCTCGCCCTGGCCCTTACCCTGGTCGCGGCTCTGCTGATCCTTCGGTTGCCGGTCGGCCTGGCCCTGCACACGCTGCCCGTTACCTGCCGGGCCCTGGTGCTGCTGGTCGGCGGATTTGCCGTGCTGCGAGCCGCCGGTCCGCCCCTGCGCCTGCGCCTTCGCCTCGTCCTGGCCCTTGCCCTGCTGCGCCTGCTCCGCGCTCTGCCCGCGCGTTTGATCCTTCCCGCCTGCCTCGCGCTCCTGCTGCCCCTGTCGCTGCTCGTGACGCTGCTCCCCGGCCACCGCAGCTGGCCCGTGGTCCCGATCCTGGCTCTTGCCCACCGCGCTGTCCCGGCCTGCCTGCCGATCCTGCCCGCGCGTTTGATCCTTCCCGCCTGCCTCGCGCTCCTGCTGCCCCTGTCGCTGCTCGTGACGCTGCTCCCCGGCCAGCGCAGCTGGCCCGTGGTCCCGATCCTGCCCGCGCTCCTTCCCCGGCGCCATCGGCTCGCGCTGCTGCTGCTCCTTGCCGGCCTCCTTGCCGGCCTCCTTGCCGACCTCCTTGCCGACCTCCTTGCCGACCTCCTTGCCGACCTCCTTGCCGACCTCCTTGCCTTGACCCTTCTCCTGGCCTTGATACTCCTTGCCCTTCGCCTCCATGTTCGCGCCCGCGACAGCATGGATATTCTCCTGCCGGCCAGTCTGGCTCACTTTGTCGATGGCGGCCTTGACTGTCTCGACCTTCTTCGCATCCGCGAGCTGCGATTCTGTCATGCGATCCGCCCCGGCGATCTGTCCTTCTTTCCCGCGATAATCGGCCGCACCGACAAACATAGATGTTTCCTCATAATGCCGGGTCGCGCCAACACCGGCCTGCTGTGCGCTTAGCTTCTTGTCATACAGTTGTAGCGTCTCATCGACTCCGACTCCTTGACTCTTGTTGTATGTGACCGCGTACCCTGACGTGATATGACCGTGCTCTTTGTTCGACCACGCCCCCGCCTCTACGAAAATCTCCTTCTTCGTGTCGTCCATTTTTACATGAAATCCCGTTGATTCTGTCTTCGTGACCGTACCGAGCTGCCCATTCATCACACGCTCACCGTCAATGGTCTGATTGCGCGTGATCATCACACGATCTCCCTCGCCGACTGTGACAATTGCGTCCTGTTGGCCTTTCGACACGAGATAGTGCACATCCTGCCCGACCACCCCGCGCTCTTGCAGCCCGGCACGGATGTTCTTGTTGATTTTGTCAACATCCGAGTTGAGCCGTGCCAGCGCGAGCATTTCCTCAGGCCTACGCGCTCCTGAGTCGATACGCTTGAGATAGTGCTCTACGAGCATGTCACGTGCGGTGCCACGCGAAGCCGCGACGTGAAAAGACCCGTGCTCGGCGTAGTCTTGAAGCGCTTCGTTGAGCCGGCCTTCTCCGTACTTTTCCGAAGCATCCCGCATCCATTGTCGATCTATCTTCTCGCCCGTCTGCGCGTCTACGCCGTCACGTTGGCGATAAACTGTGGATAGAACAGCGTGCGCGTCATCGCGAACTACGTCTTTGCCCGCGCGAAACGCGCCATCGTGTATGAACGCGCCGATTTGTCGCTCGTCTCCAACCTTCACGAGCCGCGCACCCGCGTAATCTATTGCTGTTACGAGAGCCGTCGCGCGCTCGAGGTCCACCATCGCCGCTTCGTCTAACACGACCACCGTGTCGCGTGTCAGCTCGATCTGCCCGCGCTCGATCGCACCGATCAAACTATCGAGCGTGTGCGACTCAATACCGCTCGACGCTTGCAGTCCTGACGCAGCTTTTCCCTGGAACGCGGTGCCGATCACATCATACCCTTGCCGCTCATAATCTCCGCGCAACTGATTCATGAGCGTGCTTTTGCCCGCGCCCGCGTAGCCTTCTATCACCACGAGCCCTGCGCCGGATTCCGCGGCTCTCAGTGCCGCGCGCTGCTCGCCGGACGGCTTGAAGTCTGTGCCGTCCGCTTTTTTCCAGACCGCGCCTTCGCGTGTCGAGTCGGACTTCAGCGCGCCGTGGTCGGCTTTTGCGAGGCTGCCGAGAGCCTCCGTTAGCTCGCTGGCGGTCCGTTGGATGTCCGTCGTCGTGAAGCGACCATCTTGCGTGCCGAGCACGCGCGAATCCGAGAGCACAGCGGGCGTCAGCTCTTTGATCTTCTCGTCGCTGAAACCTGCGCGCGCAAGCCGATATTCGACCTGCTCTTTCGAGAACGTGAGACTGTTTTTAGTAAGCTGCTGTGCGACACTGTATGGATCGCGCTCGATTGCATCGCGCATCATCGCGTGGCTCTGCGTCAATCCGAACTTTTGCTCGATCGCATCTAGAGCGCGCTCCTGGCGAATGAAATCGTTGCGGAGGTCGGCAGTCTCTCCCTCGCGGCCGACGCGATTGACGATTAGGTGCACGTGGTCGTGGTCGGCGTCGGTGTGCCGCGTCGCGATGTAATCGTGATTCTGCCAGCCCATCTGCTCCAAGTATTCACTCGCAACCGCCCGCCACTCCGCATCGTTCAGATGCTCGCCATCCGGTGAGGAAATCGAGACGTGCACCACGCCGTGCCCGCCGCGCTCAGCTAAACCCGGATTCAGCGCTTGCGCGTGCTCGTACATCTCGCTCGCCCAAAGCTCCTGTTCATTACCGCTCATCGTGTGCGCGATGACTTCCGCGCCATCCTTGCCGTTGACATATGCGCTGACTCCGCCGTACCCGCTGCCTGTCGTAATGTTGCCGATCATTTCAGCCTCTCCCATCAAACCGCGCGAGGATCGCGCGGGTCTCTTGCATCCAGTCACGCACCTCGCGCTCGAGCGCGAGGATCGAGCGCTGCTCGGCCTCGAGGCCAGCCAGGTCGAGCCCGACCTCTTTGCCCTGCGCGATTAACAGATTTGCGCGCCGCGATGCCTGGTTTAGATTGCCCGCGACCCCACGGGCCTGGGCGAGCGTCCGGACCAGCGCGCCTATCAGCGCCGCTGCTGACGCATTCCCGATCAGTGCGCAGCTGCGCAGATGTGGCCCGAGCCGCTGGCCGGCCAGCGCCGCACGGCGCTCGATCTGCTCGCGCTCGTCATCGCGCAGCGCAACCCGGACACGCCAGCGACGCCGACGATCGGGTGGTAGCGCGCGCCGCCCCGGCGGCCCACGACGTGTGTCGAATTGATCCGGCACGCCGGCCGGAATGCGCGGAAGCGAGGGGGACGTTGTGCTCATCGGCGACTCCTGCTGCTGACTCTCTCCCTGTGCTATAGGAACCGCGCCGCCGAAAGAGTCCGCCGCAGGAGCAATTCGGGCCACCCTTGAACATGGCTTGCTAGTTCACATTCTTAGCACCGGCGCAGCGACAACCGTCTGTATCCAAGTTGGGGCGCCGGTGACGCTTCGCCGGTGCTGTTTCCGCGCCCCACTGGCGCTATCAAATCCGCGAGGCACGAGAGCGTCGAGATAGGAACGTCCCGCTTCGCCATGGCGACACGATGGCGACAGCACGAGCGACAGGCAGGCATCAGAAGAGCGACTTTCCACCGCCGGCGCTACCTATAGATCGTCAGCTATCAATTTCTTTTGGAGCTGACGTGACTGAATCTGGTACCACCCCCGCGGCGCAGCCCACCGCCGAGGATGACGCGGAAATGGCTGCGGCCGAGCGGCCGGCCTGGCGGAGGTCGGTATTTTTCGACCACGAGGAGCGCATCCGTTCGCTACTCGCCGCTGGCCGCAGTTATCAGCAAATCTTGCGGATCCTAGGGCTCAAACAGATGCACCGCTCGGTGCTCGCTCGCTGGTGCCAGCGCCGCGGCCTTCGCTCTCAGTGCCCGGGTCGGCCAGGCAGCCGACCGGCGGACAAAAAGACCTCCACATCCAATGTCCCGGCCACGTCGGGGTCACCGTTGCCGATTACCTCAGTCCGCTCGCTCGCTGACGCCTACGGCCCGGAGCCGGGCGATCCGCTCGCCGATCTGAGACCCACTACCCCCCGGAGGAATCGATGAAATCGTATGTTGTCGCGCTGCCTGTGGGTAGCATCGGAAAGACCACGCTTACGCGGCATGTCTTAGCCGCTCACTGCCCTTACCCGTCGATCCTTTCAATCGAGAGCGCATCCCCGGGGGGCGATGAGGTCGAGCTGCTGTCGCGCGATGATGAGCGCGGCGCGCGTGTGCTCAAGACCCGGCTCTTCGCCGGGGACGGCAAGCACACGACGATCATCGACGCTGGCGTCACTGACAGCGAGCTGTGCGCGCAGGTGCTCGCTGAGCTCGCCGAAGTCGAGCAGCTGCCCGCTGGCCTGGCCGTCGTCATCCCGTTCGAGGCGGGTCGCAAGTGCGCTTCGGGCTTGGAGCGCTTCGCTGCCCGGCTACCGGCCGGCGTGCGCCGGGTGCTCGTGTACAACCTCGTGCGAAACGGGGAGACCGGGTTTCGCGAGCTGCGCGAGTCGGCGGCCGGGAAGCAAGTTACGGACTTCTGCGCATCCGCCGGCATCGAGCTCTGCCCGGTCCCTGTCTACTACTCGCCGCTGCTCGACTCGGACTCTCCCTACCATGCGCTGCTCGATAGCAGCGGCATCACCGGTGTCGCGGGCATCGACCTCGACTCGCTGCGCGAAAAGGCCGCCAAGGCGCGCGGAGACGTGGACACGGAGGCTCGCCTAGGGCTCGCCCTTGACGGCATCGGCTTCGCACGACGCGCCGATGCAAATCTGCGCGCTGTGTATGAGTACCTCGCCCAGACCACGGAGGGCGCGAAATGAGCGAGACAACCGATGCGATTCTCGCGGGTCTGCGCGGTCAGCTCGAGCGCCTGCTTTCCGACGCGCGCGACCGCGCGAGCGCTGATCAGCGCAAAGCCGTCGAGGCGATGACCAAAGCCGCTGGTGAGCAAATGGCGCGGATAGATAAGCGGATTGACGCGCTCTCGAATAGACATTCGCTCGAGCCGGCGCTGTGGGGCGCGGCGGCGGGTGTGTTGGTTTGCGCAGCGGCGCTCGCGCTCGGCGTCTGGCTCGGCGACCGCGGCCTCACGGTTCACTGGCTGCTGACTTTCGGGTGGCACCTATGAAACGCGAGCACCCAGACACGTACTACGCACGCAAGATCTTGCGCGATCTCGAGCGCGCGGTAGCAGACCCCGCGCCGATTCCGTGGCGCATGGCGCGCTCGATCGGGCGAATTCAGCACCTCACTGTGCTCACGCTCGGCGACCTCGGGTATCCACTCGCGCAGCGGTTGCTCAACGCGACCGTTGCCGCGCGCGACAAGATACGAGCGCGCGCGAAGGCCGGGCGGGCGAGGCGCAAATGATCCGCCGCCCACTCATCCTCCTCTGCGCGCTCCTTCCGCTCGCCGGCTGCGCCGCGCTCCGCCCGATCGAGCCGGACTCGGCGTCGGTGGTCATTGAGCACGTCTCGCACATCACGCAGCACCCGCCGCTTGCGCAATTGCTCGGGCAGCGGCCAAGCAACTACGGATTCGACACGCTCGGCGTCCAGGCGCGCTGGACTGACGGGCCGGTCTGGCTGACGGTGGCGGACGGCGCGCGGGTGTTTTCGGGCTTCTTGCCAGGCCCGCGCGAGGTTTTTCAAGCGCAGGCCGGGTTCACGTTTTGGCGCGCGCGGTGACTATAGGTTGTTGACCGACACACACACACTGGAGACTGACATGCGGAAGACCCTGACTCTCACTCTCGCCGCGGCGCTGCTCGCTGGCTGTGCGACCCGCCCCGGACGAATAGTCGTCCCCGGCTATCACCGCGTCGGCGCATGCGTGCTACGCAAGCGCCGGCACTTGATCGTCCTGCCACACTGCGGCGTCAAATACACGGTACACGAGCGCGCGACCGTGATCCCCTTTCCACACTGCGGAGCTGGCTATTACGTGCTGCTCGGCATCCACTACCGCAGCGAGCACCCGCCCCATGACCGCGTCCGCCAGCTCGCGCACGCGTGGCGCATCACTAACGCCCCCGGTGGCACCGCGCACGAGTACTGCGTGCGTGAGGGCGGCTGACATGCGTAAGATCCTGACTCTCGCGGTAGCGCTGCTCGCCGGCTGCGCGCAGCACAGCGCGCCGCTCTCGCTGCACGCCCGCGCCGACGCGCCTGATCAAGCCGCGCCCGCGCGCATCACGCACCTCACGCGCCTCGGGTGCATCTATTTGCGCGAGCGACTCGGCCTGCCTGTCCTGGGCTCTCCGCCTCCGATGCCCCCGGGCATGTCCGCCGCCCAGCCGACCCCGAAGCCATCACCGGAGCGCGTGCGCATCGAGGCGTACATCGCCGCACATACCAACTGTGCGCGTCAGCCGCTGCCCGGAGCACGCCGGCCGCATCCGCCGGAGTACACGCCTCCGCAGCTCACCGCCGCTCGGCCGGCGGCTGCCGCATTCTACCCGCAGTCCGCGCAGCGCCTCGGCGAACAAGGGACGGCTCTCGTAAAGGTCTGCGTCGATGCGCACGGACGCGTGCGATCCGCGCGCATCGCGCAATCGAGCGGCAGCGCGACTCTCGATCGCGCCGCGCTCAGCTACGCCCGGGCGACGAGCAGGCGCTGGCGGCCGGCGACGCGCGGCGGCCGACCGATCCGTGCGTGCACAGACTTTCCAGTGCGATTTTCGAACGACGGGTTCTGACGCAGGAAACAGCCATGCACACCTTATTATTGCCACTCGCTTTGGCCGCGCACGCGGGCGCGTGGATCAGAAATAATCTGTTATCGCCGTTCGCGATCGGGCTCACGGCCAAGCAAATCACGGAAGAAGAAATTGGCGTCTACGGCGTGCTTGTCTACGCGATCTACAAAGTGTCGAGACTCGCCGTCGAAGCCTGGCCGCTGCTCGAGCTGCGATGGCTCGCCAGCCGGATCGTGCGGACCCTCGGGCTGATTGCGGCACTGATGGTCTCCGCCTGGCTGTTGACGTGTGCGTATGTCGGCGTGCTGATCCCGATCCTGGATCTGCAAGTCAGCTACACGGGCCTACTGCTCTCGCCGCTCGTCGCGTGGATCGTGCTCGGCTACGTGATGCTGGCCGAGCGGGTGCGCGCACGCCGCGCGGAGCTCGAGGCCGACGGAGAAGGGGAGGACTGAGCCATGCTGTGGGCAATCATGATTTTCGTGATTTTCGCCGCGTTCGCGATCTGGCCAAAGCGCCCGCGCGGGCCGCGCGGCAGGAAAGGAAAAGACGTTCCGAAGCCAATCCGCGGCACCTGGCTGGTGCGAGAGGATCAAGGCCGGCGCCTGTGTGAGACGGAGCTCCGGGAGCGCGGGCTCGATACGAGCGAACTAGTCCCGCTGGGGAACGGCTACATCCTGCCTGAGTGCGAGTGCCAGCATTTGAAAATTGTCGGAACGTCTGGCTCTGGCAAATCGACGGCGATCAAACACATCCTGGCCGCTGTCGAGGGCCGGCCGGCGCAGCGGGCAGTAATCGTGGATCCCGACGGTGGGTACGCGCGGCAGTTCTTCGATCCGGCCCGCGGCGACCGAATACTGAACCCGTTCGACGCCCGCACCGCCGGGTGGGACATCGCGTGCGACGTAGTCGAGGACTACGAGGCTCGCCACCTCGCCGCCGCGCTAATTCCGGACGCGCCGGGCGAATCCGGTGAGTGGCGGACGTATGCGCAGACGCTCACGGCTGCCGTGATCCTCTCACTCCGCGCACGCGGCGAATTGACGATCGAGGCGCTGTATCGCGCGATGGTCCTATCCGATGACGCGATTCTCAGCGAACTCGTCGACGGCACGCCGGCGGCTAGGTTTTTTTCGAAGGATAACGAGCGGATGCTGAACAGCGTGCGGAGCGTCGCTGCGACCGCGCTAGCCGCCCTCGCGCATGTGCGGAGCGGTGATCTATCGCTGAAAAAGTACGCGCGCTCGGACGCGCGGGCGTGGGTCTTCATCAGCTACAAAGCCGATCAAATTGCGGAGTTGAAAGGCATCATCAGCGCCTGGACGCGACTCGTGATTTTCGCGCTCATGAGCCGACCCGAGGGGGACTCGGGCACTTGGCTGGTCGTGGATGAGCTCGACAGTCTCGGGAGAATCTCCGGGCTCACCGACGCGCTGCCGCGCCTGCGCAAATTCGGCGGGCGAGTCATTCTATCGTTCCAGTCTGTCGGCCCGACTCACGAGCTCTATGGGCACGGTTTCGCCGCAGCGCTCGTCGAAAATGCAAGCAACACGTTGATTCTCCGTTGTTCGGACTCTGGCGATCGCAGCGGCGGGACTGCGAAATTTGCGTCGAGCCTTATTGGCGAGCGGGAGGTGATGCGCACGACGAAAAGCACGTCGGAGACGCAGGGCAGCAGTTTGCAGCACGGGCTGAGGATCGCGCCGGGCACGAGCCGGAGCAAGGTCAGCGGAACGCACAGCGCGCGAGTCGTTGAACCGGCGGTGCTGCCAGCGCAGGTCGAGGGTCTGGCGAATTTGCACGGCTACGTGCACAGCCACGGCACCGGCTGGTGGTCGCGCTGCACGCTGCCGCTATTCGAGCGCGAACCGATCGCGGCGGCGTTCGTGCCCCGCGCCCGCGCAGCCGCGGAGGATCAGACATGAGCCGCGTCCACCTCGGCCGCCTCGCTCATGGCGGGATCCGGTGCTCGATCCCCGGCTGCCCACGCCTGCACGTCGAAAGCGGGTGGATCCGCTCGCCGCGCGGCCGAGACCACCTGGTGTGGCTGGTCCATCTGCGCGCCCCGAGGCGCTCAGCGAAAGTCCTGCCGTTTCGAGGAGACCACAGATGAGCCGAACATTTTTCCTCGCCCGCCTGGCCGCGCTGATCCGCGCGCGCGTCCCGATCCGCGTCGTCGCGATTGACGGCGATCCGGACAGCGAGATGAGCGGGCAGCATGATTTTTCTGCGCGGCGATTGGCTATAGATGTTGACACACACACTCGGAGACTGACATGCGAAAGACTATGATCCTGACCGCCGCGGCGCTCGTCGGCCTGCTGCTCGCCGCCGGCCCCGCTGGCGCCGCACCCGCCGCCGCGTCCTCGTCCTTGTCGCTGACCTACAAAACCGGCCAACGTGCACGGTGCTCGCGCGGTCAGCGCGAGTTTTTCGTCGCGTCTGTCCACGGGAGGCGGGTGATCTACTGCACTCGCAGCCGGCGCAGCGCGCGTGCGAGCCGAACGACTGTGCAGGCCGCCCCGGCCGCGAAGGGGAAGACCCTGGCCGCGGCCGCCTGGCACACCGCGGCCAGCCTGCAGCTCGCCGCCACCCCCGCGGCGCAAGCTGCACCAGTGTTATCCACCGAAGAAATGCGGACTCGCGAGGCAATCAGCGCTGTGTTGCACCAGGCCGGCTTCGTGAGAGCGTCAGACAGGCGTGTAACGATCGCGCGCTACATCCCTGAGTTCGATGAGAGCACCTACGCGCACGAGAGCGAGAGCTGCCGCGCCGCGACGCTGCTGAGGAGCTACATCGCAGCGCAGCTCATAAGGACCGACGCACTGCACACGCTCGGCGGGTTCGTGTGGCGCTGGCACTGGCCATCGATGGCAGTGAAGCTTGTCCTATATGTGCCTCGGTGCGGAGCAAGTCGCCTGCCGCGCGCGGTGCTCACCGTCGCGCGGTTCGTGCCGTCCTCCGGCCGATAGCGATAGCGATAGCGTGAGAGCTATATCAGCAGGTCCTCGGCCGGGTAGCACGTCCACCCGGCCGAGACAGGCATATGAGCAAAGATAAAAAAGCCGGGGTTGCGTTGCGCGTGGGGCTGAACATGCTCAGAGACATGCTCGACGCAGCTCGGCTCTTACCTCCCGATCTGCGCGCCGCCTGCTTGCCGTCGATCGAGCTGGCGCTAGCCGAGGCGATCGACCTCGCGTCCCTCGCGCAGTTCGTGCGCTCGGCACCGATCCCGCCGCGTATCGCCGGCATCTACATAACCGCTGACGGGTGCCTCCTTCGCCATCTCGATATCCTGCTGGATGACGCAGGCTGGCCGACCCTGCAGCCGGCCGAGGCTCTTACACACGTCGTCGGATCTGATCTACTCCGCTGCTACCGGGCTGCTGCTCGTGCTGCGACATCGCCGGTGGTGCTGCTCGACAGCAGTACAGGCTCCGATGCTCCCTCGCGTGTCACGGCTATAGACGCTGCTGCTGTCATGCGTGCGGTCGGCGGGCGCCGCTTTCACGCGTGAAAATGGATCCAGCGCGGTGAAGGCCATGGAATATAACCCAATGATTCTATTGATCTATGAGCCGCAGGTTATCGTGATAGCCCGCGGCTCAGGGTCGCCGATTGAACGCGTTCAATCGTTGGTGGCCGCCGCGGTATGATCCGCGACATGAGCGACACCCTCAATACAATCCTTTCCGCCCTGACGGCAGGGCAGCACGTGGAAGAGGACTTGCTCGAGCGATTGGATGCTTTGGTCACGAAGCCGCCCCCGGACATTCCGGAACACATGGTGCAGATATTCGCCCATGCTCGAGAGCTATTCGGCAAGGACACGGCCCGCTGGCTCTCAAAACCGCACTGGAATTTGGCCCACCAGATGCCTCTACAGGCCGCACAAAGCCTTGAGGGTGCGCAGCGCGTCGAAGACCTTTTGACGCGCATCGCCGTAGGCATGCCCAGCTGAGTAATCGCCGAACTCATGAGTACGCGGACAGACCTGGAACTCGCAGCCCTCATAATCGTGCTCGGCGCCGCCGCCCTCACCTCACTCGCGCGAGCCCTGCACAAGCGTAACCGGCGTCGATCGGGTTCGGCAAAAAATCACTGAGCGCTACTGCGCGTCCTCCGCGAAGGCCTCAGCACCGAAGTCTGAGGCCGTGAGCTTGACCTTTGGTCGCCCTGGGAGCGCGGCATCAAAGCGAGCATCGGCGGCGCGATCGCGCTGGACGATCCGCATCAGCCGGGTTGCAGCATCTGCACCGTCGGCGCACTCGGCGAGCAGGGTCAGGAAGGACTTGCCCTTTGCGACTGTCCGATCGAGCATCGGGGAGGTCGGGGTGAACTGAGCTGCCGAGAAGGTGCGCGCGGCCGCGGCGAGCTCGATGAGCTTTGCCTGGTGGATCTCCTTCGGCCGTTCCCCGTACCGCCAGTTGTAGAGGGTCTGCTGGGACACCCCGAAAACGACCGGTAGGCGGCTCAGCGCGCGGCCAAAGCCACGGGTTATCTGGCGTATCAATACACCTGAATCCATGTCATTGATTCTACTGATAATTCAGAGTTTCACTGCGAAGCAGCTGCGCCACCGGCCCACGACGTGCGCGCGTGCACGTACCCAACTTGCACGCGTGCAAGTCCTCCATCATCCCCGCCGCGTCGCGCGGATCAGTCGCCCCACGAGCTCACGCGTGTACTCGTATCCCCTACTCTGTTTGCTTGCCCTAGGGCCCGCCACATTGAGCTTCGTGACGCCGCGCGCATAGACGAATTTGCGCACTACATCTTCCGCGATCACCACCGGTGTTTCGGCTGCGTCGATCACAAGGTGTGGTTTTCCAAGCCGCTTACACAATGCGATTGTTCGAGCCGTTCCGCCTGTTGGCATGCCGAACGTGATCACAAGCGTGCCATCGCTATCCGCGATATTCCTGTGCGTGCGTCGAAGGTAGCCGCCCGGCAACTCGCGCAAGGGATAGCGCTCGGGAATCCGCCCATCTTCCGCGCGCCGACCGCTCGGGCACCAGCCACCACAGGGGAAATTTCGCTCCAGCGCCGCATCGAGTGCACCACGATCCACGCCCGTCTGCCCTCCCGACACGACGAAAAGCGCTGGGCGCTCTGGCATAATCACCGACGCTTATTGCGGGTCGCTTTGAGCCGCCGAATCGCGCGGTCGATTTCGGCGGTGGTCCTGCTCGAGTGCTTCAGGACGTAAGCGGACGGATTCAACACACGCACATTCGCGAACGGGTTACGCGGCCGCGAGGTCACTACGCGCCCGTGTTTACCCGATGACATTTCCGTCTTGACTCCCATCAGTGGCTCTGTGCAGTGTTCCGCTCGCCCGCTAGCCTGCGCACGATAATGCGGATGCGCATGCTCCATACAGTACACCGAATCGACCTCTCCTTCATGGGCGGCAGCCTGCTCTCGCTGCGGGCACCAGGCCGCCGTTAAAACGGAGCTCGGGAATCGCTCATCCCGCAGGCATTATCGCCAGTGCGGCAGTCGGGCCGCGCCCGGACAACGTCGTGCCCTTCGGCAAGCCGCGCCGCGGAAGTGCCTCGAGCGATGACCAGTCCTACCCCACGCCCGTTCACGCCGGCCGCCGGGGCCGCCTTCGGCGCGGGCAGCTGGGGAAGCCGTGGATACCTGGACTCGTTCGGGAGCTCGAGGGGCTGTATGTCGAATCGGAGTTCGTCGGCAGGGGGCCGACGAGCAAACTCTGCAGAGTCAAAAGGCTCGCTCGAGAGCGCGGGCAGTCGAACAGGAACCCAGCACCGGCATAGCCACGCGGGGCATCAGTCCCGGATATCAGGTCCTCGGCGTCCCCGTCGTGGGCCTTTCTCTATCTCTGTACAGTTCGTCGCAAGAGAATCGAGCGATCCCCGGGCTCGATCCATTTCAGCGCGGGTACTGTAAGAAAGGCAAAGCGATTGGACCTCCGACCGAATTATTTCGTCCATGCGCTTATCGTGGCCCACAGAGCGGTGCCTTCCTCAAAATCGACACCTTCCCCTCGCAAAAGTTTCACGAAGAACTCACCATTGGGCCCAAGAACTATCCGCATCGGCTCATATATATTGTCGACCCGCGCAATCGTCCCTCGTCCGTCGCGAACCATCACACAGATTTTTCCGGACCATTCTCGACGGGCGTTTAGCCTAAATCCGATTGTCGCGAGAGAATCGCTGGGCGCACGCGTGTCAACTCTGTCGAAATCCAAACAGAGTTGTTCTAGTGCGAACTTTCCCTTGTATTGCTTACAGAGATTGATTTCCCCGCCAAGAATGAACGTGTTCCCTAGAAATTTCCCATTTAGCATGCGCTCCAAGTCCGCACGGCCGACTTTCTCGAGCACCATGACGCATTTTCTCTCCGTCGCCCAGACTCGATAGGCAGCGTACACACCACAGCCTATTCCGAGGACGCCGGTGCCGATGGCAACGTATAGGTTAGGGATGAACAGCGCTAGTATCATGAGAGGAACGCTTACTGGTCCGCTCATGCGTTCACCCCAGTCCGCTCCGAACGCTTTCAGAAATTCCCAAGGAGAAGGTTGCGCTGTCATTCTGTTACGGTCTCCGCCTGATCGCGATCGCAGGCAGGAAGCATCGATGTCTTCACTCAGGCTCCCATGGTCCAGAGAGCCCGGTCGAGGTCTCGCAGCGACATCCCATACTTTGTTGCTGTAGTCTTGCAAAAATCAAGGTACCGGACGTAATCAGCCACCGTCGGCTCCCATTTGTTTCCAGTAAGAACCATCAGAACTCGGCGATCAATCACGGTGTACCGATCCCGATAGATCGCCGTAAGAATCGCGGAAGCCATCGGCACCCCGACACCGCTCAACCCACAGAGAACCGCAATTGCTGTGCATTCGTGGGTAGCGGAACACGCTAAGCCGATGATTTCCGTTACAACGGGCTCAGGATTACTCTCAATCAGGGCCTTCCGGCGTGGCGATTTCCAATCTGCGATCAGAAGAAGGTTCGCGACGTCATAGTCACCACCGCTAATTTTGATACCGGCTGCGAAGGCATTCTTCTCTTTATCCACCTCATCAGAGTCTCCCAGGTAGCGCGCGAGCGCTCTCTGAATTTGCGTCTGCGACTTCTTACAGCTGAATGATTTGTTCTTTTTCATATGGTAAAACCTGTTTGATACGAACGCTGCGCCGAAGTGACGCACGGCAACCGCGCACGAACGCCTGCGTTCCGCTAAGCACCCTCCATAGACGCCTCGAATGACATCCCGGGGTGGAGTTTGTCCAATTCGCGCATCACGGCTCGGACGCACTCAATGGATCCATTCACTCCTTCAGCCAGCCTCGCATTGAACTCGTTGTAGTGATCAGAGGCCTTATCGAGGTGTTCCAGAGGGAATGGCTTCGATTTCGAATGGACTAGTTCGTTCCTGAGCGCGGTCAGCCTTCGAACGAGCTCGAAAGTGTGCTCGGACTTCTTAGGACCGACACCACATACGAGCTTTGGGTATATCAGGTACTTCGAGGGCAAGTCGAGTTTATCGAGATGTTCTCTAACGTAGGCATCGCCGAGACCATCGGCGGCATAATCGTAGAAGAAGGCTTCGAGCGCCATACCGGCAAAAGTTATGGCGATCATCGCCGCCTGCCACTGCTGCTCGTAGTTCAGCTCTATCTTCTCGAATATTGTATCGAGCTCTTCCTCGGCTGCCTGGCCACTCTCCAGGTTCGTGCGTCCCTGTGCGCACTCGTGGAAGCGAGCTGCCTGCGAGCATGCGATGCTGTAATACGTTCGCGCGGCCGTGATTCTATGCTGCCGGCCCTCGAAGACACTCATTTCTGGAGCCATTCTTTCTCCTGATTTCGGAGTCACTCTCTGTTAGCATCCGAACACGAACTGGCGCTCTGGGCGTTCGACGACGCCAACTTGGTGCACTTGAACCAAGCGACATATCGGCAAATAACCTGACCGACGAAAGAGAGCGCAGCCGCTCTCTCTGTTGAAGCGAACGACGAAGCATTTCCGTAGTCACCGTGGCGCAGAGCATTGTCCCTAAGGGAATCGATTTGCGCTCTCGAGACTCCGAGCACGTTTCGGAAAATCTCCCACTGCTGCGCCTCGTTCTTGTCTGGAGCCATTGAGACCCTAAGCGCTTCGACTGCACAGTAGAAATGAACTCGACCAAATTTCGGCTCCATTAATCCCACAGCAACATTGTCGATCGCATTGCGCAGGGAGTAGCCTTCCGGATGCCCAGTAACGAGCGACACGTCAGTCCATTTGATGTGATATTTGATGAACTCCTGCTTCAGCGGCTGTGCCACCTCGTCGAATAGTATTATTGATCCATCCGGTGCCTCGACGCGGGTCACGACGGCGATTGCCCATGTGCCTTGGATAACCGCCAAGCAGCGACAAATGCCCGCTGCCACGTCCCTGACGAAGTTGCGCATCGTCGCCGTCGACGATTCGGTAAGTCTGCTGGTAGTCTCAAATTGCCCGGTTATTTCGTTGTTCGTGATCTTCACGACCAAGGTGCCCGCCGGATAATCGGCGCCACCATCCAATGGTACCCGTACCGACTGGCGCTCGATTCGTCCATTGGGTATGAGGACGGACCCTCGGAACAGATATTTCATATCAGCCGTCGCTCACCCTCTCAATCAGGCTCTCATCGTCCGGCTTTTGTTCGCATAGATTCGTCTGCTCACCTGCCAGGCCTCCATGCCCTCACTCTGGTACGGGCGCAGGGCCTGGAGTGCCTCCCCGGCACTCCCCGTGAGCCACGCCTCGTGATCTTCCTCGCGCAGCACTGCGAACATACGGAGCTTCTCGTTGTCGAACGCGGCCAGGAGCTCGTTCGCCGGCATGGTGATAAGCGCGCAGGACAGCGTTTTGGTCCCGCCCTTCGCCGGTGCCACAATGTGTCCGCTACGCCGAACATCGGGCCGACCCCGCAGCGAACTCCGAACGGTTGGTTGCTGCTGCCAGGGAGGATGCGGGGCTAGCAAAAGTCGGCCTTGGTGAAGAGGCGCCGCCGGCCGATCCTCCAGGGGAATTTCCACGGGCAACCGGTCTCGAGTTTCCCGGCCGTCGCGTTGATCAGAGGGTAACTTGAAGAACCACTGGACGGGACCAGCCCCCAGCGCATGATCCGACCCATGGTAGCCCCGTCGATCGCGAGTACAATCGGCGACGGCCTGAGCGGGTGTGAAGAAGCGGGCGGACATGGGACCATACAGTACACCGAATCGCACCGCGCTTCATGGACGCCACGGTCCGAGGCGCGCCATGCTTCGTCCATGGGTCCACTCTCGCCCGTAGGCTACCAGGCAATCACCGTCCGATGTGCTCGCTGCGGGCACGAGGCCCTCGTGGCACCCGACCTCGGGCAACGCGCGAACCGGGGGCACAGTCGCCAGTGCGACGGCCGGGAGTACACGTACCGCGTCATCTGGATTGGCGGCACGCGCCCGGACAACGTGGTGCCGTTTGCTTTTGCACGACGCGAGCGAAAATGTGAGGCGCCTCTTTCGCCGCGCGCTAGTCCGAAGCTACCGCGCTAAAATACGCATGGCGACGTCATCAGACACGACCTCAAGTATGTGTTCCACTCAATTCCAGCCTTGTCCTCTCTGCGGCGAATTAGGCGAAATTCAGAACAGTCATCTGCTCCCTGCATGGTGTTACCGTCGAATAATTGACGATTGCGATGACGCGCAACCTGTCCTGATAACCAAGGGCTCTTCAGTGCTTTCAAATGAGCAGGTGCGCAAGCATCTCCTATGCTCAACTTGCGAAGCTCGCTTCAGCAAAAACGAAGACAAAATCGAACGGCTTACTCGACAGAAAGATGGCAAGCTGAAAATATTTGAGAAGCTCGAATACGTTCCCACCGAAACCGGTCAGCTTTACAAGCTTGAAGCAGAACCAGCGGAACACCTCGCGCATTTCGCCACCAGTGTTATTTGGCGAGCGCATGCAATGCGCAGGACATGTGATCTCGGCCCCTATGAGCCCAAGTTCCGCGCCTTCCTGCTCGACCAAGATCAATTCCCGGAAGACGCGTTTCTCGGGCTGATGATCATCGAACCAAATGAGTTGGACCTTGATCCGAGAAGCTGGTTAACGCAACCGGCTACAGTACGTGTGAACCACTTCCGGATTCACGGGTTCATAGCCTCTGGACTGGTATTCAGGCTGTTCCTTGGCAAGAAAATTCCGTCCATACTTCGGATGGGATGCCTCGCGAAGACCGTGGGTCCACGATATATACACGTTAGACCGTGGACTGAATGCCAAGACGCGTTGGGTGCGTTGAGCCTCATCGCGCAAACGACGCCACGCGGGAAGCTGGCGCGGCAGCAAAGTCCTTAATCCGATACAATGGATACTGCTCGGAACGATGTCAGTCGTCATACAACGAGACGCATGTCAAGTCTCAATAATTAGCGAAACTCAGCACATATTCCACCTTCCGGAGCCAACGCGAGGCGCGTAGGCTCCTTCTCCATCGAGCCAGGGGAAGGAGTCCACGATGAGTGCAATCAATTCTGCCCGCCGGACGGACACACCAGTCGACATCGATGTGATCGGAATCCGGCTACGCCGCATCTACGCCACAGCCGTAGCGGTTCGGCTCGCGCTGTGCTGCCAGGCCGCCGAGCAGGACTTCGAGCTCGCGGAAGCGCTGCGCTGCGGGGTGTGCGACGTCTTGGGTGCGCTAGTACAAGAGTTCAACGCATTGTGTATCCCCAAAAACACCGGACACCCCCGCCCGCGACAACCGTGATGAGGCAACAGGTCGCTCGCCTCGCGGCGCTCACCCAAGTGCTCGACGAGCTACCCGCGCACCTTCGCGAAGCGTTTCTGCTGTACACGGTATGCCACTTTGGATTCGACTCGGTCGCTCGGTAGATGGCGATTACGGAGCCTATGGCGCGGATCTACGTTGCCAGAGCATTCATGCACGTACAGCACCGCCTTGACGAGGAGAACGCCGGAGACCGACCTGATTCATGAGTGCGGAGGCGAGACAACATTGCCGATGATTACAAATCTCGCCAACCCGGCAACGGCTAAAATCCGTGCCGAATCCAGTTCATAACAGTGGCCAAAGACTCAATAGCGACAAGAACGATGATCGCAACTTCCATTGCTTCATTGATATCTTTCCTCCGATCGTCTTCCAAGTGCTTCTCCCTGAGCCAAGCAAATGCGCCTGCCCGCCGTCGGCCATCAAGGACCCAACTAACGCGCAAGCCGCGCACGATATCCACTGTCAACGGCAATGCAAGAGTCATGGCGACAACCTGTGTACCATGTTGCTCAAGTTCGTTCCGTAAATCATCATCAATTTCGGCGGACGGCACTTTGGTCCAGCAGTACCACGGCATGAAACGCCCCTCCCTCAGACTAAGAATCATTGCCACACGGTCGACCCTGACATGCCCCGCAACCTTCTTCCCGCCCCGATCACGGAGCTTCGGGCCAGCCGGGCCTGGCATGATTCCCGCACCCGACTCGGCCATGATCCTTGTTGTCACGGGACCCGGGCGGCAACCAGCTCTCGCTGACAGTGGATCGGTCCAGCATTGAGACCCCCAGTAACGCGTCCGCCGAAGCCCGCTGCCTCTTGTCTGTCGAGACATGTTCGCGACATTGCTGCGAGCCTGATATCAAAGACCCAGCTCATCCGGAGACCATCCATGCGTTCATCAGCGTGGAAGTCGGCAACGGCCAGCGCCACGTCATGTTTCAGCTTAGAGTGCCCGAGAACACGCGGCGCCACATTATGCTCTGCGAATTTGTTCGTAGTACAGCGGAGCTCCAAATTGCTTTCTCAGAAACGCAAGGTATCTCGTGGCGCCGGCAGTTACCTCTGGTGTTCCCACGATGATTAGCTTTTGGACGAGATCCGGCTTACCGGTCCAGTAGGCATACTCAAGAAGCTGCGCGGTAGCCTGCCTTATACAAGCACGCGCAGTACCAGCGATTTTGAGTTCGTAAAACCAGCAGAAGGCTTCCGTTTTTACCACTACGTCGATATAGCTTCCCTGGCCGGTAGGAACTTCGCAACCAACGCTCGCTTCACCGAATTTGAGAACGAGAGTCTTATACAATTGAGTTTGCAACTGGTTGTGAAGGAGAAGCGCTTTCGACGCAGGAGGGCCACCCGAACGGGCCACCACCCCCGTCTTTTTTGGAACGTGCCCTGGACGGAACGAAAATTGCCCCTCCTCAAGCAGCTCGTCTTGCCCCGAGAAAAATTCGCGATCCTTCTCGATTACTGCTGTTTCCCTAACGGCTCTTCTTAACCACTTTTCGAGCTCATCCGGGGTAATGGCGAGAGCGCGATTAAGCTGATTCTGTAGAAGCTGTTCTAGAACAGTCCCTCTCCCATCCCATCCTGCGGTTCGCAGCTTAAGACCGATAAGGTCCATTGCGAGCTCATTTAGGCCGGCGATTTGAAACAATGCCCTAAGATCATATTCGACACGCTCACTTGAATGAAATGTAGCAAAGCCCAACTCATCTATCGTGTGAGCAAAATTGGTATAGGCTTTGTCGCCGAGCTGAGCGCGATGTACTACTCCGCGGAAAGGCCCTGTTTGGCTTTGACTCATTACACTAATGAGTTGGTGATGACTGAAGATGATCGCCACCAACACCAGCGCATCAATAGCGCCAGGACCGAGATCCTTAGCCTTAGCCCAAAAATCCGGAACTTTGTTGTTTTGGCCTACAGATAGCGTCTTGCAGGCCTGCGGGAAATCGATGTTGATTCCCGGCTCTTGGCCCCACAACTTTTTCAAAACCAGATCTTTGTCGTACTTCCTTAGAAGTAACGCAATCTTGTGAGCCCCATGCTTTGTGAGAGAGACATTCAGCCGCGTTAAGCTAAGAGGCATCAGGACTCCTTTGCAAGAGCGACCGCAAAGTGCTCCGAAGGGGCAGCAGTCTACAACTTACCTCTTTGCTATCAAATCGAATCTTCGTCGTACGGGCATCTCGAATTTTCGCCAGCACATGCCAAGACGCTCTAGGTCGTCCGCACGGCAACCATGCTCCACCACACTCAAGACAAACCGCGCATGGGCGGATGGAAATTCAGGATGGTTTAACCGATGATATCTTGAGCGCGAGGCTCATCGGCACCGAGTTCGAGTGCAGCTCGCGGACTTCGAGCGCGTAGACGCGCGCATTTTTGGTGAAAAGATCTTTTCACAGATCTTTTTTCACGCTATCATTAAATTATGGTTACGCAACCGCTTCGACCCGAAAATGAAGTCCCTCCCCTGCCCCAAATCGTGGGGGGGTTCTCAACTGTGCTAGCTGACCCGCCGTGGCGGTTCGCGAACCGCACCGGCAAGGTCGCTCCTGAGCATCGACGTCTTGACCGGTACTCTACGATGGCGCTGGAGTCGATCATGGCTCTCGATGTGGCAGGAACGCTCGCCCAGAAAGCCCATCTGTACCTCTGGGTGCCGAATGCCCTGCTGGTCGACGGGTTGAAGGTGATGGATGCATGGGGATTCCGCTACGTCTCAAACATCGTGTGGGCCAAGCGCCGCAAAGACGGCGGACCCGATGGGCGGGGCGTCGGCTTCTACTTCCGGAACGTCACCGAGTTGCTGCTCTTCGGTGTGCGCGGGAAGAACGCCCGCACCCTGGCGCCAGGCCGGCGGCAGGTCAACATGATTGAAACCAGGAAGCGAGAACACTCGCGAAAACCCGATGAGCAGTACGATTTAATCGAGTCCTGCTCCCCAGGCGCCTACCTGGAACTGTTCGCCCGTCACAATACCCGGCCTGGCTGGACAGTGTGGGGGGATGAGTCGGAAGAGGGAGCCACCCCTCGAGGGGTCGTGCACAAGGGATATCAGGGAGGGAAGATTCTGCCGAGCCTCTTACCGGGAGAACACCTCAGCCAAGCCAGGGCCGAGGCGATGGGCGACCAGCTGCGATTGCAGTACGAGGACGGGCAAAGTATCCGGCAGCTTTCCGACGAAACCGGCTACTCGATTCAACGTGTGAGATCCTTGCTCAAGACTGCGGACACTCGCATGCGCCCGCGGGGTCGACGAGCCTAGGGTTGGTAAGGCTGGCCGTTCCATGTATCTGGCGTAGCCGCCACAACCAACAGCGGGCAGGTCCCCATCACGCCTCGCCTGACTCGGAGTGCCGCCTTTTCTAAGTTTGTTGTCGTTGACGTATTAAGATCAATAGGAAGGCGTTGGTTTCTCTGAGCTTCTGGCAAGGTTGTCTGATAATCGGCCCACAATCTCTCTGCAAGCTGCTTCAGCCTTACCCGATCCTGGGTGATGAGAACTGAGCCAGATATGACGCCTGCCTCGTGCCACGCCCGGTAAGCTGACAGGTCTCTATCAAGATTGCCATCTTTGGCGTTCCACTCAACGTCCAGGGCAACACGGCCCTTAAAATTATCGACCAGATAGCCCTCTTGTTCAACGGCAGGCAAGCGCTCGACAATTTCTGCGCCTTTATTTCGCAAGATTCCCTGCGTCAACAGGTCGACCCGGATCTCGCGCCAACCTTTCGCTGAGAACATCCCGTCAATTTCCTTTGCTATATCTCCTCTGTTACCGCCAGCGCGAAGCCACTGAGAGGGATCAAGCTCGAACGCTTTCAAAAACTCAGTAATGTCTGCCCACTCGTGGGGACACACTGACCGCAACACTGCAGCCGCGGAACTCGTCTCGAGGAAAGTCCATCGTTTCCGAATTTCGGGATCGAGCACTAGCGGGTCGTCGTAGGTAGTGGTCTCGAACATTAGAAACTCCCGCCCTGGTCCTTAGTCAGCTCTATCGCCATTCGCAGTTGCGCACCCGCTCAGACGGTCTGGCCGCTCACGATTGACTTCTCTAGATGCCTCAGAACTGGAAAGGCGCATTGTCTCTGCAGCATCCGGGAATAGCTCCTTGCGAGCTGCCGCAGCAAATTCACCTTCAGCCTCTCCTACAGGCGCTGTCAGAGCGTTCAATTCCTGGGGAGCTTTCCAGGTGGTCGTAGCCAATTTGCAGGCCGCATTCCAAAGAGCATGCGCCGTCCTGCGAGTTTCAGGTGAGCCAAACAGGTTAACTGAATTATATGCGGACACACGGCTGTCCCAACGTTATTCGAACAAAATCAGCTGGTTGGCGGTTTGAGTACTTTCCGGTAGCTCGGCGGATCGAGAAAGCAGCGTATCCAGCGGGGTTTTCTCGAACTGGTTGAGGCTCAGAAT